>Ga0315273_10012377_pt1 | contig 10936 bp, 8 predicted proteins | sample YL17G02_0_MG_FD_205753 | JGI IMG/M metagenome (GOLD analysis project Ga0315273, IMG submission 205753) | Sediment microbial communities from Yellowstone Lake, YNP, Wyoming, USA - YL17G02_0 | ecosystem: Environmental > Aquatic > Freshwater > Lake > Sediment | place: USA: Wyoming | collected...
TCGATTCTGCGCCGCCGACCTTCGAGCTTCTCGTGAATAAATTCAACCGCGCGCCGTTGCCTTCCTTTCCCAAAGACTGGGACGCCAGGATGCGCCGATATGGCGAAGGGTTAACGGTGATCCGCACCGACCAGTGCCCGTACATCGATGAAGCGACCGGGTTGGCAATGGAGGCGGCAGAGGAGTTCGGTCTCAAGACGAGGCTGGTCGAACTCAGGAGCTGCAAGGACGTGCGCGAAAAAGCCCCAACACCCTATGGAGTATTCAGCATTGTACTCAACGGGAAGTTGCTGAGTTATCACTACCTCACCAAGAAGGAACTCTACTCGCGGCTCGAAGAGGCGCTGCGAAATGAGAAGTGGATCCGGCAGCAGAAGCGCAAAGCGCGTCCCGCCGCAGCCTCGAGCGGAAAGAGCTGAGCACCCGCTGTTCCTGCGAGTCACGAGACGACACGGCGAAATCGGTGAACTCGGAGCTCTGCGATGAGCTGCGATCGTGAGCTGCTTTCGCAACTCCGGCGTCAGAGACGGGTTGCTCAGCCCCCGAAGCCAATCCCTCTCGGCTAGCCAGAATCTTCCCGAGTCGGATTGTCTCGGGTTTCGGGGTCTGAACAACCGTCCCCGGAACGCATCGAGCACCTTCGGCAGAGCCTAGAATCGCTGGGAGATCTCCCAATAAGCCAGGTTGCTGGCGGTTCCCGCGGGATAGATCGAATGGACGATGTTTCCCCCCTTTGCGTGCCCATAATAAAAGGTCAGCATCGTTTTGCTCGCGGCCTTGAAATCAACGCTGATATCGACCAGGTCCCCCAGATTGCGACTGCCGAAGGATGGCCGGCCGGAAAATCCGAAGGTGGAGGACTGAAACGCGCCGCCGCCCGAATACCACAGATCCGCCGACTGAGAAAGACGCAGCCAGCGGTAACCCGAGCGGAGCGTCACGCGCGGATGCGGTCTGAGGATCAGTTCGGCGAAGCTATCCTCGAGGTTCATCATGTTGTAAAACGGAAAGCGGGCGTAGATGCGCGGCGTGGGCAGGATCTGGAAGAAGGTTTGATGCCTGCGGTCGTTCGGATCGTGATCCCCGGAACTCCGGTCGGTTCCGGCTCGGAACCAGGGCTTCCAGGGAACGCGGGGCAGCTGATATCCAAGCTCTGCAACGTATGACCATGACCTCTGGCTCAAACCGCCCCAATCGCCCATCTGCCAGGCGCCCCACCCCAGCAGATCGGCGTTCCCCATCTTGCGCGCATAGTGACCTCCGACGGTCGAAATGTTCAGCGAGGCGACATCGAGCTTGCGCTGGGCAAGCGGGCGGTTGTCCGTCGGAATTAGGCCGCGGTCATCGCGATAAAAGATATAGAACAGCCGCGCATCATATTTTTTGGAGGCCCCGGTGTGGGTGACACCCGCATAAACGTATTCCACATCGGATACTTCTTTGTTGCCATTGAGTTCGAAAACGCCCGTCGTCGGCCGCGCAGCCACCAGGGTGACATTCGTGCCGCGGGAATTGTAGGAATACTGGGCCCCGTCCGCGGTCCGCTGGACGTGGCTGAAGGCAAAGTTGCCGATCAGCCGGTGGGCGATGCGCTCGCGCTTGATCCAATCCAAGGTCGCGTCCTGGGTAAGGGATTCCTGGCCCTCGATAAACTCAAACCGCCCCAGCTTCAGATTCGAGCTCTCCCCGCCCACTCCTTTGAAGGTCACGGAGGCCTGACGAACAAAGATATAAGCTGCTCGATCTCCGTTCGCGGCTCGATAGGCTGCGCCAAGCCCCAGCTGCCCTTGCGGAGCCGGGGCCGTCGCATCCGTGGGCAGGCCAGCCAGAACAGGGACGGACACTTCGGCGAAAATGTCGGCCCGCCTGGAGGTGTGAAGAGCGGTAAGTCGAAGATAGCCTGCAAAAAAGGCGTATTCGTTCTGTTTACCCACGGCGGGCGTGCCGGGATTGAACCAGTCCCACATTTCTACACGCGCCCGGAGCGAACCGCCGAATTTCCATCCCGCAGGTTTGGTTGGCGCCGGGGGCGGCGCAGTCTTACCGTCCGCTTTATCATCGGCGGTTGTCGTGCCGGCTCCATCTTCGCAGCGTGCCTCCGCAGGCCACAGAACCAGGCCTGCAGCAAGCACCAGCAGGGCTGAAAATGCCATCAACGCCGACCGGCATTTCTCCATCATGTCGCCTCCCTCGAAAACACGGGTCAGGTTCCGTGGTTGCATTCGAGTTTTCTAAGCAATGTTTCAGACCGAATTTGTCTGAAGAAGACAAGGCCCACCTACACCTGGAACTCCATAGAGCAATTGCTTTGCCAGAAGAGGCGTGAATACTGTGATTTGCCGGTTAAATTATTCTGCTGGTTCGCCTTCCACATCCAAAGCACCCGCCATGAGATGCGCATTGCCGGACCGGGGAATCATAGTATCTATGAAAGTAAATGCGCGAAAAACTAGGGGGTATACGGGCTAACCTATTTGGGTTGAAGCTCTTGGGATCGGGTTTCCGTAAAATCCGGGGACCTTAAACGGTATGAGTGAGGATTCCGGCATCGCCGGATTATGCTGACGTGTGTCCTGCATGAAAGCGAGACCGGCGGCAGGCTCGCAGTGAAAGTTCACAGCGGCGGAAAATCCCGGTGCGCCGCTGTGAACTGACACTGTGAACGGATCTGATTGGATCGCTCAGACCGAAAGCTCCTACGCAAACCATGGTTTGGAGCGGTCCTGCGTTCTCTCGGGGGCAGGATTCACTATTTGCCGCCGGGAATTGAAGCGCTCGCGCGCAATTGAGCGAGGGAGTGACCCCGGTCCGCAAAATGGTCGATGAGGTTTTTGGTGAGGAGCGAGTCTCCCGAAGCGCCCGCCACCGCTTTTCTGAAATGTTCCTGGTGTTGTTCACGCCGCGGCCACAGGGTGACCATCGCAGCGGCAAATTCCATCTCGGGATCGTCAGTGCGCAGCGCCAGTGCTTCACAGATGCCCGAGTAACCATCTTCGCTGCTCGCAATGGGAATGCCCTTTTTGCCCCCGTCGTGCAGCCCGGCCTGTTTGAACGTCTCGACCGCATATCCGTAATCAAACAGATAGAGAGGACTCACCCGGCCTTTTTCATTTTTCCGCGCCCGTGCTTTGAGCATTGCGACCAGGTGTTCGGCCGCTGCCGGATCCCTCATCCCATAAACCGCCGCGCGCCGGATGGTTTCCATGCGCACAATTACCGGGGTGCTGTCGCCAAGCAGTACCAAAGTATCATCCGCCAATCGCCGGCTGTCGTAATCTCTTTTCGGCGCATTCCACTCCCTCGGATCGGAAACATCCCCCCAGGGGAGCGATTTTGCGCCTCCGATTTGAAAGGGAAAGCAGGTCAACGGCGCGCCAGCCTGCAAGTTTGGGATAAAAACCGCGAGCGCAGTGATGCCCGCGATGGCCATCGTCAAAGCAAATCGAATATTGTGTTTCATCCTTTCCTCCCTCCGAGTGTTGGTTTTCCTGTGCAGGGATAGACGCGAGAGAGTCTTGGATGTTAACCCGGATTCCGACCGGCAATGCGTGGCCCCGCGCGACAGCAGTTGTGAAAAATCGATGGTGCAATATTTCCCGCCGCTTTCTGACGCGCGCGGCTCTGATTTGGCGCGGCTTTCAGAGCCGCGACCGTATGGGAGCGGTGGACGCTATCGATTTTTTTCACAGCTTCTCAGCGCAGGGATCTGGAGTGATGCCCGGAGGGCAGGCACGTCCGGATTTATTTGGAAGCGGGCCAGGGGCGTTCCCAGATGCGCCACCAGCCGGTGTCGCCGAGTCCCAGGGCATTCCACCAGAGGTCCAGCATCGGGCGGTTGAGGCTCAGGATGCCGGCACGAGTTACTCCGTCCGGCGGCGGCACGAGAGCTGCAAGGCGCTCGAATACGGTAACGCGCTCCTCCTCGCCAACACGAAAGAGCAGGTGCCACAGCGTAAATGCGTCTTTTTTGCCTGCCTGCGACAGAACCGTCTGGAGTGCCTCGGACAGGGCGCCGCGGTCTTCGGAGGGGAAATCGATCCGGGCCAATGCTGCGCTGAAAGAGGGGGATGTGTCACCCCGGCAGGGAGTGCCGGGGCCGATGCCGGGCCGCATCGCGCAAACGGCTCCGGCGGGGACGAAAGATTCGCGCCCTGCGCGATCGAAGGCCACCCACCCCGAGGTCACGCGCAGGAATCCCGCACCGTTTTCGTCAACCTCGAGCGTATAGGCGCAACCCAGATCGATCGCCACCGCGGATGGCGTGTTCACGAAGAACTGGCCCGGCGGCGCCCAGATCAGGGCGTGCATCACGCCGCGCTGAAGCGAAAGGCGGTGTTCGGCGGAGCGTGCGCGCATCAATCCGATGCGGGTGTTGGGTTCCACCTCGACCTGGCCGATATCCCCGATATTGATCCGCGCGCGCGAAGATTTGTCCGTCTCGAGCCATTGCCCTTCGGAGAGTCGTCCTGTCTTATCCGGATGAGCCCAACCGACCCGCGGAGTCCCGTTAAGGACAACGACATCATAGGCAGCCCGGCTCTGCCATCCCCACCATGCGGCAAGGATGACCAACACCATCCCTGCAAATGCCGGCGCCATCACTGCCGGCCTCCAGACGGCGAGAAACCATGGGAACCGGGCTCTGCTGCGGCGCTCCGGTACTGCCTCGGAGAAGTCGGGCGCAGGACGATTGTAGCCGAGCGGCGTGAGCAGCCGCTCCAGCTTCTGGATCTCAGGATCCGGTTCCCCCGATCCGTCCCACAGATAATCGTGCTTCATCGGCATACCCCCACGGCCAGCTTTTCGCGCAGCTGCTTCATTCCGCGATGGAGATTTACCCGCACCGAGGCGGGCGTCAGGCCGGTGCGCGCGGCAATTTCGTCGCCGGTCATGCCTTCGAGCAGGCGCATGATCAGGGTTTCACGATAGGCTTCCGGCAGCCGGCGAATGACGGATAACGCTGCCAGCGCCTCTTCATCCGGCGCACTTTGCGATTTGAAATCATCGCGAATTTCCGAAGTTTCAATGGAGCGGCGGTGGTGATCGTTGGCTTTGTTCCGGGCAATCCTGGCCAGCCAGCCCGGGAAAGCCGCATCGTCCCTCAAGGCATGCAATTGACGCAGGGCGGCCAGGAAGACATCCTGCACCAGATCCTCGGCATCGCTGCGGGGCACGCGCGCAAGAAGGATGGCATGAATCGTTCGTAGAGCCGCCCGAAGGCGTCCCGATCTCCGCGGCGCGCCGCTCTCACCAGCGCAATATCATCCGATGCATCCCTCCTGGAGGACATGGTCACCCGGTCAAGTTGCCTGATGCCGGCGGGAAGATCAATAGACGTTGCCATTTGAAAAATCCGTTCGGCGGAAAAAGTTGCCGCCGCCCGCGCCGCGCCGAAAAGAGCTGCGGTCTATGATAAGACGCCGAAGGCATGACGGATGTTAACAGTATTTGTCTCCCCTGGCCGCAATGCTGTTCACTTAAGCAACGCGTCAAAAAGGCTTAGCCACGAATTCCACGAATTGGGCAAAGTCCCACGTGATGTCGAGGATATTTCAGCGTAATTCGTGTAATTCGTGGTTGGGATTTTCGTCAACCGATCGACGGGCCGCTAAATGAACAGCATTGGTCCTGGCCGGGCAGCAGGAAATCCGCCATACCGCCTCACGGGCAACCGGATTTCCGAGACATCGCAAGTGAATTCGGCTAAATTAGGCTCGGTTTAAAAGCGGAAAACTGGTTCCGGAGATTGAGTGCTCCCTTCATGAAACGAGCAATAAAGGCCCTGAAAATATACCTGATGGGCATTGGGCTCCTCGCCAACCTGTTTCTGATCTGGATCGCTGCCGGGGGACCGATTTTTATCGATCGATGGCTCGATTCTTCGCAGGCGCCGGCGCCCGGCGCCTTCATCATCTGTCCCACCGCGGGGCTTGCCGGCAACAACCTACCCACCGAAGCCGGCTGGCATTGCATCTATACCGCAGTTCAGCTCTATTTCGACGGCTGGGGGGACAAGATTATTTTTACCGGAGGAGGGGTCGGCGAGATCACGGAAGCGGAAATTTATGCCGAAGCGGCAGGCTGGCTCGGTTGCCCGGACCAAGCCAAAGCATTCGAACCCGGCGCGACCAGCACGGCCGAGCATCCCGCGAAACTGCTCGGGGCAAGGGAACTCGGGATCACCCCCACAACCGCCCTGAACATCGTGAGCGGCAGAATTCATTCGCGCCGCATGGCGCTCTGCTTCCGGAAGGCAGGCTTTAACAACTTCCGCATGGTTACCGGTTATGTCGCTCGAAAGGCGGAACCCCGGGTTGTCCGCGAATTGCGCGTATCCCAGTTCCCTGCTCACCGACCGAGCAGGAAAAGCTACGATGATATTTTCAACAGGCTTCGATGGCAGAATAGCGAGTTCTTCGACGCTCTGAGAGAGTTTGCGGCAATTGCCGTCTACAGGCTGAAGGGTTATGTCTAGGCAGCAGAAATTTCCTGCGTGGATTTTCTTTCTGGCGCTGCTCCCTCTGACTGTTCCTTTTTTCCGCGCCGAAAACCAGCAATCCGTTCCAGTTCAAAAACCGGAAAAGGGCGAATCCGCGAGCTTTTCTCTGGGCGGATCGGCAATGGCAGACGTGCTGTTTTATGATCGGATGGGCCGCTTTGTAGACGGTTTGACGAGGGATCAGTTCGTACTGCTGGTCGACGACAAGCCTCAGGTTCTCGATTTCTTCGAGACGGTCTCCGCCGGAAGCTCCGAAGAGGAAGCGCAATGGGACAGGGCTCGCGGCAGGCCGGCCCCGTCCACGCCCGCAGGCGCCGGCGGTTCCGGGCGCGGGCGCTCGATTTTGTTTTTCATCGATGACTTGCACATATCGGAGGCCAGCATCGCGACCGTGCGCAACGGGTTGACCCGGTATATCGATACGGTCATGGGGCCGGAAGACAGGGTCACCATCGTCGCCGCGTCGAATACCATCGGATTCCTCCGGCAATCGAGCAGCGACAAAACCGAACTGCGCGCCCTCGCCGGGAAATTGATTTCGCGGCGGACCTCCATCGACGATGCCGGCCCGCCGCTCATGACGGAAGCACAGGCGATCGCCATCGAGCAGGATAACGCCGCCATGCTTGCCCAATTCGTGCGCCTCTCCATAGGAAAGGAGCACGGCGTGGACAAACGGGCGCGGCAGAGAGCCGAGAGACTCGTGCGGGTCAGGGCCTCGGCCCTCTCCTCCCGCTCGGCGAAGACTTCGGAAGTGATGCTTTCTGCATTGATCGACAGTCTGAGCTCCTACGAGGCATCGCCCGGCCGGAAGATCGCAATTTTCCTGTCCGACGGTTTTTTCCTGCGGGACCGGTCATCTAATAGCGTGGGAGCGCTGATGCAGGCTACCGGCATCGCCAATCGCGGCCGGATCGCGGTTTACGCCATCAATTCACAAAATCTCAAGGACCCCGGCAGCCCTCGAGCTGCCGGCGACACGGCGGGCAGTGTTCAAAAGACGTCCGAGGCGGCTCCATTGCCTCAGGATGGCCTCAGCGTGCTCTCCATTGATACAGGCGGGCGCTTCTTGAGGAACGCCGGCACACTTGCCGAGGCTGTCGACAAGGCCCTCCAGGAAACTTCACGCTACTATCTGCTGGGTTGGCGCGTCGATCCGACCATGCTGCGATTGGGCAACAGCAAATCTCTCAAAGTCATCGTTAAAAACCGACCAGATCTGAAAGTGCAACTGCGGCAGAACTCGATTGATCTCGCCCCTTTTATCTGGCCGGAGCAGGAGCAGGTCAAGGATGCCAGGGGAACCTCGTTGTTAGCCGCAATCCGGTCTTCCACGCCGCAGACCGCACTGCCCGTATCGCTTTACACCGGGTATTTCTATCGGCCCGACAAGGGGCCGATTCTCGTCATTTCGCTTCAGGCCGCAACCGAAGTCGATCCCGGGGAAGCTGCGCTCTCTTCGCAACCGGCGGCAACCGGGGTTCTGGGCGTCATTCTGGACAAGTCCGGCGCGGTTGTGGACTGGTTCAGGACCAACCTTACCCCGCTTGAAAAACCAATTCCCGTTCGGGCTGCGGAGATACCGTTCTCTCGGGCGGTCGCGCTTGAACCGGGGCTTTACCAGGTCCGCGTCGCCGCCCAGGCCTCGCGGACCGGTGGCAGCGCTTCGGAATGGATAGAGGTGCCGCCGCTCGTGCCGGGCAAGCTCGCCTTGAGCAGCATTTTCTTCGCGGACGAAAAAGCAAAGGGAGGCGATCCCAAAGATGTCATATCCACCCCGATGCTGGATTTGCCGCTGAACGTCAGACGCAGATACACAGCGTCGGCGAACCTGAACTACCTGCTTCATATTTATAACCCTGTTTATCCCGAAGACGGATCTCCACCCAAACTGTCGATACAGACCAGGATCTTGCGAGGCGACTCTCTCATCATCCAGGATGTCATGCATCCAATCCCCACCAAGGTCACCGCAGAGAAAGGATCTTTTCGCTACGTGGCCCAGGTCATGCTCACCACACTGGCTCCAGGCGCCTATACGCTCGAGATAATCGCCGCAGACCGCACCAATGGCACAACGGCGCAACAGCGCGGGTTCTTCTGGATTAAGTGATGTCCCCGAATGACACGAGGTAAAGCGGCATCAGGTCAGGCCACGGGCCGAGGATCGAGTGTCCCATGAACAATTCCACACGCGAATCAAACCTGTGCAGGCCGACATGCAACTCTATCGTGCCAAAGAATGGGGCAGGAATCAGGTTGCCGTCGAATAAAGCCGGCTCCTCATGCGCGGTTCGGCCTTAATTCGAGGCAGATCGAAGCAGCGGACAGTAACAGGCAGCCGGAATTTCGGCGCTTTTACCTACAATTGACTCATTCGGTGGCTGGCCAGGGAACAAAGAAGGAAAGCCATGGCAGCAGTGAACCACGAATGATGGTGATAGGTTGACGCACTGTGAAAATACCACAGGACTCGCACACCAGCACCACAGATCGTGCAAATGAGTCCTGCCAGATAACTTGCCTGCATCACCATGCTGTAAATTTTCTTCATTGGTTCCTCCTGAAATGCTCTATAGTCCGGGTCTCATAACGCGCACGGGTCCTGCCACCCAAATGCAGGAGCATCAGATATCGTTAAAATGCCGGTCCCGATCGGAAGTTTCCGGGTCGGCTGCTTGAGTGCAATTTAAATCGCATCAGGCGCTCCTGTCCAGCAATAATCGCAAGAACCGGGGCACTTATCGAAACAAGCGCGGCTCCGGCCCGTATATTTGGATCAAATGGCTGCAAAAGGAGAATCCAGCTCATGCTATTAATGACACGCTTTCGAAAAGCGACTGTTGCAGCAGCAATGCTGCTGCCGCTTATGGCTTTCCTCGTTCCAGTCGGCTTCGGCCAGGAAAAGCCTGCCGATCCGAAGGGCGCGCCGGCGCAGGATTGCTGCAAGATGATGCAGGACCACCCCGACATGGCGATGGGCGGCGGCATGATGCGGAATCGCCAACCCATGGGGATGGCCCGCGGCATGATGCCTGCCGGGCCCCAGGCGGGAATGGGGCCCAATGGACCCCGTCCGCGCATGATGCTCGCACAGGCGCGCCATCCGCGCGGTCCGATGGGTGATCGGAACCGGCCCGGGCCGGATTTGCTCCAGATGCTGCGCCTGCCGGAGATACAGAAGAATCTCGGAATAACCGAAGAGCAGCGCAAGAAACTCGAGGATCTCGCTTTCAATACGGAGAAAACGGTCATCCAGAGCAATGCGTCGCTGCAGGTTCAACGACTCGAACTGGCCCGGCTCGAGCGCGCGGAGAATGCGGATCGGGCTGCCATCGACAAGAAAATCTCGGAAATCGCCCAGACAGAGGCTTCGCTCATGCGCGCGCGCATTAACGCCCGGTTGGATATGCGGGGCATGCTCTCAAAGGAACAGCGCGAAATAATCCAGGCCCTGATCCAGGAACGGGGGCCGGCAAATCCGAGGCCGATGGGAGCGAGGCCGATGGGAATGCCAAAAGCAAACCCGCAACCAGCCCAACCCAAGCCTCAAGAGTAATGGACGTAGCGCGGATCTCTATTGAACGTCCGGGCAGGCGCAGGCCTAAGAGCCCGTCCGAGAATTAGGACGGGCTCCTTGCCGGAGGCTGCACCGCAAAATTTCTGGGGTGCGGCGACATGGCGTTGCATTCGTTTGTTCCAAAAACAGCCGGATTACTTCGCATCCGCCCATTCCCGCCTCGAAAAACCTGACATAGATTGCACAATACAAATTAACCAACTACAAGACTTCGCCCTCCTACCCGTTTTTTGTTGAAACTCTCTTTCAAATAAGAGATAATAGAATCACTATTTCTCGCGATTGACTGACCCGAATATGAACCATTTCAAGTGAGGTTCCTGCCATGGGATTTCGAGCCAGGCTGCTCCTCCTGGCGAGTCTGGTTTTGCCTGGCGCTGCCCTGCAACTTGCCGGCGGAGAGCCGGAAGGAAGAGGAACGGACAGCAAGCCGGTGTTCAAGGTTCGAGTGGAAACCGTTTTTGTGAATGTCTCTGTAACGGACCCTTTGAATCGCTGCGTGGTCGGGCTGGAGAAGGACAGCTTCAAGGTCTATGACGAAAAGGTCGAGCAGAACATCACCCACTTTGTCCAGAAGGCGGCGCCTATCAGTGTGGGAATCCTGTTCGATGTCAGCGGCAGCATGAAAGCCAACAGCAACATTATTTCCGCACGGAGCGCAATTGTGCGCTTCCTTGGCTCCGCCAACCCCGAGGATGAATTCTTCCTGGTTGCATTCAACCAGATGGCCACCCTGGTCACCGGATTCACCGCCGAGACTGCCGCCATTCAGAACGAAATCGCCTTCAGAAATCCGGGCGGGCGAACGGCCGTATATGATGCCGTGTACATGGGTCTTGAACAAATGAAGGCGGCAA
>Ga0315273_10012379_pt1 | contig 10936 bp, 8 predicted proteins | sample YL17G02_0_MG_FD_205753 | JGI IMG/M metagenome (GOLD analysis project Ga0315273, IMG submission 205753) | Sediment microbial communities from Yellowstone Lake, YNP, Wyoming, USA - YL17G02_0 | ecosystem: Environmental > Aquatic > Freshwater > Lake > Sediment | place: USA: Wyoming | collected...
TTGGCGATTCCGTCGCGCTGCTCACCGACGGACGGTTCAGCGGTGGAACGCACGGCCTGATGATCGGCCACGTCGCGCCGGAGGCCGCGCTCGGCGGCCCGATCGCCGTGGTGGCCGAGGGCGACTCGATCGTGATCGACGTCGACAACAGGCGCCTTGACGTGGACGTGCCGGCCGCCGAGCTGGCGGCGCGCTTTCGGACGTGGCAGCCGCCGGCACCCCGGTATCCCGGCGGCGTGATGGCGAAGTACGCGGCACTCGTGAGCTCCGCGTCGAAGGGCGCGGTCACCACGGGGGCGGCCCTGGCCGACCAGCTCGCGGCGCGCGCGCGAGCCGGCGCGGCGGCGGCGGCGGCCGAGTCGGAAGGCCGGCGGCCGGAAGCCGAGGGGTAGGTGGGCATGACCGAGGAACGCGACCCGCTCCTGCGGTACGCGCACGCACGCGCCGACCTCGCGGACCGCCAGGCGGAGATCGAGGCGACGGATCCCGAGGAACAGCGTGCCCGCGCGACGGAACGCCGCCTCCTGCGCATGCTGGTCGCGATGGTCGTGATCATCGTCGCCGCGGGATTTGTCATCAGCATGATCGCCATCCTGCTGAACGTCGGGCGGTAGGCTGCCGCTCCCACCGGAAGGGGACAGCGTGAACGTCACCTCAGGCTCCGCCGCGCTACCGTCGCGAGGCATCGACGCGCCGGCGTGGGACCGCGCCCACACCGAGCTTGTCGAGGTGCTCCAGGCGCTCATCCGGATTCCCAGCGTCAACCCGCCCGGCGACGAGATCCGCGCCGCGCGGTACGTGGAGCAGGTGCTCGCGGACGCGGGCATCCCGTCCGAGGTGGTGGAGCCGTTCCCGGGCCGCGGATCCATCGCTGCGCGCCTGCACGGGGATGGCACTGGCGGAGCGCCGATGCTGCTCCTCTCCCACCTCGACGTGGTCCCCGCGCCGCCGGACCTCTGGACGCACGACCCGTTCGGCGGCGACATCGCGGACGGCTACGTCTGGGGCCGCGGCGCAGTGGACATGAAGGGCATGGTCGCCTTCGAGATCGCCGTGATGCGGATGCTGGCGGGGGAGGCACGCGCTGCGGGCCGCAACCCCGCCACGGATCCCATCCCGGGCCTGACGCGTGACGTGCTCTTCGCGTCCACCGCGGACGAGGAGGCCGGCGGAGTGGAGGGCGCCGGCTGGGTGGCAGAGCACCGCCCGGAGTGGATCACAGCGGAAGGCGCCGTGAACGAGGCCGGCGGGGTCTCCATCGAGCTTGCCGGGAAGCGCTTTTACCCGATCCAGGTCGCGGAGAAGGGGTTCATCCGGTACCGGATCCGCGTTCGCGGGACGTGGGGCCACGGCTCCATGCCGCGCGAGGACAACGCGGCCGTCCGCGCCGCGGAGGTGATGACCCGCCTCGCCCCGTTCGAACCGGCACGCCTCACCCCGGTGATGCAGCGGCTGTTCGACATCGCCGCGAACGAGCTGCCACCGGAGGCGGCGACGCTCGCACGCGCCGTGGCCGGCGACGACGAGGACCGCCGGCGCGCCGCGCTGGAGAAGCTCTGCGACGTGCCGCTGCAACGGGCCGTGCGCGCCCTCCTGCGCGACACGATGTCGCCGAACATGATCCACAGCGGGATCAAGTTCAACGTCATTCCCGGCACCGGCGAGGTGGAGATCGACGTCCGCAACCTGCCCGGTACGCCGGAGCCGGAGATGCGCGAGCGCATCCGCCGCCGTCTCGGCGAGGAGCTGTGGGCGAACGTGGAGCTGGAGCCGCTGCACGTGGGACCGCCCGTCGAGGCATCCACGGACACCGCGCTCTACCGCCTGCTCGTCGACACCCTCAAGGCCCACGACCCGGACGGGATCCCCGTGCCCACGATGGCGCCGTTCGCGACGGACGCGAAGCACACGCAGAAGGTGGGCACCCCCACGTACGGCTTCTCGCCGCTGCGCCTGCACCCGGACGACCGCTTCCTGGAGCTGTTCCACGGCGTTGACGAGCGGGTCAGCCTCGACGGCCTCCGGTTCGGCCTGCCGGTGCTCTACGACGTGGTGCGGATGTTCTGCGGCGTCCCCGCCTGAGCTCTCGGTGCAGGTGATGCCGGGTGCGACGCCACGCCCGCGGCTGGCCCGGCCGCGCTGCGCTCAAGCAGCGTCAGGAACGCCGGCGCGTCGTTAACGGCCGCGAACCGGCGCACCTCCGCCGCGGCCTCGGCCGTGAGCGGCTCGCCGGCGGCCAGTGTCGTCGCCGCTTCGAGCGCGGCCAGGGCGACGTAGAACCCTCCGCCAACCCGGCGCAGATCCTCCATCGCCGCGCGGTACACGGCCACCGCCTCGCGTTGCCGGCCGGAGCGCGCGGCGAGCGTCGCCTCGAGGAGCGCCTGCCAGCCCAGGATTGCCGTGTATCGCGCCGGCAGCCGGGCCAGCTGCGCGACGGCATCGGCCACGCCGGCCAGGTCACCGGCCCAGGCCGCCCCCAGCCCCCCGTAGGCCAGCCCCTCGAACGGGTCCCCGGCCGCTTCGCCTGCCGCAGCCAGGCCGGTCGCGGCAAGCCGCATCGCGGCGACGTCGCGAATGGGCATCGCCACCAGGACCTCCGTGAAATGGAGTCCATAGGAATCCTGGTACGTGGGGGTGGCTCCTGCGCGGCGACGGATCTCCGCCAGCATCGCTACCGCGTCGGCAGGCCGCTCCCGCCACGCGTGGAGCACAGTCCGCGTGGAGGCAAGCGAGAGCCACGAGAGCATCGGCAGGTCGTCACGCAGTCGCGCATCGAGCGCGGGCTCCGCCCAGGCCCAATCGCCTGCGAGCAGGGCCAGGAATGCCGCCATGCTCAGCTTGTCCAGGTTGTCGGCGTCGCCGATCCGCTCCGCGGTGGCCATGCCGCCCCGCAGCAGCTCCGTCATGGGACCCGGTTCCAGCGACCCCATGACCGCGGCGACATTGTTGATGGCGCGGAGCTCCACCCCGGTGATGCCGTTTGCGTGGGCGAGGTCCAGGGCGCCTCGAAGCTCGGCGATCGATTCGCGAAGTCGCCCCAGGCCTGAGAGGGCCCACGATCGCGTCACCATGAGGTCGGCGATCGCCTCCACGTCGTCCAACTTCGCAGCCGCAGTGAGCGCGTCCTCACACCACGTCAGCGCGCGCTCCGGCCGGGCGCTGAACATCTCGGCCCGGGCCAGCATGCGCTTGAGCTGGAGCGCCACCTGCGCGTCGCGCCCCTCGTCCAGGCCCGCGAGGGCCGGGAGGAGCACCTCCATCGCCTCCTGGACGCGGGATCCGAACAGGAGGATCTGGCCCAGATCCGCGCTGCTGCGCGCCACCCCGGGCCGGTCGTTGAGCGCGCGATACCGCTCCACGGCGTCACGGCCGTCGCCCTCGGCGCGGGCGTACAGGCCCGCCAGCCGGGCCGCGCGAGCGATCTCCTCGTGGAGCCGTGCGATCTCGGTTGCGTCCATCGTGACGCGGAATGCCTGGTCCAGGTACGCGATCGCCTGGGCGGCCGACCCCAGGGACAGCGAGCGTTCCGCGGCGGCCCGCAGGGCAATCCGCGCCTGCGCAGCCACCGCGTCGGCTTCCGGACCCTGCTGGCTGGACGCGAATGCGTCCGCGTAATGGCTCGCCAGCATGCCCGCCAGCTCACCGTCCCCCAGCGCCTCGAAGTACCGCGCCGCGGCGAGGTGGCGGTCGCGCCGGTCGCGCCGGGCCAGGGTCCCGTAGGCAACCTCGCGAATGAGCGCCCCCACGAACCCGTACTGGCCGCGTTCCGGCGAGCGGGGATCGACGTCCACGCTGAGGAGCTCGCGCCGCACCAGGCTGCGGAGGATCGATTCGGGCTGGCCGGCGTCGGGGCCAACCACAGCGGCCAGCGCATCCAGCGTGAACGTCTTGCCGAGCACGGAAGCGTCCTGCAGCAGGCGGCGCTCGGGCGCGGGGAGCGCATCGAGGCGCGCCGCGATCAACGCCTGGAGGGTCCCCGGGGCGTCAAGGTCCGCGATGCTGCCCACGGTGGTGTAGCCGTCGGGACCCGAAGCCAGCTGGCCGCGATCGACCAGCATCCGGAAGAACTCCACGGCATAGAGCGGAACACCCTCCGACCGCTCCACGATGCGCGCGGCGACCGGTTCCGGCAGGCCCGGCGCCATCCCACGGACCATCTCCGCCATCGCCGCCCGGTGGAGGGGCGCCAGGTGCAGGCCGGTGAAATCGCGCTGGCCGGCGCCCCATGTGGGCCGGCGCTCCAGCAGCTCCGGCCTGGCCAGGGTGACGATGAGGATCGGTCGCGCCCGGGACCACTCCAGCATCGACTCGATGAAGTCGAGGAGACCCGCGTCGGCCCAGTGGAGGTCCTCGAAGACCAGCAGCGTGGTGCCGTGATCGGAGATCCGCTCGAAGAACGCGCGCCATGCCGAGAACAGCTCCTCGCGGGGACCGGGCGGCGCCTCTTCGAGCCCCAGTAACGCCCGCAGTCGCGGTGCGACCCAGCGCCGTTCGTCGTCGTCGGGGACCCATTCGGCCAGGCTCGCGGCCAGCTTCTGGGACGTGGTGGCGTCGTCGTCGCGTTCGGCGATCCCGGCGCGTCCGCGGACCATCTCGCCAAGTGCCCAGAACGCCAGGCCCTCGCCATAGGCAGGCGACCGGCCGTGATGCCAGTACACGGGTTCCACCAGCCCGTCGAGATACTTCTCGAGCTCCCACGCCAGGCGGCTCTTGCCGATCCCGGCGACCCCGGTGATGGAGACGAGACGGGCGCGACCGTCGCGGCTCGTGGCGTGCAGCCGCTCCTTGAGCGCGGAGAACTCGCCGTCGCGGCCCACGAACGGCGGCTCGATGACATCGCTGCGTCCGGCCCCGCCGACAAGCGCCACCACGGAGAGGGCACGCCATGCGGCAACGGGCGCCTGCCGCCCCTTCAGAGCCTGCTCCCCCGCCGGCTCGAACGCGATCGAGCCGGACGTGGCGCGATACGTGGACTCCCCGACCAGGACCGTCCCGGGCTCGGCGACTGACTGGAGGCGGGATGCGGTGTTCACGAGGTCGCCGGCAACCATCGCCTGCCCGTCCGCCGCGAGGTTGACGGCGGCCTCCCCCGTGAGGACGCCCGCGCGGAGGCGGAGACCAGAGGTGCCGCCGGCGCCGGCGAGATCCGGGATCGCGACGGCGAGGTCCATCGCCGCGCGGACGGCGCGTTCCGCATCGTCCTCATGCGCCGTCGGGGCGCCCCAGACGGCCATCACCGCGTCGCCGATGAACTTCTCCACGGCGCCGCCGTAGCGCTGGATGATCTCACGCGCGACGGCAAAGTAGCGGTCGAGGAGATCCCGCGCGTCCTCGGCATCGAGGCCTTCCGCGACCGTCGTGTACCCGACGAGATCGGCGAACAGCACGGTCACGAGGCGGCGTTCCGCGACAGGCGCGGCCCGCAGCGGAGCGACATCGGCAGGGACCCTGCCACCACCGGCGCCCCCCGGGTCGACGCCCCCCAGGCCCGTCCCGCACTCGCCACAGAAGGCCGCGTCCGGCTCGTTCGACGCGCCGCAGCTCGGGCAGCGCGCCGCGAGGGGCGCTCCGCACCGCAGGCAGAACTTCCGGTCCGCCCGATTCTCCGCCTGGCAGTTGCCGCAGATCACGACGCGATCATCTCCCGCTCACGAGAGTCCGGACAGTACGCGAGAGCATGGACGCTCACAAGGCGCCGGCTTACGGGCGGGTCGTCTTGATCAGCCGGCCGCGGCGCGAGATCGCACCCTTCGCGAGCGCGGCGACGCCCATCGCGATGAGGGCGCGCTCCGCCGGCGGGAGCGGCCTGACCACGGCGAGGAACTGGTCTGCGCGCGCGCGGTCCACGATCGCGAGCAGCGCCTGGCCCTGCTCCGTGAGCCAGAGCGTCTTTTGGCGACGGTCCTCGGATTCCGGCCGGCGCTCCAGCAGGTTCCGCCGTGCCAGGCCGTCCACGAGGCGGCTCGTCGCGGACGGGGAACGGTTGAGGGCGTCCGCGAGGTCCGCCACTGTGGTGGTCCCGGCGTCTGCCAGCACGTACAGGGCGGCCAGCTGCGTGAATCCAAGGCGCAGCTCGCCGAGCTGTGCCGCGAACCCGATGACCAGCTCGCGCCAGAGTGCGCGGCCCATCGCGACGCGGTCGGAGAGTTCGCGCGGGTTCTGGAGGCGATCGCGGGCCGCGGCGACGGACGCCGACAGCGCGTCGTCCGCCGTCCCCGACGACATGGATGACGCGTCCGGCGAGCGCGACTGCTGATCCCGGGCCATCGCGGGAGGGTACGGCGCGAACCCCAATCCATGCAACACTGCACGTGCCCCCGATCGGGGCGTCTCGCCGCGCCCGTACGCTCACGCGCCAATGGCCCGTCTCGCCTTCGTCTTCCCCGGGCAGGGGTCCCAATCGATCGGCATGGGCGTCGCCCTCGCGGTTGCATGGCCGCAGGCGGCTGCCGTGCTCGTCGAAGCAGATGCCGTCCTCGACCAGTCGATCACCGACCTCATCGCGAGCGGTCCGATCGAGGAACTCGATCGGACCGAGAATGCCCAACCCGCCCTGCTCGCGACCTCGATCGCGTTCCTGCGCGCCCTGGAGCTGCGCGCAGGTGATGCCGGCGTAACGCTCCGGCCGGCCTTCGCCGCGGGCCACTCCATGGGCCAGTATTCCGCGCTGGTCGCAGCGGGCGCCATCTCCCTCGCGGACGCGCTGCGGCTGGTGCGTGAGCGTGGCCGCCTGATGCAGGCATCCGGCGAAGGCCGCCCGGGAGCCATGGCGGCCCTCATGGGCATGGCCGACGAGCACCTGCCGGAGCTGGAGCAGCGCGCGTCCGCGCTCGGCGTCTTCGGGGTGGCGAACCGGAATGCCCCCGGCCAGGTGGTGGTGTCCGGGGAGCGGCCGGCAGTGGAGGCGTCGCTCGACATCGCGCGCGAGCTGGGCGCCCGCAAGTGCGTCCTGCTGCCGGTCTCCGTGGCGGCGCACTCGCCGATGATGGCCGCCGCAGCCGCGGCGATGGCACCGCTGGTCGCGGCGGTGCCGTTCGCCGACCCCGTTCCCCCGCTGCTGGCCAACGCGGACGCATCGCCGCTGACGGACGCCGGCACCGCCCGTGCGGAGCTCGTGAAGCACCTCACGACGGGCGTGGACTGGGTCCGGGCGGTCAACGCGATGACCGCCGCCGGCGTGGACACGTTCATCGAGGTGGGGCCGGGTCGCGTGCTGACGGGCCTCATCAAGCGGATCGCCCCGGACGCGCGTGCGGTCGCGCTGGACGACAAGGCCGCGCCCGATGGCCTCGCCCCGGCTGCCGTCGAGGCGGCGCTCGAGGCGTCCGCCGCCGCAACGCCCATCACTGCCGCCGCAGCGCCCATCACCGCCGCCGCGGAACGGACCGCGGCTCGCGCCGACCCTGTCTGACGCCCCGTCGAACAAGCCGAGAGCAACGAGGTCCCCCGTGCGCAAGCCCGACTACAACCGCCGCGTCGCCGTCACCGGACTCGGCGTCATCAGTTGCGTCGGCAACGACCGCCAGACCGCCTGGGCCAACCTGCTCGACGGTCGCAGCGGCCTCGGCGAGATCACGCGCTTCGACATCAGCCGGTATGACCACAAGTGGGGCGGCGAGGTCACGGACTTCGACCCCACGCGCTGGCTGGACTCCAAGGCCGTGCGCCGCAGCGAGTCGTCGCTGCACTTCGGAGTCGCCGCCGCGAAGCAGGCGCTCACGGATTCGGGCTTCGAGATCACGGACGCGAACCGGACGGAGGTCGGCGTCGTCTTCGGGTGCGGCGGCGGGGGCCAGGGCCTCTTCATCGACAACATGGACGCCCTCCGCACGCGCGGGCCGCGCGGCGTGAGTCCCACGTTCATCGCCAACGGCCTCGTGGACTCCACCTCGGGCATGATCGCCATCGAGACGGGCGCGATCGGGCACAACGTGTGCATCGTCTCCGCGTGCGCCACCGGCACGCACAACGTCGCGGAGGGGGCGGAGGCCATCCGGCGCGGCGATTGCATCGCGGTCATCTCCGGCTCCACGGAGGCGCCGCTCCTCGAGGTCGCTCACGCCGGCTTCGGCAACATGCGGGGCCTGGGTTCGCCGCGGCCCGGCGAGCCGCTCCAGACCCTGAGCCGGCCGTTCGACCGGACCCGCGACGGCTTCGTCCTGGGCGAGGGGTCGGCATCCCTGTTCCTCGAGGACCTCGAGCTCGCCAAGGCGCGCGGCGCGAGGATCTACGCGGAAGTTGTGGGCTACGGGTCCGCGGCCGACGGGTGGGACATGATCCAGCCGATCGAAGGCGGCACCGGCTCCGCTCGCGCGATGCAGATGGCCGTGGACCGCCGGGGCGTGCCCGCGGATGAGGTGGATCTCATCAATCCGCACGGCACGTCCACCCCGATGGGCGACAAGCGCGAGACGGAGGCGATCTGGAAGGTCTTCGGCGATCGCGCCGCGCGCGACCGCCAGGCCCTCGCGATCTCCGGCACGAAGTCGATGACCGGGCACATGATGGGGGCCGCAGGCGCGTTCGAGGCGTTCGCGACGGTCATGGCGGTGGCCGAGCAGTGCGTTCCGCCCACGATCAACTACCGGGACTTCGATCCCGAGTGCGACCTGTGGGTCGTCACGGAGGCCACGCCGATGGCCATCCGGTACGGCCTGTCGAACAACATCGGCCTGGGCGGGCACAACGGTGCCGTGATCTTCAAGCGGTACGACGGGGATTGAGGCCCGCCGGCCTCACGGCCGCGCCCTCGCTACAATCGCGGCTTCCGATGAACAGCTCTCGAGGTCCATGTGCCCTCCACGTCTGACCTGTCCCGACGCGCAGTGATCACCGGCGTGGGAGCCGTGACGCCGATCGGCAACACCGCGGCCGACTACTGGCGCAACCTGGCCGCCGGCGTCTCGGGCGCGGGGCTGATCGACGCGTTCGACGTCGTGGGCTTCGACGTCCGGATCGCGGCCCAGGTGAAGGGCTTCGACGCCACGATCGCGATGGACCGCAAGATGGCCCGGCGCATGAGCCGGTTCATCCACTTCGCGATGGCGTCCGCCCAGGAGGCGGTCGCGGACGCGGGCCTCGATCTCTCCGGCCTCAGCATCGAGCAGCGCGACCGACTGGCCGTCGTGGTCAACACGGGCGGCGGCGGCATCGAGCAGGTCGTCGAAGGCACCGAGGTCCTCCAGGTGCGGGGGTCGGGGCAGGTCTCGCCGTTCGCGATCCCGGCGCTGTCCGGGTCCATGGCAGCCGCGCAGATCTCGATGCGGTACGGCATCACCGGCCCCGTGATGACGCAGGTCGCGGCATGCGCGTCGAGCATCCTCTGCTACCAGGATGCGCTCCGGCTCATCCGCGCCGGCGACGCCGACGTGGTGATCGCGGGCGGCACGGAGGCGCCGATCCTCCCCATTGCCATCGCGGCACTCGGCAACATGGGCGCACTCTCGAAGCGGAACGACGATCCCGGACGGGCGTCCCGACCTTTCGACCGCAACCGCGACGGCTTCGTCCTGGGCGAGGGCGGGGCGGTCACCGTGGTGGAGTCGGCGAAGCACGCGCTGGACCGCGGCGCACCGATCCTCTGCGAGATCATCGGCGCCGCCCTGACGGCGGATGCGTTCCACATCAGCGCCCCGGAGCCCACGGGCCGCGGCGCCTCAGAGGCGATGCGACGCGCCCTGGTCTCGGCAGGCCTGGCGCCCGGCGACGTCGACCTCATCGTCGCCCACGGCACGTCCACCCCGCTGAACGACGCGACGGAGACGCGCGCCATCAAGTCCGCGTTCGGCGAAGCGGCCTACAGGGTGGCGATCACGTCGCCGAAGTCGATGGTGGGACACCTGATCGGCGGGGCCGGCGCGGTGAGCGCGGTCGCGGCCATCTACGCCATCCGTGACGGCCTGATTCCGCCCACGATCAACCTGGACACCCCGGACCCGGACTGCGACCTCGACTACACGCCGAACGTCGCGCGCCGGGCGACAGTGGACACGGCGATGATCAACGGGTTCGGCTTCGGTGGCCAGAACGCGGTGGCGATCTTCCGGCGCTTCGTCGAGTAGCGCTCGGCAGCCACGTCCGCCCGCGGCGATGTCCGTCGTCAGCGGAGCGCGCGACCTTCGAAGGCTTCCATGGCGGCCGCGAGGTCCGGCGAGACCGGGATCGGCCGCTCCGTGGTGTAGTCGTACATCACCTGGGTGGACTCGCTGACGGCGACGAGCCGCACGCGGCCGTACCGGCTCTCGGGTGCGGTCAGGCGGAACTCCTGCGTGAAGCTGGTCCGCCCGATGCGTCCGACACGCGCCTCGATCGTCAGCGTCTCCCCGTAGAACGCCGGCGACCGGTAGGCGATCCGCGCCTCCGCGAGGATCATCCCCTCCGACGCGCCGTGCGCGCCGAGCGGCAGCGGCTCACCGGTGACCGCCTCGTAGTACGCCGCGCGGGCGATCTCGCAGTACGTGAGGTAGGCGGCGTTGTTCACGTGGCCCATCGCGTCCGTATCGGCGAACCGCACCTCGATGGGGCGGCGGAAGCGGAACGGGCCGCCGAGGTCACGCCCGTCCGCCGGGACCGCCGCGCGGCCCGGGATGCCGTCGTCAGGATGGCTGGTTCCCACGGGGGCTGAGTGTAGGATCCTCGAACGATGCCGACAGCCCGCCGACTCCCGCCATGGCTGCGGCGCGGCCTGGAAGCCGGCGTCATCGCGGCGCTGGTCTCGATCGTGACCCTGCTCGGCGGGGCGAGGACGGGGGCCGCCGGGCGCATCGTCCTGCCCGAGGGACCCGCGGGGTCGCTGCTGCTCGCGCCGGCCGTCCTTGCGATCGGCGTCATCACCGTGGGATACCCCATTGCGTACGCGGCGACCCGCCGGGACGCCGTCGTGGGGTCGATCGCAGCATTCCTGGTCGCCGCGAATGCCGTCGCACTGATCGTGACG
>Ga0315273_10012380_pt1 | contig 10936 bp, 16 predicted proteins | sample YL17G02_0_MG_FD_205753 | JGI IMG/M metagenome (GOLD analysis project Ga0315273, IMG submission 205753) | Sediment microbial communities from Yellowstone Lake, YNP, Wyoming, USA - YL17G02_0 | ecosystem: Environmental > Aquatic > Freshwater > Lake > Sediment | place: USA: Wyoming | collected...
TGATGGACGAATACGAAGAGAGTATGCTGGTTTGAAGCCTTGGCATTTCTCTCAAGCATCTCAAGAAACTTGGGTAGGTAAGCAAAGCACCAAAAATGGCCAAGAGCTAGTTGACCAGTTAATGCAGAGGTTAACTAAAAGACATGGGAGCTTGATTGAAGCCATCAATAATATTTCTGGTGAATCTTTTGAAAATGAGAAATTTGAGTTTAAGACTTCTGATGGTGTAATAACTTACAACTTAGGTACTATGCTCAAAAGAGTTAAATTTGATGATAATTATACTCATTCCACTTATTCTGCTGTTAAGTATTGGGTTGATAATCATCAGAATGAAAGAATTCGAAGAGAGTATTCTGGTTTGAGGCCTTGGCACTTTACTAAAGCAGCTCGTGAGACTTGGATGGGAGAGATGGGAAGGAGGAATGGGCGGGAGTTAGTTGATCAGTTAATGCAAAGATTGACACAAAGGTATGGAAATCTTGTTGAAGCAATAAAAAATGTTTCAACAGAACACTTTCTTAAAGAAGGATTCGAATTCACTACTTCTGACGGAGTAATAACTTACGATCTTAACAGTATGTTTCATAGACTAAAATTTGATAATAGACATAATTGCTCTTCATATTATGCTGTTAAGTATTGGGTTGATAATCATCAGGATGAAAGAATTCGAAGAGAGTATTCTGGTTTGAGGCCTTGGCACTTTGCTAAATCAGCTAATGAGACTTGGAGTGGTGAGGAAGGGAAGAGGAATGGTAGAGAGCTTGTAGATGAGTTGATGCAAAGGCTAACTAAAAGGCATGGAAATCTTGCTGAAGCAATAAAAAATGTTTCTGAAAAGGATTTTCTTAATGAGGAATTTGAGTTCAAAACTTCTGATGGAGCCATAACCTACAACTTAGGAAGTATGTTCCAAAGAGTAAAATTTAATGATAAACATTCAGAGTCCCCATATGCTGTTGTTAAGTACTGGATTGATACGCATCCTGATGAAAGAATTCGAAGAGAGTATGCTGGTTTGAAGCCTTGGCATATGTCTAAAGCTTGTATGGGGGTATGGGAAGGTGAGGAAGGGAAGAGGAATGGTATAGAGCTTGTAGAAGAATTAATGCAAAGACTAACCCAAAAGCATGGAAGCTTAAATGAAGTTATTAAAAATATGTCCCAGGAACCTTTTCAGAAGGAGCAGTTTGATTTCAAAACTTCTGATGGTGTAATAACTTATAACTTGAGGGGTATGTTCCAAAGAGTTAAATTTGATGATAAACATTCTGGTTCTCCTTATGCTGTTGTTAAGTACTGGATTGATACACATCCAGATGAAACATTAAAAGAAAAATATGTAAGAGAATTAGAAGTATTAGAACAGAAAGTAAGACATTATAACCCTCACAGGTTACTAGAGAGTATAATCCTCAAATAAAAAATTAAATGTTTCTTAGTTATTATGGGGATAAAACAGAAAATCTTATAAACATCTTTGCATTCATTCAGTATGCAAGAAAACAGCGCATTTTGATGTTTTAGCGCCGCGAAAATGCTGTCAAATGTACCTGAATACAAGACTTCGGGCCGTGGCGCTTTTCATTCATTTGCCCTGGTAGTGTAGTCCGGCCAATCATTTTGCCCTCTCGAGTTGCATTAAGGTTGCAGCAAAGAAAGGCAAAGACCCGAGTTCAAATCTCGGCCAGGGCACCTTATTTTTTATTTTTTTAGAATTATTTTTTTAACGGCTTAGTTCTTCTTGTTTCATTGCGTCTATTTGTTGTTGTACTTCTTTTGCACATTTATCACAGTATGTGTCTGATAAGTTTTTGTAGTTTCCGTTTCCTAGTTTTTGTGCTAGGTCTGGTGTTGGTGTTATCCATTGTCCGTTTGCTTTGTATCTTTGCCCATCTGTTGCGCACGCTGATATTAGCATTCCGAAATCGTATGCTACTCCTAGAACGTCGTTTGGATTGAATAAGTGAAGAATGTTTTCAGAAACTACTCTGTCTATTGTTGTTCTTGTAGGATCCTGTGTTCCTATCTGTCCTTTTACTAGTTGTACTAGTTCCTCTTTTTTTTCGTATGGAATACTAAACATATATCTGTCTCTACTCTACACCCAACTTTAGTTAAGTATAGGCGTCGGTTATATTTAAGCTTTTCTTTGGAAAGACCTTGTTTTCCCAAAACTTTTAATATTCTGGGTTTTTCCTTGTTGTTTATGGAAGTTTTGAAGTTTCCTTCGCTAGACTCTTGTAGTGATGCTTTGTCTGGCGCGATTAATGGTAGGAGTTGTTGTATTATTGGTGGTAATTGCCGGGTTTGGTATACTGGTAGGGCTGAGAGTTATTTGGAGTTTGGTGAGAGAATTCTTTTTCTTAAAGGTGATGGTACTGTTATTATTCATCAGAAGGAGGGTAATGCTCCTATTAATTGGATGCCTGCTGATAGTGTTAGTCAGTGTTTTATTAGGGATTTCAAGTTGGTTATCTTGTCTACTTTGCCTAAGGATGGTCAGCGTTTGAAGGTTGAGTTTGATAGGGTTAATTTTTTGAATAGTTTTAGGTTAGAGGATGGTGTTACTTTGGTTAGTGCTGGTAGTGAGAAGGATATGGCTATTATGTTGTATAATAATCCTGATTTGATAGAGAAGGGTTTTAAGCCTATTAGTTTGGAGGAGCAGACTGCTTTTGGTTTTATTGATGTTTTTGGTTATGATAAAAATAATTTCTTAGTTGTTGTTGAATGCAAGCGTTATGCTGCGAGCTTGGATGCCGTTACCCAGCTAAGGCGTTATGTTGAGAAGGTTAAGAGTATGAAAGGTATTGATAATGTTAGAGGTTTTATTGCTGCTCCTAAGATTAGTCCTAATGCGTTGAAGATGTTAGAGGGTTGGGGTTTCAAGTTTGTCAAGGTTGAGCCTCCTAAGTATTTTGAGGATATCAAGAAGAAGCAGACTACTTTGAAGAATTTTGGTTAGGTTTATTAAGGGGTTTTGGTTTAAAGCTTTTGTTGAGGGGGTATGAGTTTGTATGAATGATGTTAAGGATTTTTGTTTGAAGAATGTGTATAGTGTTGCTGTTGAGAATCTTAAGAGTTTGAGTGATGCTGCTATTTCTAAGATTGTTGAGGATGGTGTTGTTGGAGATAAGAGTTTAGAGGCTAGGATGAGTGGGGAGTTTGATAGTATAATTAATGATAGGGGTGTTTGTAGGATTTTAGGCATTAATTATGGTTTTCCTTCTGAAAGGGATTTTTTGAAGGCTTATTATGTTGCTTTTTTGGCTGCTAGTGGTAAGCTTAGTGATGAGAAAGGTTTTTGATTAATAACTTTTTTAAAGGAAGGTCTTTTTCTTTCTGGTTATGCCACGGTGGGACAATCTGGTAATCCGGTGGTCTCGAACTTGTATAGCTAAATGCTAACATTTGTGAGAACCACTTGCCGCAAGGCAATCTCAGTTCAAATCTGAGCCGTGGCGTTTTATTTATTAAACAATGGAGAGGTGGTTTTTGTGGGAGTTAGTTTGACAGAGCAGGAGAAGCAGTTGGTTAAGGAGGGTAAGCTTGATCCTTCTAAGATTTTTGAGCATAGGAAGTTGTTTCCTGTGAAGTCTATTAATGTTAATGATGTTGATACTATTAAAGAAGAGATTAAGCAAGCAAATATTTTGTATAGGGAAGCAATTAGTAAAAATAAGGAATTGTATGATGCTTTGGTTGAGAATAGGGGGAAAAAGGAGGAGTGCAGGAATAGGATTGCGGAATTACGCTTGAAAAAGAAGAAGTTGCTTGGTTTAGTTAATGATTAGTTAAGTTTATAAATGTATTTTGTTTCGAATTTGTAAAAAAGAGGTGTTTTGTATAGTTTCTAAGAAAGAGGAGTTCAAGAATGTTTATGGTGACTTGTATGGTGAGCGCTATGATGAGAGGGAGCGTTTTTTCTTAGGTATTTTTATTATTAACAGAAGAGCCGTTCGTGAGTTCATTAATATTATCTTGTTTAATTTGGTTTTGTTTGGCACTTATGTTCTATTCAGGACTAACACTGTTAAGCTTTCTATGTTTTGGCTGGGTTTTTTCTTGTTTCTTGGTGTTGCTGATCTGTTTTTGGTCACTAGGTTTTGTACTCATTATATTGTTATGCCTCGTATCTATAAGAGGGCTGCTGAGAGGATTATTTCTAATTGGGCTGATGCTATCAGGTATTCTAGGTATCCTGCTACTATGATCTTGTCTGTTTTTGGTATTTTTGTTTGGATTATTTGGATTCTTGTTTCTAGTGATTTGAAGCATTACTTTACTAGGTTGCCTGTTGTTTTCATGTTTGCTCCTTTGATTTGTGCTATGATGGGTTATAGTGCTTCTGCTTTGTATACATTTAGAGGCACTAGTCCTTTGTTTACTGATAAGCAGAAGATGAATGCTAGTGTTTTATCTAGTGCGTATTGGATGGTTGCAGAATATTTCCTTATTGCTTCGTTAGTTGATATTTTTATCATTACTGTTTATTTCTTTAATTATATTGTTAAGTGATTTAAAATATTTAGAAATTGTTTTTTCGGCGTTTTTCAGAACTCTTATTTCTTGTCGCTTTTCTGCTGTATCCTATTTCTTATATTCTCTGTTAGTTGTTCTATTTCTTTGTTGTTTACGCCTTCAGATCTGGATTGCGGTTTTGCTTGATTTTTGTCTTTAGCTTTTTCAAGCATGTCTCTTACAAACTTTGAATCAGTATCTTTTGACATAATACACCTTATTGATTAGGAAGTATATAATTTTTTTGGTGTTTTTTACCCAAAAAAATCATATTTCTGCCATTTTTGCATCTACCTAGTTGTTTTTCACACCCCTTTTTTTTTGAAAAAATATGTATGGCGGTGACGAGATTTGAACTCGTGACAGATGCCTCTCTCAAGTTAACCCTTATGAGAGCATCACTCTACCAGGCTGAGTTACACCGCCATTGCCTGGTAAGGACTAATTGTTGTTTTATAAATTTTGTGTTATTTTCTTCTTTACTGCTTCTATCTCTTTTTCTTCATATTTCTTGTGTGTCCACGTCAGTTTGAAGTTGTCTGTTTTGTATCTTGGTATTATGTGTATGTGTGCGTGGTTTATGACTTGTTCTGCTGCTTCATGATTGCTCATTAGTATGTTGTAGCCGTCTGGCTTTAAGTTTTTTTCTATCATTCTTGCTATTTTTTGCACTGCTTCCATTATTTTTCCTATTTCTTTTTCTGGAATGTCTATTAGTGTTTCGTAATGTTTTTTTGGTATAACTAAAGCATGTCCTTTGTTTGCTGGGTTTATATCCAGAAAGCTTAGTACTTCTTTGTCTTCATATATTTTTGTTGATGGTATTTCACCTTTGATTATTTTACAGAATATGCAAGCTTCGCTTGCATGCTCAGAAATCCTTGATTTCTGTTGTATGCAGTCCATATCTTCTCACCTCACACGAATTCTTCTACTTCGTATGTTTCTTTGTCTCGTTTTACTTTTATCCTGTGTACTTTCATTGGTTTGTTTTTCAGGACAAACTCTTTTATCATTAATAGGTCGCTTGGCACTATCTTTATCTTATCTAGTTCTTCAAACTTATACCATTGTAGTTTTCCTTCATCGCTTTCCACTAATTTAGTGGTTTCTGGCTTTAGTTGTACTATGAACATTATGAAGTGTTGTTCTGCTTCGCTTTCATTATGCACTATTTCTGTTGCTATTCCTTTTATTGATTCTACTTTGCATTTCAGTCCTGTTTCTTCTAGCACTTCTCTTATTGCTGTTTCTTCTATGTGTTCTCCGAATTCTATCTTTCCTCCAGTCATTGCCCAGTGTCCAAGATATGGTTCTTTTGTTCTGTGTATCAACAATATTTTTCCTTCATGGACTACTGCTGCAAGTATGCATGGCACTATTTTGTCGCGTTTTGTTTTATCTGTCATATTTGTCCGCTCCATTCTTTTTCAAATCTTTGCACAAATTCTTCTGTGTATTCATATCTTTTTTTTGCCATTTCTTGTGCTGTTTTTGTGTGGAATGTTTTTGGTTTGAGTTTGAGTATTTTTTGGTAGAAGTGTCCGATTGATGTTTTTGGTGATTGTTTATTGTTTGGGTCGTATGCTTGCCTGTTTTTTTCTCCGCCTCTTGTAAAGACTCGTGCTATCCCTAGTGTTCCAAGACAGTCTAGTCTGTCTGCGTCTTGGATTATTTTTGCTTCTTTTGTTTCTGGTTTTAGTCCTTTGCTGTATCTGTGTACTAATATGCAATGTATTGTTGCGAGAACTTTTTGTTTCGGAAAATTTATTGATTTGAGAATTTTTGGTGCCATCTTTGCTGATTCTTCGGCATGGCATAATTCTTTATTTTCATACTCAAGTGATCTGCCTATGTCGTGAAGTAGTGCTGCTGCTTTTATAATTGACATGTCTGCTTTTTCTTTTGTGGCAATCTTGACTGCTAGGTTGTATACTCTTTCTGTGTGGTCAAAGCCGTGGCTTTCGTGTTTGAAGTATTGTGAGATTTTGTTTTTTAGTTTTTTTATCATCTAAACACCTTTTTTTGATTATGGACTGGTCGGGATTTGAACCCGAATCTCACCCATGCCATGGGCGAATGCTAACCGGATTATACTACCAGCCCCCGAATACTTGACTCAAAAACCTAAAATTTGCCTGTATTTAAATATTACTGGATTGTTGTAAAGTCTATCTTTTCTACATTACCCTCATTACGCGACTAATATACTAAATAGTAACATTTATATAATGGAATATATATTACAAACCCAATTAGGGGGTATTTTTGTATGGTTATATTGTTTGATCAGTTTAATATGCCGGATGATATTTTCAAGATTTTGTTTGCTACTGAGCAGCAGGAGATTGTCGGAAGGCTTCTTATTTCTCATATTAAGGAGAATGGTGGGGAGATTGGTAAGACTGAGATGTCTATGTTTGCTACTCAGTTGCATGAGGGTAATTATGTTACTACAATAGATAAGCCACCATATACTGGTAAGAAGGTTAAGATCTCGTATAATAAGAGGCAATTCTATGATAGGATTCTTACTCCTATGAAGAGCATGGGATTGATAGATTATGATTTGTATAAGAAGACTTATAAGTTGTCTGATAAGTTTAACAAGTTGATGCTTAAGGTTGGTTTGATGTGGCTCAAAGAGCTAAGGTAGTTTTTCTTTTTCTATTGTGAATAAATGACTTTGATTATTCCTGCGAGAGCTTCTTTTGGTGTTGTTTTGAATGCGCAACGCCACTGCTCTCCTCCGTTTGGGGGGATTCTTTCTCCTGAAATTTTTGAAGCGTGGTATAAAGTTATTAGAGGGAATAATTCTTTTTCAGATGAGTATTTTGGGTCTGTTAGTTCTGTGAATGCAAAAGCCCAGTTTAGGTCTGGGACTGCGTAAGTGTCAGCGTTTAGCGGTTTTATTGTTCCATCATTTCTGAAAGGAGTGAGGTCAGGAGAAAAGTATGGGTTACTGTTTGAATCGTGTCCTATAAACCTGTCTGTTCCGTGATACAATATGTTCATTAGCGAGTCTGTGTTCTTGAAGCGCAAGCCTCTGTAGAAAAAATTGTTTGGGTTTAGGTTTTGTCCTTCGAAGTATTTAAGCACTTTTTCTGATACATGAGAATATTTTTTTCTTCCTTCAACATTTCTCATTAAGCATAAAGCTTCTTCGTCCACCAATAATTCTATAAACAAGTTTGTCATAAGGGTTTAAGTGCAACTTTAGTATATAAATATTCCTATTTTTACCACTAATCAGTGGTTAATAACCAAAAGGTTTATATATTAGTTCTTGATATTCTTGTGTATGGTTGATGACGGAAAATATGCAGGATGTCGCTCTGTGACTGAGTATTTTTTGAAGGTTGATGGTTTATTGAGACGTCTTCCACCTGGTAGGAATATCGCGATTAATGTTTCTTCTTACAGTAATAGCATGTACTTGGTTTCTGTTGGCGCTAGGATTTGGGATGGTTTCAAGAGTGTTTCTCAGGGATTGCCTGAGTTTTTGCTTGATGGTGATTCTTTAGAGTCTGTTGCTAGTAGGGAGTTGGCTCCTTTTGGTGTTAAGGAGAAAGTTTTTGATGTTTTCATTAATGATGAACTTGTCAGGCCTGCAGATTATAAAGGTGTCAGAAAATGACTCAGGTTGGTGAATTGATTGATAATTCAATTTCTGTCTTGAAAAACTACCCAGACATATCTAATCTTGACTCTTCTATTCCTAGAAGGAGTGTTCATGAAAAGAATCTTCTTAGGGCTTTGGTTTCTGAAACTCCTAATAATGGAAGGGTCTTGTTCGCTGACTTGTTTTGTGGTATGGGAGACAAGTTTACGTCTTATATTGCTGAAGAGAAGAGGGGTTCTAAAGTTATGGGTTTTGATGGGTTTGGGGCATATCGTCCTGATGGCAGGTTAAAAGATGGATCTGATGAACCTGGTTTGTTAACTAATGCTAGGATGTCTGCTGCTCAGAAAAAGTTGAGCAATCTTGAGCTTAGGTGTGAATATTTAAGAGAGGATTCTGATCTGGGTATTAATCCATTAGAGTTTGGCACAAAGATTTTTACTGGTTTCAGGACTGTTTGTGAGGAAGCTGCTGTTGCAAAACTTGCCAATAGATATGATGCAAGTATAATTGTTAATGTTCCTAGCCGTGGAGAATTGTTTGGTTCAAGAAGTGATAAATTTATCAGTAATTATATGATGAGTAAGGGAAATGATATTTTAAGTTTTGTCAAGGATGAGTGTGCACGTAATGATAATGAAAGACCAAATAATGGCGTTTTGAAAGGTGATATTCTTGCTTCAGATATTAGTAAACAGATTGTTTTGCTTGACAGAGCAAAGTTTTTGGAGGAGAAATGTTACAATGTTCAAGTATTTGGTTTTGTTGATGCTGAGTTGGGGATTAGGAGCCCTCATTCTTATAATAGGTTGATGTATGCTTTCAAGAAGGATAATGTTTTAAAATTATAAAAAAAGTGTTTATAGTCTTGCTGCTATTTTTATGTCTCCTTCGTGCACTGTCTTTCTTCCTGAGTGTTTTGCTATCTTTACTGCTTGTTCTGCTATTGATAATGCTTTTTCTTGAAGTATGTCAGAGAAAGCATCTAGTGCATCAGCACTGACTCTTTTAGCTCCTGATTCCATTAGGATTCTTCCGCATGGTGCTTTTGGTATCGAGCTTGATCTTTCAGTCATTATACCATCCTCCTCTTTTTGTACAAGTATAGTATTAAAATAGAAAGTTTGTTTATAAAAGTTTCGGAATTTTTTGTCTAGAATTTTATTCGTCGATTATTCCTTTGCATATCTTGTATACTCTTACGTATTTCTCGCGCATAGCATCATTGTATCTTGTTGCATCAGCGATGTCTTTACAGCTTGGTTGTCTTCTATACACTTCTTCCCATTTGGCATCTAGTTCCGGGTTGTCTCTCGTAAGGTCGCTTCTTAAGGCTGCACTTATTCCTACAGCATCATTTTTTCCTTTTAGTAAGTCTTCTATGTGCATGTCTACTAAGTCTTCGCACATCTTGTCTACTTCTTTTTGTTCTTTTTGCATGTCCATAAAAGGTATGAAAATTTCTAGATATATAAATGTTTCGGCACATTTACTACTTTTTAGTAACAAATGGCTGAAACACCAAAATTCTGATGTTATACGCCCTAGTGCGTAATTCGTTACGAAAACCTTTTCCGCACCAAAATGTTAAAATCGGCGCAAAAAACTTTTCTAACTTTATGGGTTCAATTTGATTATATTAAATAAACTAAAGGCCTTTAGATTTTATAAATCTTCCTAAGATTTTCTACATGTTGTGCGTCGGTAAAAAACATCAAATAATCCTCTCCCCTGCCCATTTATAAATAAAACACCTTTATAAACAACCTTAGAAAAAGGGGTGGATTGTTTGGAAGGTTGCCGTAGATAATAAACCATTTTTGAGTTTTAACTAAGATAATCCCTTTTTTATCAAAGCGATTACGTGTTTACCTTATGTCCACAAGAACCTATTCTTTTCTTAAAATTGTACTTTTGTAAAAAGTCAGAATATTCTTTCCTAAAAGATGCACAGTCTGAGTTTAAAGAATTAGATGATAGACAACATTCAAACACTTTATTTAATTCTCTTAGAGATACTGGGTCAAATTTAGTAGCAGAAGGTTGAGAAAACATAATACTCTCAACCGGATTCAAAACAGGTCTCCATGCATAATTTCCATACACAGCCCCATAATAACAGCCAGTACCATTAAGGCAATCAATGCCTATGTTCTCAGAACCAAACGCAGGTACACAATTGGTGTTAAAATACTCAAATTTTTCATCAGACCATACACAACAATCAGGGGTAAAATGTGTGGAGTAATTACATGATTTATCTTGTGTTCTGCTAAATGATATGCATGTCTGTTTATCTGAAAATTTAAGACATTGTGAAGAAAAGGACTGACTATACTCTGATACGGGTTTATAGGAGCCACACCATTTTCCGCAACCTGGACCATCTACATTCAAAAATGCCCTAGAAAACCCAGTTGGCCAAAATTGAGATGGCTGACCACTAAAATAAAAAGTGCCGTAATATAAATCAGCTAGACCAAAATTATGTCCTATTTCATGTATTACTGCATTTTTTGGTATGGGTATTAGTTCGTTGACACTATTGGTTGACCTCACCCCTATATAAATTATATCCCCTCCTTCACCACCACCACCGTCTGTTTCTACAAAGACTACTGTGATGATGCCTCTAAAGTCATCAACTTGGCATTTTTCTTTTATTTTTAGGTATATTTTTTCATCATTGCATCCAAACCCCGAACCTGACAATCCATTACCACCACGAATACCACAACCCATATATGTTTCATTTTCAAGGTCTATAGAATATAACGCAAGAGAATT
>Ga0315273_10012381_pt1 | contig 10935 bp, 13 predicted proteins | sample YL17G02_0_MG_FD_205753 | JGI IMG/M metagenome (GOLD analysis project Ga0315273, IMG submission 205753) | Sediment microbial communities from Yellowstone Lake, YNP, Wyoming, USA - YL17G02_0 | ecosystem: Environmental > Aquatic > Freshwater > Lake > Sediment | place: USA: Wyoming | collected...
AACCACGCCCCCCTCGAAGAGGTGGTGGCGGCGGTGAACCGCAAGCTGCAGGGATGGAGCCGGTATTTCAGCATCGGTACGCTGGAACCGGCCTATCGGACGGTGGACCGCTACACCGAGGCTCTGTTCAGGCAGTTTTTGGTGCGTCGACACAAGGTCCCCGGGCGGGGGAACCGGCAGTTCAGCAACCGATACCTCTACGAGGAGCTTGGCCTCCTACGGTTGGAGGACCGCCGGAGGATGTCGCGCCTGCATGCCTTGACGTGAAACCAGTCCGAGAGCCGGATGCGGGAAAACCGCACGTCCGGTTCGATGAGCGGGTCCGAGAAACCGAGTCATGGACGGGCTATTGAGGCACTCCCAGAGGAAACGGGGAGCCAACGGATAGGCCCGGCCTACCGCCACGGCGCTCGGGCTCGACTCTACCGGCTCGGGTGGCTGCCACTTGGGGAGGCTGTGCTTTGTTCTCAATCGGAACATGCGCCGTGATCCTGGACACCGGCGGTCGCGTGCTCTTGTGCCATAGGCGCGACATGGATGTGTGGAACCTGCCAGGTGGAGCGGTTGACGGCGGGGAGCTCCCGACCGAGGCAGCAGTCCGTGAAACGAAAGAGGAAACTGGCCTGGATGTCGCGGTTCAGCGTCTGGTTGGCGTGTATGTAAAGACCAGCAGGGACGAGCTGGTCTTCGCGTTCCTGTGCCGGGTCGTCGGGGGCGAGGTCCAAGAGACGGATGAAGCCGACGCCTGCCGCTTCTATGACCTCGATGAGATGCCCCGGAACATGAGCCCGAAGCAGCTGGAGCGGATCCGAGACGCGGCACAGGGCGAGCAGTCACCCGTCTTTCGGAGGCAGAGCCAGCCCGAGACACGCGACCTGCTACGGTACTGGCAGGATGGGAACGACACCTAGGCGCAAGCCAGCCCGTCTAACCAGCGGCTCCAGCGGACGCAGGCGGCCTGGCGCACCGCACGGAAGACGGCCCCCGGCGCCGCTGAGCCGCAGTCTGCTAGCGATAGACCAGGGGGGTCGGTCATGACACTGCATGAGGCGATTGCCGAGATACTCAGAGAAGCCGGGCATCCCATGACCACAGCCGAGATTGCAGCTCAGGTGAACCGCCGGCGCTCCTATACGAAGAAAGACGGGACTCCCGTCACCGCATACCAGATTCACGGCCGCACCAAGAACTATGACCGCTTGTTCACTCGGAACCGTACTCTCGCAGGGCTCTGCGAGTGGCCTGCGCCCACGAGAAAAGAGGTCCCCCATGCGCCGGCCCGTGGAGAGCGCCAGGCTGTGGGCTACGGCGCTGCCGAAGACGGTGCCTGGGCTGTAGACACAGAGGGCCAAGACGTGGGGACTCTCTCGTTTCTTGAGACCTCGGGTTTTGTGCGCCTTGGCACGGTCCGCGACCTGATTGCATCTGGCCTTCCGAGAGATGACGCTCTCCAGGATTGCGGGGTCTACGCGATCGTGGCTCCGAGTCACTACACCCCCAGATACGTCCCGCCAGACGCGGCCGTTGTCGCCCGCAATGTGATTCGGCCCTGGGCCTGTGAGATGCTCGCCGGGAAATGGGTCGTTGGGGCTGCTGTTGTCTACTACGGGGTGGCCGGCCGCCTTGACCCGCGCTCGCTCAGGAAGAGGCTGTATGACCTCATCAGGCACGCCGCAGGGAAGACCACCGACCGGGGGCCCCATAAGGGTGGCGAGATCGTCTGGCAACTGAAAGGGTATGAGGATTTCTCGGTATGGGCGTTGTCTACACCCGAGCCCCCTGCTCCACGCGACACCGAGGCCAAGCTGCTCAAGGCGTTCGAGGCGAGATACGGATCGTTACCCTTCGGGAACCGGCAGATCTAAGACGGCGGCGTCATCGCTAACACGCGGCTTCGGCGGACGGACCGGCTCACTGCACCGTGCGGGACATAGCCCCGACGCCGCTCAGTCGCAACCCGTTGGCGTGCGCCGTGAAAGGCGGCGCGCTCTTGCAGGTGAAAGTCCTGCCGAGCAGTTAGCGGTACAGCCTCGTAGCTACGGGTGGACGGCCTCCGGGTAACCGGGGTCGTCGAGCCACCCGGACAAGAGCCCTCCTAGGGGGGGCCAGCAAATCTGCGGGCCGTAACACGCGTGAACCCTGAGCAGGCTCCGAAATGCGGTCGCGAGTGCCGACCCGACTCTAACGCGGGGAAGGCCGTCGTATCCGGAGCGGGGACAACCGCCAAGGCTCCGGATGACTCGCCGGGGTAGTGGGGGCGGCACGTAGAGACAGAGCGCGTCGCGACACGGGAAGCCCACCGAGGTGAGGGAGTCGCTGATCCTCAACCGCTCCGCAGGGGGCAGGCCGAGGTGGGTGTCGGAGGGGCCAATAGTACCAAGGAAACCGGGTAACGCCGGTGGAGGGAAGCGGCCCTGGTTCTGGGTGCTTCGGACGGAGCCGAGGAGAGGAGATTGGCCTCCTGGCAACTCCAGAGAAGATCCGGACGCTCCAGAGGAAGATGTACGTCAAGGCCAAGGGTGACGACACAAGGTCCCCGGGCGGGGGACCCGGCATTCAGCCACCTGGATCGCTGCGGGGGAGCTTGGCCTCGTGCGGTTGCAGGACCGCCGGCGGATGTCGCGCCTGCATGCCTTGACGTGAAACCAGTCCGAGAGCCGGATGCGGGAGAACCGCACGTCCGGTTCGATGAGCGGGTCCGAGAAACCGAGTCATGGACGGGCTATTGAGGCACTCCCAGAGGGAACGGGGAGCCAACGGATAGGTCCGGCCTACCGCCACGGCGCTCGCACTCGACTCTACCCGAGCGCCTTGGGCTCACCTCTACCGCCTCCACTCTCCCCTCGCCCCAGTCTCACCCTGCGTGACGTGCAGGCCCTTCCAGCCGCCCTGACGAACTGCCAAGCCAAACCCTTCCATGAGGCAGAGGGGGATGACCGGTGCAATCAGCTGAAGATGTGGTCAAGCTCATCCTGGAGAGGTTCCGCAGTCGAAGGGTCTCTCAGGTTCCCGGGTACAACAGCTTCGGGTATGTGGGCGAAACGGAGAGGGCCGTCATTGTCAGTCGGGAGAACGGCAAGGACACCAGAGTCCCCATTGCCAGACTCGAGATCGGAGTCTCTGCCGTCCGCCACGATCCAGGGGTCTACGACGGTGGCTCCAGGCGGCTTCGGGACTACGAGATAAGGTATGTCACATCGCCAGTGTGGTCGCTCCTGCATCTAGTGACCAAGGGGGCAATCCTGGGCCTGTGAGTCATGCCGGAAGGGGCCGGGGCGGGCTAACCCGCGGCTAGAGCGGGCGCAGTCGGCCTGCTGCACCGACCGAGACAGGGCAGGGCGCCGCTGAGACGTCCGTCTTTGGTTTCCGACCTGCCTGGGCCCGCATTCGGGCCCGTTACGGAGGGAGGCGAACCCAGAGTGAAGGGCCGTGCGCTCTTCGTCGGTGCGGGATTCTCGGCCTGGGCCGCCGAGCTTCCGGTCGCGGCTGGTCTCTTCGACTTTGCGATTGACCCGTTCGGTCCGACCGAGGCCCGCAGACTCGACGTTGTGCGCACCGCCTGGGAGCCGTGGATCGGCGGTCACCCAGACGAACATAGCGAGCAGTTTGTGTCTTGGGCACTGGCCGAAGGCAACGCGGTCCGAAACGCTGTGCTGTGGTACATTACTCGCCGCCTATCTGAGCCTTACATTTGGCATGAATGGCATGCCGGCAGGGTTCGCCGCCATGTTCTCATGATTGATGAGAACAGGAAGTACGAACGACCAGGTGTGAAGCGAGCCCAGGACTTCATCTCTACGCTCTTCCCCCATCTCGCGGGCATCATGACCACCAACTACGACCTGCTTGTCGAGTACGCGCTCGGATCAAAGGTCTTCCACTACGGAAAGCCGGGGGAGATGCTTCGAGGGCGTGGCCCATATCCAGTCTCACAATGGCGTAGACCCGTGACCCTTCGGGGATGGCTTCCACTGGCCAAGCTGCATGGGAGCATATCCTGGGATTCCGAACTGCGTTACACAGATGGGAGGCGAGGGTTGACCGGCAACGCCCTAATCGTGGCCCCCACACCTGAGAAGACTCCGCCGGAGACCCTGGCTGGGCAATGGACACTAGCAGGTAGAATCCTTGCGGTTACCAGTCACCTCATTGTCTTTGGATTTGGGTTCAACCCGTATGACGTGGCCCTCTTGTCTCACCTGAAGGAACACGGCAGCGGGATTGAAAGAGTAACCGTCGTCGACGTAAGCCCGAACCCGGAACGTATAGAGAGAATCTGGCCTAACGCCAGGATTGAGGCGATATGTCCCCCGCCGAAGCAGCAAACCATTCGTGACTGGGTCCGCACAGGGGGCTTCGAGGGAGAGGTCATCTAGGGCTCGGGGCGTCGGGCTGACAAGAGGCAAGCCCGACTCGCCCTCCGTAGAAATCTGTCACCGGCTGCTTGCTGAGTACGCCTGACACCACCAGCAGCACAAGAGCACTGGGCCGGGCTAACCAGCGGCTCTGTCGCGGCCGGTCTTAAACTGACCCAGTAGGGCCGGCCGACTAGGCGAGTTTTCCGCGTGCGGCTCCGAGACCGACGTCTGACTCCGCTGGCGTGGCGGATCAATGAGACCAGAAAGGAGAGGCCATGGTGAGGAGCCCATTCCGGCGACGAGACTATGAGCGCTTCGACGGTTCAGGCTTGGTGATCGAGCGAGAAGGTCGCGTTGTGAGGATGGCCTCAACGCTCGATGCGAGTAGTCACTTACGGATGCGCCGGGAACTTGGCGAGAGCGTCGATGACATCAAGCAGCACATATCTAGTGAGGTCGACGAGTTGTACTCGATCTTACATCAATATCGTCCAGAGTGCGTATTGGGAGCGTTGTGGTTCCGCAATGCCCCCAAAGGTCCCGCAGTTGCGCCTCACACGCAAACTAGTGAGGGGACCATCCTTGCATACGTTGACTACGCTGCGACCCTCTACGCGAGGAATCGAGGATCGGGCACTGACTCCGTAGTGCCGCCGTATGTCGTGGAGGACATCCAGCAGCGTGTCGAGTCTCTGTTTCAAACGACCGTCTGGCTCTGGTTGGCACAGGATGCCGCACGGCACGGGACAGAAGAGGTCGGCGCACCCAGAGACCTACGGTTCATGACGTTGACAAACTCCCTGATCGTGCGGTATCCGGGTCACTTCGGTCACATGAGGGAGATGCTGCTCGGGATCGAGGCGGAGATGGCGCAAGACCTCACGAAGTGGCTAGGCTGGAGTATTGCCGACGCCATGGCCGTGGGCGATGCCATCGTCGCCCTGATCGACGAGCGGCTCAATGCGAACTTGGCCCGAGGCGCAGAAGAGGCTGAGAAGATGCGGGAGGCCGCGTGGCCCCGCGGGCGTGGCGTGCTCGCGCGTGCAGTGAAGCGCTTCCTCTCTCCACACCTGCGGCCCTGGAACCGCAAGAGGCTCTACGGGCTCACCGCATGGGTTCAGTTCCTAATGCAGGATGTCACGACCTTCACTGTCGATGAGCTCGCGGGCGCTACAGGCGTGGAGCGCGACCGCGTTGCGGCGCTCATGAGAGCAACGTCAGTTCCTTGGGGCTCGTGCGAAGAGGAGTACTTCCGCTATCCGCATCCCACACCGCCTATCCTCTCGAGACCGTGCCTCGAGCTCGGACACGACAGCTACCTGGTCCCCGTACCCACGTCGTTCTCATGGGCGATCCGATATCTTGTTGAGGAGACCCTGAAGTCGCTCGGCGGGAGCGGTCAGTCCCACTGCTGGGACACATATGAGCGGGCGCGCGCTGGCTTCACTGAGCGCAAGACCGTCGGACTGCTGGCCAAAGCTTTCCCCCACGCAGACGCGTTCCACTCGTTGAAGTACTCGTGGGTGAAGGACGGCGACGCAATCCAAGGCGAGCTCGACGGATTGCTGCTAGCTGACGACACAGCTGTGCTGGTCGAAGTGAAGGCCGGGTCGCTGAGCCCTGAAGCACGGCGAGGTGCCCCGGATCGACTTCGCGAGCAACTTGAAGGTCTCGTTGGCAGGGCACACGAGCAGGTCCTCAAGGCTCGGGAGTTCCTGACATCCGCCCCGAGCGTTGCCTTCGATGTAGAAGGCAAGCCCAAGCTGCGAGTCCAATCGGATAGGCTAAACGCCTTTGTGCTTATTGTCGTGAATCTGGACCCCCTTGATGTGTACACGACGAACCTCAGCGGGCTAACTCACTTGGGCGTGATTAGCGATGCGGATCTACCTTGGGCTGTGTCGTACCTTGACCTGGTTGTCATTGCCGATGCGCTTGAGTTTCCCGCTCAGTTGTTCCACTACTTGCGGCGCCGGCAGCGCGTCGACGAGCTTGGCTTCGTCGTGGCTCACGATGAACTTGATTGGTTCGGCCACTACCTCAAGGAGGGCTTGTTTTTCGAGCACCTGAAGGAGAGGGCTGAGAGTGCCAAGGGCAGGTTTGTCTGGGACATCATTGGGTACAGCGAGGACCTTGATGCACACTACATGCACGACGAGCGGTACTCGGGAGAGCAGCCGCCAATCCCGCGGCAATCCATGCCCGAGTCCATGAGGGAGATGCTGGGTGAGCTCGAGGATGCGCAGCATCACGGGTACCTGCATCTGTCGCTCGCGCTACTCGATCTCAGTTGGCGGGCTCGGGAGGACTTCTTCGCTGGTGCCAGGGAGCTCATCGCACGGACGAGAATCGATGGCGAAGACCATGACATGACGATGCTTCTGGATGACGGCGAGAGCGGGCTAACCTTCATGAGCGATGTCGACCGGGAAAGGCTTCAGAAGAACCTGCGCATCTACTGCCAGATGAAGAAGTACCAGTGTCGATGCTCCTGCTGGATTGGCATCGGGAAGCTGGTCGACACTGACAGCTGGGCAGACGAGGCAATCGTCATCAAGCATCCGTGGGAGTACAACCAGGACTTGGAGCGACTCGTGGCTGGGGCTCTGAAGCCGCCGCCCGAGCCGTAGATAGCAGCGGACGGGAACCGCACTCATGTGGGAACTCCAGGTTCAGGGCAACGCTCTCGGTGCGCGAAGCACAACCATCGTGGGCACTCTCTCGCGAATCGGCCCCGAGCGAAACTTATCGGATGCTTAGACCAAGAGGCCGCGATTCCTCTGCTAACCCCGGCTTCGAGCGGACTCGCTCCGCTCGAAGCTCAAGCCGGAACACGTTAGACCGACCCAACGAGGGCTGGTGCAAGGCCAATCGCGCAGAGCAGTTGCCTCCCTTCGTGTACGTCATGACAAGATGGTGGTGGCCATGAGGCGACACGGGAAGAGGCTTGCGTTGTTTGAGCGCGTCTACGGCGAAAGCGGCATCTACTACTGCCCCATCTGCGGCGATGGCCATGGGCAGGCCGCGCTCCAAACTGGGGAGCTCACCCTAGAGCATGTGCCCCCAGACTCCGTCGGGGGAAAGGCCATAACCTTGACTTGCCGACGATGCAACAACCCGGCGGGTGGCACTGTGGATGCTGCCGTGAGTCAGCGGGCCGAGCAGATGCGTTTCGCCGAGTTTATTCTGGGCCGTTCCTGCGACTACGCGGGACCAGCCATACTCGAGATTGGCGGGGACAAGTATGGCAGCTCGGATGCCCTGGGTTTCTGGGAAGGGCTCGCTCGGGCCGCTCGTGACATTCGGGTGGCGTCTGTCAGACTGGCCAGGTCTCTTGGCGCATGACCAGCGGCTCCTGTGGACGCAGGAGGCTCGGAGAACCTCGCGTAGGACTCTACCGGCGCCGCTCAGCCGCCAGCCGTTGGCGTGCGCCGTGAAAGGCGGCGCGTTCTTGCAGGTGAAAGTCCTGCCGAGGCAGTTAGCGGTACAGCCTCGTAGCTACGGGTGGACGGTCCCGGGTGACCGGGGTCGTCAAGCCACCCCGGACAGAGTCCTCTTTGGGAGGGCCAGCAAATCCGCGGGCCGCAACACGCGTGAACCCTGAGCAGGCCCCGAAATGCAGTCGCGAGTGCCGACCTGACCCTAACGCGGGGAAGGCCGCCGTATCCGGAGCGGGGGGTAACCGCCGGCGCTCGCGTCGCAACACGGGAGGCCCACCAAGGTGCCCTGGAGGGGGGTCTCCCCTTCAGCCTCGCTCTACACAGTAAGGAGCAGGGCTCTCGACATCGAAGCGAGTTGGGGAATTGCCTCGGCGAACCCGGCCGGATACCTGTCGCCGTGTTGTCTTAGGAGCGGACCCACATCATGCACCTTCGGAATAGCTATGCCGGCCCAGGCCAGGGCGCCCTTCAGCGCCAGTTCCACGGATTCTTGCGACCGCCTGACGACGAGGTTCCAGTGGCCGGCGGCAGAAAGGGCTGCGCCGCGGCTGGTCACAGTTCGACCACATCCCCGGCCGGAAGTCGGGCTTGAGGTCCCAGTAGCGGAGGTGGCCTATCATCTTACGCTCGGCGCCCAGCCGCCGCAGAGCTTCCTTTAGGCGCCGGAGAACCCCGGCGAAGAAGTCGTCGGCATCATAATTGCCCCGTCCTCGATAACCTCCAGGAAGAGGGCGTGGGTTTTCTCCGCCTCGCCGGTCGTGAGGACAATCTCCGTGAAGTCGGTGAAGTTCCCCTCTTGCCAGAGCTCGTCCAGCGCGGGCTGCAGCTTGTCACGCACAGGGTCGAGTATAGCTCGTCGCGCGCGGGCGCTCATGGGCGCTTCTCGAAGAACCACAATGAGGTCGATGTCCGAGGTTGGGCTGCACTGGCCTCTGGCTACAGAACCGAAGAGAACGACGGACACGAGCCTGTCGCCCAGCACGTCCTTCCCGGCCTGTGCGTATTCTCGGGCCATTCCAAGGAGCCTGACGCCCAGTTCGCTCATGATCGTTCCTCCCGTCGTCTGATAATAGCATACACCGCCGACCGGTTTCTCCGCAGAGTGCTGGGCGGAATGGGGTGAGCTCTGTCGTCGCTCACGCTTTCTGGCCGGGGAGTCGTGGGCGCTCCCGGAACGCCTTCGGCCAATGGCGTGCGAGGCTATCTATACACGTCTCGGCGATGACCGATCTTCACGACCGTGACGACCTGGCTGCGGTCATCGACTTCGTACAGGATGCGGTAGTCGCCGGAGTGTCGGACAAGGCTTGAATGCGGCCTACCATGCGCACCAGGTCGCGTCGGGGTAGACTCTCAAGCTCTTGGGCCACGCAGCACGTCTTCGAAGACCACCGTCGGGTCGTGAACGCGGTCCTGGAAGGCCGCGAGGTCGACCGCGTCCTCGGCGAGAGAGCGGCTCACGGCTGCGTTGACCAGATCGGAGATGCTCCGGTCGGTCTCGGCCGCCTTGATACGGAGGGCCCTGTGAAGATCGGGGTCAAAGGAAATGGTGGCTCACTTGACGACTTTGCTCATGGCGCCGCTGAGCCGTTAGCCGCTCCCCGATGGCGCGGGACCTGGCTCTCTGCCGCCCCTTTCCCGAGGCTTCCGTCCACGATACTATGGCGGGAGAGGGAGGTGCCTCGTGGTGAATGTCACGGTCCGCGATGGTAGCCTCATCATTACGCCCGTCCGCCGAGTGCGAGGCGGACGTCTGACCCCGATCCGGCCACGAACAACGTGGCCGCCGGCCCGCCCGCGTAGTCAGTAACGACCTCTTCAACAAGCATACGGGCAGTGAGCTAGGCGCTATTATCCGGAGCGCCGCGTCGGCGCCGCTCAGTCGCTATCCGTTAAATGGACGAAGGGGACGAAGCCCACAAGCGGGACGCAGAGGGAGTGATCCTGATGGCGAGTGATGACAGAGGCGCGGACCCTCGAATCTACATGGCAGCCGAGCGGACCTTCCTGGCGTGGATCCGCACCGGCATTGCGCTCATGGCATTCGGATTTGTCGTGGCGCGGTTCGGGGTGTTCCTGCGCGAGATCGCGCTTCCTGGCGCAGCCGGTGTTGGGTCAGGGTCGGGGTTGTCGCTCTACATGGGTCTTGGCCTCATCGGCCTGGGCGTCGTCGTCTGCGTCGTGTCGGCCGTTCGGCATACCCGGTATGTGCGTGCTATCGATGAGGGCCACTTTCGCGCGGCGTTCGGGTCCATCTTCGCTTTCAGTGTCGTGCTGCTATTGGCACTCGCCGGGGTGATAATGGCGCTGGTCTTGATGAATCTGTGAGCGAGGGGTGCCGCCCAGCGGGTCCAGTGATCGCGTTTCTGAATTGTTCAAGAGCGCCGACTTCAGGCGCCTGGGGTACGCGGGACTCCTGGATCGGGTGGGCCGGGACGCGGAGCCTAGCTGGGCACGGCCCAGCCCTCCCTTGCCTCTCGCCCCGAAACCAGGTAGCCTCTTTGTAGATGCTGCCGCTTGGAGGTCCACATGAAGACACGCGTCGAGTTGCGTCTCGAGCACGGGAAGCTCGTTCTCCAGCCTTCTTCGCCCCAAGCGCCCAGTCTTAGCGGGTTACTGCGCGGCGTTCGCAAGAGCAATCTTCACCCCGGAGTCGACACAGGACCGGCGCAAGGCAAAGAGGTCTGGTGAGGCACGCCCACCCGCCGTCCGGCCCATCTCCGACCCCGCCTCTCGCCTCCCGCTCCCCACCTCCATTGAAGGTGTTTCTCTTCGCCTCCCGAAAGTACCCCGCCCGTGAACTCAACCTTTGCCCAGCTATCTCCGTCACAACGGCACAACATAGCCTACAATGTCCGGCACGGTGTGGCTTCGGTTCTGGCCGCGAACTTGGCCGCACCCTTCTTCGGCATCTTCGCCCTGAAGATGGGGGCCACCAACACTCAGGTGGCTCTCCTTGCTTCGGGACCGGCCATTGTCTCCTTGTTGGTTATGATTCCCGGTGCCTTTTATGTCGATCAGTTCTCCCAGAAGAAGCGAGTGACAACGGCTTTCTTCCTGGCTAACCGCCTTTTCTACCTGGCCCTGGCCTGCGTGCCGCTTTTCACGCCCGACCGGCGAGCGGGCGCGCTGGTAGT
>Ga0315273_10012382_pt1 | contig 10935 bp, 12 predicted proteins | sample YL17G02_0_MG_FD_205753 | JGI IMG/M metagenome (GOLD analysis project Ga0315273, IMG submission 205753) | Sediment microbial communities from Yellowstone Lake, YNP, Wyoming, USA - YL17G02_0 | ecosystem: Environmental > Aquatic > Freshwater > Lake > Sediment | place: USA: Wyoming | collected...
ACGAGATTGAATTGGATAGCGTTGAATTTGGCGAGCAGCTTGCAGAGTGAATGCACCGCGCGTCCATAACGCAAATCACCAACCATCGCGATGCGCAATTCGTCGATCGCTCGGCCGCGGTCGGCCATCTCCTTGCGGATCGTGTACAGGTCCAGCAATGCCTGACTCGGGTGCTCATTCGGGCCATCACCCGCATTGACGACCGGAACCCTGCTTGCCGATGCGAACTCGGCCACCGAGCCCGCTTCGGGATGGCGCATGACAATGATGTCGCTGTACCCGGACAGTACGCGTGCGGTATCGAAGAGCGACTCGCCCTTGGCCAGCGACGATGCCTTGACCTCGGTCGTTTCGCGCACGTCGCCACCGAGCAGATTGAACGCGCAGCCGAACGAAATGCGTGTACGCGTGCTCGGCTCGAAGAACATGTTGCCTAGAATGGCGCCTTCCAGGACGCGCGTGATGCGCTTGCGTTGCGCATACGGCTCCATTTCATCGGCAATCGAAAAGACGCGATCGATCGCTTCACGATCGAACTGATCGACCGACAACACATGGCGTCCAACGAAGTCCAAGCGCTACCCAAAACAAAAAGCTGCGGAACGTTAATGAACTGTCGCTCAGTTCTCAAGGTCTATTATCAGTCCCGGAGCAGGGGTGCGAGGAATCGCTTCGGTGCGGTGAACGCCGGCTCGCGACCAACGCGCGAGTGTGGCGCAGCCAACCAACCGTGATCCGGTTCTTATTTCCGCCCGCTCGATCCGGTTTGCCGACGCCGTCGTAGGCCGGCAGAGCGGGCGCTGCTATGATTTCGCGGCTTTTGTGCAGGATGCACGACCCAACTGGCACTGTGGATATGAGTCAAATTCTCGAACCGGATAACCAAACTCGCCCGACGCTGCTGCCGTTTACGTTCGCGCGGCGATTTGGTGTCGCAATTGCGTCAGCGGATGGACCGGAAGACGGGCCGGTCGACGTGGCCTATCGCAAGCAGCCGGACTTGACGGTCCTTGCGGAGCTGCGCCGTTTCGCCGGTGCGCCGATCGTATTGCGGCAGGTCACCGACGAAGAGTTCGAGGCGATTCTGTCGGCGGCCTATTCGCGCGATTCGTCGCAGGCTCGGCAGATGGTCGAAGACATGGGCGATGAACTTGATCTCGCGAGCCTTGCCGATTCGGTTCCCGAGACCGAAGACCTGCTCGATCAGGAAGACGACGCGCCGATCATTCGCCTGATCAACGCGCTGCTGGCCGAGGCCATCCGCGAGAACGCCTCGGATATTCACATCGAAACGTTTGAAAAACAGCTGGTCGTACGTTTTCGCGTCGACGGTGTGATGCGTGAAATCGTCCAGCCCAAACGCGCCCTTGCGCCACTGTTGGTCTCGCGCATCAAAGTCATGGCGAAGCTCGACATCGCGGAAAAACGCGTACCGCAGGATGGGCGTATTTCGCTGCGGATCGGTGGTCGCGAAGTCGATGTGCGTGTCTCGACGATGCCTGCAAGCAACGGCGAACGCGTTGTACTGCGGTTGCTGGACAAACAGGCGGGCCGCTTGAACCTGGAAAATCTCGGCATGTCCGAGAAGACCTTGATACGGTTGCGGGAAGTGGTGCACAAGCCACACGGAATTTTCCTCGTGACGGGCCCGACCGGCTCCGGAAAAACGACCACGCTGTACTCGAGCCTGGCCGAACTCGAAAGTGCGACGATCAACATCCTCACCGTCGAGGACCCGATTGAATACAACCTGCCCGGCATTGGTCAGACGCAGGTCAACAACAAAGCGGATATGACGTTTGCGCGCGGACTGCGGGCAATCCTGCGGCAGGATCCCGACGTCGTGATGGTCGGCGAAATACGCGATCTGGAGACCGCCGAAATTGCCGTCCAAGCGAGTCTCACCGGACACCTCGTGATGTCGACGCTCCACACCAACACCGCCGTTGGTGCGGTCACGCGTTTGGCGGATATGGGTGTCGAGCCATTTCTACTGGCAACGAGCCTGGTCGGAATGCTCGCCCAGCGCCTGGTTCGCGTGTTGTGTCCGGATTGCCGCGAACAGGTGCGCGCCGACAGTTTCGAGTGTCAGTTCTTGGGAATTGACTACGCCCGAGCACCCCAGATCTATCGCGCCGCGGGTTGTGAACTCTGCGGACACAGCGGCTTTCGCGGCCGTATCGGCATCTACGAACTGGTTGTTGTCGATGAGACGTTGCGCGAGCGAATTCACGATCGTTCATCGGAGCAGGAGTTGACGCGCCACGTCCGCCGCACCTGCCCGGGCATCCGTGAAGACGGCCGCGACAAGGTTCTGAGCGGCGTGACGACCGTGCAGGAAATCCTGCGCGTCACCCTGGAAGATTGATCTCAAATGGCCGCATACGAGTACATCGCGCTCGATGCCGGCGGCCGTCAGAAAAAGGGCGTGATCGAAGCCGATAGCGGGCGCCAGATTCGCCAGATTCTGCGCGACCAGGGCCTGGTGCCGTTGTCGGTCGACGCCGCCACCGACCGTGCCGGCACACCGTCCGGGGAGCGCTGGAAATGGCGGCGCGGCATGTCCGCGCTCGATCTCGCGCTGTTCACCCGTCAGATGTCGACGTTGTTGGCGGCGTCTCTACCGATCGAAGAAGCATTGCGAGCGGTTGCGCAGCAGACGGAGAAGCGCCACATCACGACGATGGTGATGGGCATCCGCAGCCGCGTTCTCGAGGGCCATTCACTCGCATCGAGCCTCGGCGAATTTCCCAGCGCGTTTTCTCATCTGTACCGATCCACCGTGATGGCAGGCGAACAGTCAGGCCATCTTGATTCGGTTTTGGAAAACCTTGCGACCTACACCGAGCGCCGGTACGACTCCTCGCGCAACGTGGAAATGGCGATGTTCTACCCCGTGATTCTGTTGCTGCTCGCACTGGCGATCGTCGGCGGGCTGCTGGTCTACGTGGTTCCAGACATCGTCCACGTCTTCGAGAATACGGGCCAGAAACTACCCTGGTTGACTGCGGCGCTGATCGGACTGTCCGAGTTCGTGCGCGGGTACGCCTGGCTGATCGCGCTGGTCGTTGCAGGCGCGGTGGTACTTGTGCGGTGGCTGGCGAAGCAACCCGACATTCGCCTTGAATGGGATCGCCGCCTGTTCGAGATTCCGTTGGTCAAACGAATTGCGCGGGCAGGTAACTCGAGTCGTTACGCCAGTACGTTGAGTATTCTCACGTTGTCAGGCGTGCCGCTGGTCGAAGCGATGACGATCGCTGCCGAAGTGGTCAGCAATCGATGGTTGAAAAAACGGCTCGCCGAGGCGACACGGCGGGTGAGCGAAGGTTCGAGCCTGCGCGTCGCGCTCGAGGCGGCGGGGAATTTTCCGCCGATGATGTTGCACATGGTTGCCAGCGGCGAATCGAGCGGTGAACTGGATCGTATGCTTTCGAAGGTCGCCGATTATCAGCAGCAGGAGCTGGAACGTTTGGTCACTACGCTGGTGCGCATGTTCGAACCCGCGATGTTGCTATTGATGGGCGGGCTCGTGATGTTGATCGTGTTGGCGATTCTGCTTCCAATATTGAGCATGAACAAACTGGTGGTTTAACAGATGTACCAAAAACGTTCGTCCGGTTTTACGTTGATCGAAATCATGGTGGTCGTGGTGATCATCGGGATTCTCGGTGCCTTGATCATTCCCAACGTCGTGGGGCGTGATGATCAGGCCCGCGCGACGGCCGTCAAAAACGACCTGCGCGCGGTGGCCAACGCACTCGAAATGTACAAGCTCGACAACTTTCACTACCCATCAACCGACCAGGGGTTGGAAGCGCTGGTGACGAAGCCGAGCGGCTTTCCCGAAGCGAAGAATTACAGCCCCAACGCCTACCTGAAAAAAATCCCGTCGGATCCGTGGGGCGCACCGATCGTCTACATCTACACCGGTGATGTCTTCGAACTGTACTCTTTGGGTGCCGACGGCGTAGAAGGGGGGGAAGGCAAAAACGCCGACATTCACTACGAATTGCTATGACGCGATACGGCCGCGGCTTCACGCTGATCGAGATGCTCGTGGTGGTGGTAATCATCGGGATTCTCGCGAGCACCGTTGTGCTCGGGTTCATGGGGTCGGATCGCGAGCAGAATTTACGGACTGAAGCTGAGCGTCTTGCGACACTGATTGAGATGGCCCGCTCCGAAGCAGTGCAACGCAACGAAGAGTGGGGTATCGCAATCGGCGCGGCGGGTTATCAATTTCTGGTGTTCGATGCGGTCCAACGTCGCTGGGTCGAACAGAAAAGCGGTCCGTTTCGGGCGCGCAAGACGACCGACATGACCCTGTCGGTGCAGGTCGATGCGCTGACATTGCCCGGGACGAATGCGAAGGACAGCGCGCCGAACATCATCATGTTCTCGAGCGGTGAACAAACACCGTTCCAAATCGAGATTACTCCGCAATGGAAATCAGATCCCTGGAGCGTCAGATCAGACGGGCTGTCCCGCACGAGCGTGCAACGTCGCGTCTGATATCGCGCGGATTCACGCTGATCGAGCTGCTGATTGCCGTGGCTGTGTTCGCCGTGGTTGCAACTACCGTCTACACGCGCAGCGGCGACTCGATTCGTCAGCTTGGTGCGCTCGAAGAACGCACCCTGGCGCTGTGGCTTGCCGAAAACGAGCTGGCCATGCTGCGCATCGCGCGAGGCAACGTTGATACTGCGATGCCGACCGGGACCAACGCACGGCAGGTCACGATGGGCGGACGTGAGTGGCGCGTCGAGGTTCGGATCAGCGATACGACCAATCCGTTGCTGCGCCGTGCGGATGTCCAGGTTGCACATGCGGAATCACCCGCGGCATCGATCGGGTCAATGACCGGCTTCGTCGGCCGCTATTGACCCAATGCGCCCGCGCGGATTCACATTGCTCGAAATGCTGGTCGCGCTGGCCGTGTTCGCCGTGCTCGGCCTGATGTCGAGCCAGATGGTGAATCGTGTGCTCGAGGTACACAACGTCGCAATTGCACGCGGTGATCGACTCGGTGAACTGCAGCGCGCGATGCAGTTGCTGCAGCGCGACGTGCTCGAGTTGGCGCCGCGTTCGATTCGCGACGAACTTGGCGATTCGATTCCGCCGTTGCGTATCGGCAGTGAAATTCCGTTGGAACTGACCCGCAGCGGCTGGCGAAATCCGTTAGCGCAGCGGCGCAGCGAGCTGCAGCGGGTGGCTTACGTCCTGCGCGACGACACGCTCTACCGTTATTACTGGAACGTACTTGATCGAGCCGAGGACTCGCAGCCGGTGATCCAGGAGCTATTGCACGATGTCACCGAGCTGCACGTGAACGCGCTCGATGTCAGCGGCAATGAACACGCGTTCTGGCCGCTGGTGGGCGATCTCCAGAGCGATCCCGCCATGAAGCTGGCTGGGATCCAGCTCCGTCTGACTGCGACGCCATTCGGCGAGATTACGCGCGTGTGGGACGTGCCCGCGCAATTTGTTGCTCCGGCGACCGCCGGGACGGGACCGTGAGCTTTCGACGTCAGCGGGGTGTCGCGTTGATCAGCATTCTGCTGATCGTCGCGATGGTCACGGCGCTGATGTACCACCTGATGACGCGTCAAGCGCTTGTGGTTGCACAGACACGCCAGGTGATCCGAGCCGATCAGTCGCTTTCTTATGCACTGGGTGCGGAAGCGTACGCCCGACAGATTCTGTTCGACGATTGGAATCGCCCGGCCGGCCGCGCACTCGACACGCTCACCGAAGCGTGGGCGGTACCGTCGGTGCCTTTTGATATCGAAGCAGGCACGCTCGAGTTATCAATTGAAGACCTCGATCGACGCTTCAACTTGAATTCGCTGGCCGGCCAGGGCGTGACCAAAAATTTGACGCGCCTAAAAACACTACTCGGTGCGTTGGGGTTGGATCCGGTTGTCGCGGAGACCTGGCGAGACTGGGTCGACAGTGATGCCGACGCGACCGGCTTCGGCGCCGAGGATGCGGTGTATCTTGTCGCCACGCCCCCATTCCGTACTGCAAATCAGCTCGCGGCGAGTACCTCGGAACTCGAGCCGTTGCGTCTATTGGATGTCGACCAGCTGGCGCGATTGCTGCCGTATGTTGCGACGTTACCAACGACGATGCTGAAGATAAACGTCAACACCGCAGATGCGCCGACGCTCGAAGCCCTGTCGCCGCGCGTCGCCCCGGGGCAAACACAATCCCTGGTAGAATCGGACCGGCACTACGAAGACGTCAGTGCTTTGATAGCAGAAGTTCCCGAGTTGAGCGACGGTGTCGATGCAATGACGGTTGTCAGCAGTTATTTTGAAATTCATGCGCGTGCTGAAATCGATGGCTTCCGTACGGAACTCACCAGCGTGATCCACCGCGATCCGACGACCGGACGCATTACGCTGGTGTCGCGTGATTTCGGCAAGCGACTACCGTCGGTGGTCGAAACGCAGCAGCAAGCGGAAGCTACAGCCAAGGAATCAACCAACTGATGCGCCTGTTCATCCGTATCGTTGATACGCGTGGCGTCGACGCGCGCGAATTGAGTTCGCTCGAGTGGCTGCTCGTCGACGCGACCGGGGCGCTCGTCAGTCAGGGCTCCGGCGAATTGACGATGCTCGAGCGTTTAGTTGATCTCAAAACGATGCAGGATTCGGCGGATGTGGTGCTGCTGGTACCCACCGAGCATTGCCTTGCAATGCGTTGTTCGGTCCCTGGACGGACGATCGGACAGATGCGCCGTGCCTTGCCGTATGTCGTTGAGGAATATCTGGCCGGCGACATCGATGCGATGCACATTGCTTCCGGTGCGATCCGGCGCGGCAGTCCCATTGACCTGGTACTCATCGAGCGCGAACGGCTCCAGGGATGGATCGAGACGCTCGCGGCCCACAATGTAGTCGCGGGGTATGCCGCGCCGGATGCCGCGCTGCTCGCTGCTGCGCAGGGTGAAGCCACGCTGTTGTTTGACGGCGATCGCGTGCTCGTGCGATCGATCGATCAAATCGCCGCAATAGCAAGCAGCGCCTTGAAGCTCGTCCTCGATTCGTTGGCCGGGAAGGCGCCGTCTACGGGCATTCGATTTGTCGCCGTCAATGGTGCAATCCCTGAAGTGATGCGCGCGGAAGTAGCGCAAGCCGCACAGAATCCGATCGAGTGGATCGATACCGACAGCGATGTGACGGTGCTCGCATACCTGGCTGCACAATTTCCCGGCAAACCGCCCGCGATCAATCTGCTGCAAGGATCGTTGGCCCCGCCCCAGCAGGACAATGTTGGCTGGCTACGTTGGCGCGGCGCTGCGGCGCTGTTGGGGGTGTGGGCGCTACTGATCGTCGCGAGCGAAACAGTTCGCGGCTTATGGGCATCGCATCGTGCCGACGTGCTGGCGAGCGAAGTAACATCGTTGTACCGAAGTTACTTCCCGAATGATCAACGGATTCAGGATCCCTTCAAACAGATGAGCGCTCATCTGGGTGCGCAGGGCGATGCGAATTCGACCTTTCTGTCGCTGCTGGGGCATCTAGCTGCCGGACTTGCGGCAAATCCCGGTTCTCAACTTCGCAGTGTTTCATTCAACGATGGGCGCGCTGAGCTCGGCGCGGAGGTCGCGGTCAGCGGTTTCGACGCGCTCGAGAGTCTAAAAGCAGCCTGGGGCCGCGAAGGTGTGATCGTGGAAATCAGTTCCGCGGAGCAGCAGGACCAACAGGTTCACGCACGTATCCGACTGAGGGCCAGTTGAGTGTGGAATAAGATCGATACCGCAGTCCGCGCCTCTGCCGCCGGCCGATGGTTTGTATCACTGGAGAAAAACGAGCGCGTGATGGTCACGCTGCTGCTGGGGTTTCTTGGTGTGACGCTGCTGTACTTTGCCGTGTGGCGGCCGCTCAGCGAGTGGAGTGACCGCGCCGACGCGGCGTATCAACATCAGATTGCGCTGATCGATTGGATGCACCTGCACGAAGCGCAGGCGCGGGCGGCTGGACAACGCTCGGATGCCAGTCCGGAATCCGGTTCGTTGTTGACGCTGGTGGCTAACTCGGCGGCGCGAACCGGAATTCAACTGCTTCGATATCAACCTGAGGCCAGCGGCGGCGTATCGGTTGTTTTGCAGAACCAGCCGTTCAATGCGCTCATTTCGTGGATCGCCGAGCTCGCGCAGGACGACCACGTCAATGTAAAGCAGATCTCAATCGATGCTCAGAACGAGTCCGGTTTGATAAACGCAAGAATTAATCTTTTATAAACAGCAAGTTAAAAGCTATATCTACAGCTTTTTATCACTCCTACTTGTCGCGACGTTTCCGGGACCTTGTTACTTCGGGAAGCAGGTCTCAGTTCCACTGACCAGTCAATCAATCTATACGACCGCTCGTCGCCCTAGACTCCTGCGCAGATCGAGTCAGCCAAGTCCGTAGGGAGGGCCATTGGCAACGGGACATGATCAGCGGAGAAACCCCGAGGCAGTGCTCAATGCTCTGCACCACAACGTCACAGGCGAGCTCCTGCGGCTGATCGATGGGTTCTACAGCAATATCGAAGATGGACTCTTCGAGCTGGCCTACCGAACCGGTGATGAAGGACAGCGCCGCCGCTGTTTCGACCTGATGCGCGAGCTCAGATTTCGACGCACCGGGTTGGTCAAGGCATTCGCGCGGTCGATGGATCGATATCGCGGTCTCTGGTTCGAGCACGACGAGACGCTCGAGGCGGAGGTGCAGACGGGCCATGAGCTCGATCAGCTGATCATGCGAATGGCCGAGAAGAGCAGTGCGCACTTTTCCGGTGTACTGCAGTGCATCGCAGAACGCGCCGAGGTTGCCACGGGTCGCCCGTTTAAAGGCGCGCTCGATGTGCCGATCTCGCCCCGTCGGGTCGCTCGCGCCTTCGTAGTCTCGTGTCGCAGCCTCAAACTGGATCATGCGTCGATCGAGATTGTGCAGGACTTGTTCAGCCGCTTCGTACTCGACGGATTAGGCGGCATTTACGGTCACTGCAACCTGCGTTTGCACGCCGAAGGTTATGCCACTGCGGATGAGTTGGGGATCGCGTCGGGCGCCTAATCGGCCATGCAATGCCGCCAAGGCGCGCGAATCAACCGTTCGTGTCCGTTGGATCGGAACCGGCTTGCTTGCGATTGACGGTGTCAAGCAATTGATTGACGTGATCGGCGCCGCGCGTGAATCGACCGCCGGGACGTGTTTGAGCGAGTAACTTCTCTTCCAGCGGTCGCACCATGTCGTCGGCGGACGGCCCTCGGTGATGGTGGCCGAACACGTTGATCCACAGATCCGATCGCCGACCAAAACGCTGCACCCGGCGAAAATACTGGTCTGGTTCTTCACCCCCGGCAACCAATCCGATAATTGCGGCGATGATCGAGATCGGGCTCAGGAACAGATCGCGAATCGCTTCAGTTGCGATCTTCAGTTGAAATACCGCGACGTCCAAAACCAAACGCATTCGCGCGTCATGATGAGCTGGCGTGGCTGGCTGTTCTTCGTCGGTCATAGCGATGAAGTCTAGGGTCGGCGTTACCGCCTCGCAATGGTCAAACCCATCGGGTATCGTCGCGTGCATGCTGCTTTTTCGACGCTGTGTTCAACGCGCTTTTGTGATCGTGCTTGTTGCCGGTACTGCTGCTGTAGTTGCCACAGCGGCAGCAGATTCCGTTGGTATCGTTGTCTTGCAGACCGACTTCGGACTCAAGGATCAAGCCGTGGCCGCGATGCGTGGCGTCATCCGCAACGTGGATCGCCGTCTCGTCGTGGACGATCTGACTCACGAAATTCCGGCGTACAACATCTGGGAAGCCGCCTATCGGCTGAACGCAGTCATCGACTACTGGCCCGCAGATGCGGTGTTCGTCTCGGTGGTAGATCCCGGTGTCGGCACGGCGCGAAAATCCGTTGTTGCTCGGTTGAACAACGGTCAGACGTTCGTCACGCCCGACAACGGCACGTTGACACTCATCGCGGATCGGATCGGCCTCGCCGCGGTGCGTGAAATCGACGAACACGAGCACCGTTTACCGGGCTCGGCAGACTCCTACACCTTCCATGGACGCGACGTGTATGCGTATGTCGGTGCATTGCTCGCGAGCGGCAAGCTGAAATTCGACGATGTGGGTCCGCCGCAGAGTGGAATCGTCAGGATCAACTACGAGTCCGCACGGCGAAGGGGTGATACGTTCATCGGCGGCATCCCCGCGCTAGATACCCAATACGGCAATATCTGGACCAACATTCCGGCAGCAGGGCTCGAAGCGTTGAATGTACACATCGGCGATCGAGTGCTACTAACGATCAGCGAAGGTGACGCGCGTCACGTACGGCTCACGGTTGTGTACGTTCACACCTTCGCAGACGTGCCATTCGGGGAACCGCTGCTGTATGTCAACAGCGTCGGAATGTTGGCCGTAGCGCTCAATCAGAAGGACTTCGCAGCGACCTACGCAATCACATCCGGACCCACGTGGCGCGTTGAACTCACTCGGGCTGCAGCTGGATCACCTTGACCGTGTGCGCGTCGACCGCAGCTCGCGAATAGACGAGCGGAAAGCTGCGATCAGTTGCCCAACCTTCGAGCAGATTGGCGTAGAACGGGCTGCGTGGATCGCCTGATTGTCCTGGCGCGTTGGTCATTACCGCCTGATCCCATCGACCAACGTCGAGCACCATGCGCCACGACGCACCCGCGGTCACGGAAAAGTCGTTGCCATCGAAAGACGTAGCGTTCGGCGAGTTGCCGTCACCGCCCCTCGGATATCTCGGCAGCGTAGCTTTGCTCGCCATTTCAGCGGTGAATCGATCGAGCAGTGGGTGTCGAAATGCCGTTTGGTGCAGCGCGCCCCAGTGCCATTTGATCGGATCCTCGCCAAGCAGATCCTGGATCTGCCGCCATGCTGCGCTCAACGTGCTGGCGAACAATTCC
>Ga0315273_10012383_pt1 | contig 10935 bp, 10 predicted proteins | sample YL17G02_0_MG_FD_205753 | JGI IMG/M metagenome (GOLD analysis project Ga0315273, IMG submission 205753) | Sediment microbial communities from Yellowstone Lake, YNP, Wyoming, USA - YL17G02_0 | ecosystem: Environmental > Aquatic > Freshwater > Lake > Sediment | place: USA: Wyoming | collected...
GTCGGTGTGACAAGCATTCCCCACCCCGATATCTGCAGGCCTCGAATCTGGCGCCAATCCTGTCCGTCCGCCTGGATGGTGCAGGCCACGCCGGAACCGGCCGTCATGTTGCTGCCGTGTTGGGTGCCGGCTTCTGAAAGGAAGTAGAGGTTTAGGTCCGCATCGTGCGCGTAGAACACAGCAGCAGCAGCCGGAGTGCCTCCGTCTCCGACGGTCGCAACGGACAGAGTGGTATGCGCTGCCAGAAACGCGTCAATTCGCGTGCGCAATGCGCCGGCGTCAGAGTGTTCCCTGCCCGTCATCTGAGGTCCGTCTCAAGCAAAGGTAGATGCCCGTCAGACCCAGCAACCCGCCGGCTACCTGGCGGGCTGTCAGCGCCTCGCCCAGCAGCGGGATCGAGAGGAGTCCTGTCACCACTGGTTGGGCCAGCAGGATCATAACGGCCGTCGAAGCCGGCACATGGCCAAGGGCGTATCCAATGAGGAGCCAGCCGCCGGTCTGAGAAATGAGCCCGACCGCGAGGAGCGCTCGATAAGAACTCGCGCTGTACCCGCCCAGCGGTAGATGAAGAACCATGCTGATCCCGAGCAAGACCGCTGTGGCGGTCGCGGCGACTAACCAAAGGTATGAGAGCGGATCGAGATCGCGGCGCGCCCGTTGGGTTGTGAGCAGATAGCCGGCGTAGAAGATCGCACCGACAAATGCCAGCGCGTCGCCCCGATTCAGGGAGAAACCGCTCACCGGGTTGAAACCCGTAACCACGGCGGCACCGAGTAGGGCGAGTCCCAAGCCTGCCCAATAGCGGCCACGTAACCTTTCGCCGAACAAGAACATCGCGCCCAGTCCCACCCAGATCGGCGCAGTGTTGTCCAGTAGCGTCGCTGTGGCCGCGGACGTAAGCAGCAAGGCGGAGTTCAGCAGCCCAAGGTTCAACGCGAACCAGAGTCCACCCAAAATGCCCCAAGGGATACAGGCCCGCGCACCTGGCGTCCAACGTTTCGTTTGCCGCGCAAAGGGGATCGCCAGCACAGCGGCCGCAATGAACATGCGGTATGCCGCCGCGACAGGACCCGGAAGAGCAGCCCACTTCGTGAAGATTGCCGTGAAGCTGATGCAGAGGACCCCGGCAAGCAAGGCAGCATATGCGCGCCGCAGGCCAGGATCCGTTGTGGCCCCCTGGGCCAGGGTGACCTCTCCCGTCGCCATTCTTCTGGATTGTCCTCATCGCGCCTGCGGTCAAGATAGGCTGCGGGTCATTCTAACCGCGCTGCCAGGGAGAGGCAAAACCGGAGCCGCCACCACCTTAAATAAATCGGGGAGGCAGACGTCGCCTCCCCTCTCACTTAGGCTCCTGACCGGCTCACCAGCCGAAGCGCTCTTCTTTCCACGGGTCCCCTTCCATGTGATAGCCGTTCCGTTCCCAAAAACCGGGCCGGTCGCCCGCCATGAACTCTACGCCGCGCAACCATTTTGCACTCTTCCAGAAGTACTTCTTCGGCACCAGCATGCGCAAGGGATAACCGTGCTCTGGTTCGAGCGGCTTGCCGTCGAACTGGAAGGCAAGCATCGTGTCATCATCATCCAGGATCTCCAGGCCGATATTGGCAGTGAAGCCGAATTCGCAGTGCGCCATCACGTGTGTTGCGTCCGATTTGACTTTGATGAGTTTGGCCAGCTCGCGCCAGGGGATGCCTGTCCAGGTGGTATCCAGCTTGCTCCAACGCGTCACGCAGTGAATATCGACCGTTTGAGTTACCTGCGGCAGCTTCAATAACTCATTCCAACTGAGTCGCAGCGGCTCCTCGACCTGCCCGAAGACACGAAAGTCCCAGTCCTGGAGATCTCGATAGGTCGGTACCGAACCGTAGTGCAACACGGGGAACTTCTCAGTCAGAAATTGGCCCGGAGGCACACGTTCTTCGGTGTTCGACCCCGGTATGTTCTTGACACGCTTCAGACGCTCGACTCGCTTCAGGGGATTCTCAAAATGCATTAACGGCTTCCTCGTTGATGGGTCTATGGAGCGTCACTATTTTAGTGGTGCTCGCCTCATCGGTAAGTAAGCGGGGCGACGGTTCACGTCCAACTGCGAGGCTGGATGCCGGGTGAGACCTGGTGCCGGGAGACTGCTACGCCGGAGAAGGTACCATGCTGACGGACGCCCCTGGTCAAGACCGTGACGCGCCCATGACAGTCCAAATAGCGGAGCGAATGCGGCGATCTCCCGGGGTCCGATGCCGGGCGCGTCGTCCCGCTCCACATCGGATTCGAATGCATAGAGAAGGTAGTAGCCGCCCGAAGTAAGGTGCGAGGCAAGCGATGCAATGTACGACGGGCGCCGGACCGGCGCCAAGGTGTGAAAACATCCCACATCCAGGGCCATGCTGGCAGTCACCCTGGCGAAGGTTAGATCGGCAACATCGCCGGCACAGAAATTGGCGGCCAACCCTTCATGGGCTGCAACCCGCCGGGCACGTGCCAGGGCGTTAAGAGCCAGGTCGATACCGAGCACGCAGAATCCGTGCCGGGCCAAATAGTGACTGCTGACGCCGCTTCCGCATCCCAGGTCCAACGCCCAGCCCTCGGCAATGCGTCCGGAGGTGACCCATGCCACCACTTCGGGCGGTACGATTCCCGTATCCCACGGGATTTCGCCTCTGAGGTATCGTCCATCCCACCAATCGGCGGAACCGCGCGGCGCGTCACTGGCAGTTCCCTCCTGTTCCCCTCCAGACACCTCCGGCCGCCGGAGGTCCATTAGTTGTGTCTCCCCCCAGCAGGCCGTTGGGCACCGACGCTCGAATCGAGCTCGGCGAGCACCGGCAAGTGATCTGACGCCCCAAGCGCGGCCGCCGAGTCATATCGCTTGCAGCTCTGCAGCGCACCTGACCAGGCATCCGGCAAGAAGATGTAGTCAATGCGGCGCTCGGGGTCGCCCGCCGGCCACGTCGGCGCCGGGCAGCCGCCCGCCAGCACACAGGCGTCTACATAGCCGGCCTTCAGGACGCGCTCGCACACCGCGAACTCCGGCGGCTGCCAACCCCTGCTCAAGTTGTGGGCAGCCAATGCAGCCAGACTCGCCGGGTCACCGTAGTCCGAGACGGAGAGGGCATTGAAGTCGCCCATGAGCAGGTGCGGTCGAGCGCGATCCCGAGCCAACCACGCGTTCGCTGCCGCCCATTGTGTCAGGCGGACCTGCTCCGAGCGCTGATCGAGATGGATTACGTAGACGCTTAGGGTGTGAGCGCCAGGGACTGCGACGCGAGCTTCCAGCAGACAGCGCCGCTCGGCACCGGCCGCGGAAGGCAGGTAGTGGACGGCGTAAGCGAGGATCCGCCAGCGGCTGAGCAGGGCGTTGCCATAAGGAACACCGCTCGACGATATATCCGAAGAGAGGGCTGCAGCAAAGGCACATGACATCCCAAAGCGCTCGGCCAAGAGGTGGAGCGCCGTGCCGCCCGGGACTGGAAGCGGATGGAACACCTCGTTCAGACCAACCAGGTCCGCCTGCGCCTCAGCAATCACCTCAGCCAGCGCATCAATATTCAACGCGCCGTCAGGGGCGTGCCACCCATGGATGTTGTAGGTCAGCGCCCTCACGGCTGCCCCGTATCCGGACCTATGCCACCGCAAGCCCCGGCCAAGTCCAGTCGACTATGACGGGTCGATGATCCGATGCGTGGTGTGCGCCGCCCTCATCCCACGCGTGCGCCGCCCGGAGGCCGTGCGCCCACCGGGTGGGGAAGAACAGGAAATCGATGCGGAAGAGCGGGCTCTCAGAGGGGAACGTCCGGCCGCTGCCCTTGCCCACTGCGCCGAATGCATCCTGATAGCCGGCGCCGCGCATTGAACGCAACACAGGTGGCAAGAAATGGCGCGTTCTCTGGCCCGTGAAACCAGGCACGTTGAAGTCGCCTCCCAGGAAATGCGGGCCGCGTCCAGCCATGTGTTGCAGTGCCCCGCGGATCTGCCACAGGCGCGTGCCCTCGAAGGCGTGGTCCAAGTGCGTTACAAAGGCAACCAGACCCTTCGCTGGCCCCGCCGCGAGGGTAGCACCAAGGAGAGAACGTTGTTTCGTGCCCGGCAATCTGGGCAGCCACGCGTTTGAGCGCTCCTCCAGGGGGAAGCGGCTGAGTATCGCGTTGCCTACCGGTCCGTACCACCTCGGGCCATAGTCGACCCAGCCGCTGGCTCCGAACACGTAGAACATTCCCACACGCTCCGCCAGTTCTGCCAGGGGCTCTCTCCTATGGTCCCCGATCCTCACCGGGTGCAAAACTTCATTCAGGCTAACCACATCAGCGCCGGCCGCATCGATCACAGACGCCAACCGCTCTACGTCGAGACGCTGGTCCTGCCCCGCCCAACGGTGGATGTTGTAGGTCATCAACCGAACTGACCTGTTCCCAAGACTGTCACGCAATTGATTTCACCCTGACCGCACTCGCCCTTTCTCACCGGGAAGTCACGCACAAAACGAGAGTATAGCACAGCTCGGCATTATGCAACAAATAAGCGGATACACTCTTCCACCGGGCAGTTGGGCGGTTGCGTCGTTGCACACTCCGCGGCCGTCTACATCGATCCCCATCGGCATGAGGGCAGAGGTCGTCACGCTGACCGCAGCGCGAGAGACTGAAAAGATGGAGCTCGTCTACCTGCGCCGGCGAGTGGGGAATTCTTAAAAATGCTCGAATTCTATTGACAGCCCGCATTGTGGCTGATATACTGGGGTTACCACAGCGATACCGACGATAGAGTTCGTGAACCATGGCTGATGGATGAACTGCCAAGAGTACCAGATCTCAGAGGGATTGGTGGTGTAACTGGCAGGCGAGTCCTAGATGCGTAGGTTTGAATCTGTCAAGGTTGAAGCTGCGGCGTGGGAGCCCCGAGAAATCGGATGGTAATTCGAAGCCCGAAGATTATCCAGGAAACTGGAGTACTCGCTTGAGTGAACCGGAAACATGCGCTAGAGAAAAGGCGCAATGACCGGTGGTAAGCTCGAAGAAGCGAGACAAAAGGCGGGCGAAGAATTGGGTCGACCTGACGGTTGCTTGGGGCCCCTCTATTTAACCTGACCGCTGCCGCGACCGGGGCCCGATTCGGTGCTACAGTCCTCTCAGCCTCCTGGGGCTCATCCCAGGTTCAATACTTCCGCGCGCAACTCTCCCACGAAGGGCAAGTGACGGTAAGCCTCCCGGTAATCCAGGCCATAGCCCACGACAAAACGGTCCGGGAGATCAAACCCCTTGTACTTGATTGGAATGGTGGCAAGCCGGTGCTGCGGCTTGTTGAATAAGGCGCATACCTCCAAGCTGGCTGGCCTGCGTGCCTTGAGGATTCGCAGCAGATAGCTCAACGTTAGACCGGTATCGATAACGTCCTCAAGAAAGATGATGTGCTGGCCCTCCACGCTCTCATCCAGATCCTTGATCAGCTTGACGGGGCCCTTCCGCGACGAATCATGAGGGACATAGCGCGAAATGGCCATGAAGTCGACCTTCACCGGGATGGTGATGGCGCGTAGTAGATCACTGGCAAAGAAAATGACCCCCTTCAGTACTCCGACTAAGAGTGGGTTCAGGCCCGCATAGTCACGACTGATCTCACCGGCCAGGTCACCGATGCGCGACTGGATCTCGGCTTGTGAGACAATCACTCGGCCGATGCCTTGTGTCAGCTCGGCCTGCGCAACCTGCAGCGGAGAAGTGAGCGGCGAGCTTTGCATGGGGAGTTGGCTCCTTTTTGCTGTCCTCAAAGCCGATTGGTCATCATGTCCGGATAGTCGGTGACGCCGAACTTAAGCATGAGGGCGCGTACGTCGCCGCGCTTGAAAAGCTTGATATTGATCTCCGGATAGAGTTCTCGCAGGCGCCGCAGCTTTCGGTTCTTATGCCGCACCTGACGGGGCTGCATCGTGGTCAGCTCAACATAGAGATCCTGATCTGGCAGATAGAAGTCGGGGGCAAATGCCTCAGTTACGTTCCCCTCTGCGTCGTGCTCGAGCACGAACGTGCGGGGCTCGTACTCCCAGGGGATGCCATAGAAGTCCAGGATACGAGCGAATTCCGTCTCGACGGGATGGGAGAACGGCGGCGGAATCTCAATGGTCACCGATTCGCGCCCTCAGAGTCCGGCATCCACAGCTTATGATACTGGGTCACGCGAACGGGCCCATTGCTGCACAGCACACAATTTTCACCGCAGTCTCGACATCGAGATGCACCATGTTGAGCACCAAGTCGTACAGCGTCGGGTCATCCCAATGCACTCCGTGGTGGCGTAGAAGATAGCCCGCACGCGCTCGATCCGAAGCCTCAATCCGGGCCGCGGCCACCTCGGGTGTCACGTGGCAGCGCTCCTCGATCAGGGCAGAGCGCCTGGCGATGGGTGCTATGACCCGCACGTGCAGAGCTCCGGGGTGCCCGGCCAGAACGACCTGGCCTCCTCGTCCGACCAGCAGCAAATCCTCTCTTGTTGCGAGTTCGTGAATGATCTCCGACGCGGTGTCACAATACACGTGCTGCGCTGCGGGGCTGGGCTTGACGCCGAGCAGGCCCAATTCATCGATCTCGGCCAGGGCCATCTCAGGAGCACCGGCCTGGCGTGCGGCGCGATTGATCAGATCGCGGCCGACGAATTGGAGCTTGAGCCGTCGAGCCACCTCGACGGCGATATCATCGCCCGAGCTGCCGAGCTCGCGGGAAAGGGTGATCACTGGCATGTGGTGCCTCCCGGTGGATTGCACCCGAATCAACGCCGGCGCGAGCCATACATTCGCCGATCACGCGGATTGCGTCAGGCGTGCAGCCAATCCCGAGTGACGCGCACCCGACTTGTCGGCGTGGACAGCTATTCCGATGGCACGCACGGTCCCCACCAATACAACCAGCCTCTGCGCGCGCGTGACCGCAGTGTACAGCAGATTCCTTTGAAGCATCATATAGTGCGAGGTCAGCAGCGGGATCACCACAGCCGGAAACTCGCTACCCTGAGCCTTGTGGATACTGATGGCGTAGGCGTGGACCAGCTCGTCCAGATCCAGGAAGTCGTAGCAGATGGTACGCTGCGCGTCTTCCGTGCTCACCTCCACGATTTGTTCCTCCACATCGATGCGGCCTATGCGTCCGATATCGCCGTTAAAGACGTCCTTGTCATAGTTATTACGGATCTGCATCACGCGGTCTCCGGCCCGAAACACGCGTCCGCCCGCCGTCCGTTCGGCGATGCCGTGACGGGAGGGGTTGAGCGCCGTTTGCAGCCGTTGGTTTAGGGCGGCGACGCCGACCTCACCGCGGTGCATGGGGCTGAGCACTTGGATGTCGTCCGGAGAGAAGCCGAAACGGCGCGGGATGCGGTCCGCGACCAGGTCGACAATCAGATGGGCGGCCTTCTCGGGTTCTTCCTCCTGAAACAGGAAGAAATCGACCGCATTCCGGTTGTCGAGAACCGGCATCTGGCCCCGGTTGATCCGGTGGGCGTTGGAGATGATGTAACTGCCCTCAGGCTGTCGGAAGATGGTCTCCAGGCGCACCACGGCGGCGTTCACCACCGGTGAGCGGACCGGCGCGCTATTGTCGATGGCAGAGATAATGTCGCTTAGAACGCTGCCCGCACCCACGCTGGGCAGCTGGTCGACGTCGCCCACCAGCAGCAAATGTGCGCCCCGGGGAATTGCCTTCAGAAGATGGTTCGTCAGGAGCAGGTCCAACATGGACGCTTCATCAATAATGACCAAGTCGGCGTCGAGTGGGTGCTCTTCGTTACGCTGGAAGGCTGATCGCTCTCCCGGTCTGAACTCCAACAGGCGATGGATCGTCTTTGCCTGCCTGCCGGTCGCCTCGTTGAGCCGTTTGGCGGCGCGACCGGTAGGCGATCCCAACACCGCCCGGATGCCGGCCGCCTCGGCCAGGCGAATCACGCTCCGCACCGTAGTCGTCTTACCGGTGCCCGGACCGCCCGTGAGCACCGATACGCGATGTGTGAGTGCCGTCTTCACCGCTTGCATCTGGTGCGGCGTCAACACCTGGTGGCTCTGGGATTGCAGTATGGCGAACGCAGCCGGCCAATCAAAGGCGCTGAAGATGCTAAGCCGGTCTTCGGGTCCTTCTGTCAGGCGGAGCAGACGGTTAGCCACGCCCAACTCACCGTAGTAGAAGGGGGTCAAGTAGATAGGCCGTTCCTCCTCCAGGATGCCCGTGCCGGCAGACGGGGGCTGGGAGGCTGTCTCATCGATCCGGACTTGCTCGTTCTCAGCCAGAGCTGCGATGCCGGCCTCGACTTGCTCGGGGGATACGTTCAGAAGGGTGGCGGCCTGGGCCTTCAGCTCGGCGCTCGGCAGATACACGTTCCCTTCGTCGGCAGCCTGGCTGAGAACATAAGCCACACCTGCGGCCACGCGCTCGGGCGCATCGTGGGGTATCCCCACGTCCTGGGCGATCTTGTCCGCAGTGATGAAGCCTATGCCGTAGATCTCGCGCGCCAGCCGGTAGGGGTCGGACTGAACGATTGACACGGCTTCGTCGCCGTAGGCCTTGTAGATCTTTACGGCCAACCCCGTGGACACGTTGTGGCTTTGCAGGAAGACCATGACCTCCTTGATCTTCTGTTGTTCAGCCCATGCCCGCGTGATGATCGCTGCTCGCTTGCGGCCCACGCCCAGCACCTGCTGGAGCCGCTCAGGCTGCTGTTCGATGACCTGCAGCGTCTCCAAACCGAACTTGCGCACGATGCGCGCGGCCGTGACCGGACCGACGCCCTTGATGAGGCCGCTGCCCAGGTACTTCTCCAGGCCAGCGATAGTGGCGGGAAGCACCGTGCGGACCTGATCGGCCTTGAACTGCCGCCCATATTGCGGGTGCGCCACCCACGAACCGACCAGCGCCACTGCCTCACCCGTGTTGATGCCCAACATGTTACCCACGACGGTGATCGTGTGGGGATTGCCGTCCGGCATCAACTGGGCGATTGTGTAACCGTTATCTTCGTTGTGATAGGTGATGCGTTCGATGGTACCGCGCAGAAAATCCGGCATGGCAGTTATAATCCCTGCCTCGGCGTGCGGCGGCGCCCGCCCATGTAACTCAAACCGCCTTGGTTGCCTCTGCTTTGGCCTTTGCCTTGGACTCGAACCGCGCCAGGTCGATGAGCGCGCGCTCGTGAGTCCCGTCGCCAATGGTCTCCTGGCCGTCGTGTGCGGTCACGCGGAATGTGAGCCTGCGTCCGTCCACGGCGATCAGCTCAGCACGAGCCGTGACGGTGGCTCCAAGTGGGGTTGGCGCGAGGTGGCGTACGTTCACCAGCGTCCCAACGGATTGCTGGCCCGGGGCCAGGTGGTCCACCAGGGCCTGGACGGCCGCGCGTTCCATCAGGCGCACCATCTCGGGTGTGGCAAATACGGCTACCGCGCCACTGCCGAGATGCCTGGCGGTCAGTTCGGGACCGACCTGAACCCGGGCCTCGCCGGTCAGGCCAATCGGAAAAGGCGGGGTTGGGTCGCTCATGGGTACTCCTTGTGGGCCACATAACGAAAGACGCATGACTTTGCCCTGCTTGGGTTCGCCGTCATGCGTCTATGGCCGTACGTCGCTGATTACGCCGGTGAAGGCTGAGGATTTGGGGATCCGCCCGATCGCTCGCTGCCCGGCGCCTGGACACCCGCGTTACGGTTAGTCGTCGGCGTGGTGGATGGCTGCGCCAACTCGGTATGCCGTGGAGGTATCCCGGGCACATTGGTGAAGAAGGCCTCAAACTCCTCACTATCCAGAGTCTCGACCTGGATCAATTTGGCAGCGATTTCATGGTGCAGATCGCTGAACTTCGTCAAAATCGCCATTGCCCGATCGTAGGCTTCTGTGACGATCCGATTGACCTCTTGATCGATCTCTCGGGCGACCAGTTCGCTGTAGTTGCGTTGCTCGCCGATCTCTCGCCCCAGGAAAATGAGCTCGTGGCGCTGACCAAACACCATGGGCCCCATTTTGCCGCTCATGCCGTACTGGGTGACCATCGCACGCGCCAGCTTGGTGACCTTGTCGAGATCGTCGACGGCTCCATTTGTTACATCATTGAAGGTCATCTGTTCGGCGACACGCCCGGCCAACATAGCGCTGAGATCATCCTGGAATTTTGTCTTGCTGACCAGCACACGGTCGTTCTCCGGCAATGCCATCGTGTAGCCCAACGCCATGCCGCGGCTGATGATACTGATCTTGTGCACTGGATCGCACTTGGGCAACATGCGCCGGACCAATGCATGTCCGGCCTCGTGGTGGGCGATGATCGTCTTCTCCTTGTCGGAGATGATGCGGCTGCGGCGTTCCGGCCCGGCAATCACCCGCTCCACCGCCTCCTGGAACTCAGATATGCCGATGCTGCGCTTGTTGCGCCGCGCCGCCAGGATCGCCGCCTCGTTGACCAGGTTCTCCAAGTCCGCACCCACAAACCCCGGCGTCCCCTTCGCGATCGTCTCCAGGTTGATGCTCGGGTCCAGCGGCTTGCCCCGCACATGCACCTTCAGGATCGCTTCCCGCCCCCGCATGTCCGGCCGGTCCATCACTACCTGCCGGTCAAACCGCCCCGGCCGCAGCAGCGCCGGATCGAGAATGTCCGGCCGGTTCGTCGCCGCAATCAGGATCACGTTCGTGTCCGTGTCAAAGCCGTCCATCTCCACCAGGATCTGGTTCAGCGTCTGCTCCCGCTCGTCGTGGCTGCCCCCCAGCCCCGCCCCGCGCTGCCGCCCCACCGCATCGATCTCGTCAATGAAGATGATGCACGGCGAGTTGCGCTTCGCCTGGTCAAACAGGTCCCGCACCCGGCTCGCCCCGACCCCCACAAACATCTCCACAAACTCCGACCCCGAGATCGAAAAGAACGGCACCCCGGCCTCGCCTGAGATCGCCTTGGCCATCAACGTCTTGCCCGTGCCCGGCG
>Ga0315273_10012384_pt1 | contig 10934 bp, 20 predicted proteins | sample YL17G02_0_MG_FD_205753 | JGI IMG/M metagenome (GOLD analysis project Ga0315273, IMG submission 205753) | Sediment microbial communities from Yellowstone Lake, YNP, Wyoming, USA - YL17G02_0 | ecosystem: Environmental > Aquatic > Freshwater > Lake > Sediment | place: USA: Wyoming | collected...
CTGCCGCTGTGGAATCCTGATGGGCCCTATCAACAGAGCGGAAACTGGATGAGAATGCATGGTTCTTGCCGTTCCTATCGACAAACGAAAGGAAAGGTGGTGGAAGATGGAGAATAATCACTACGTGGGCTGGTCGGTGATCAGCATCACGGGAGCGTTCCTGTTCGTCGCGTTCCTGATGATCGTGATACCGCCCTACAACCGATACCAGAAGCGTGCCGACGCCAATAATCAGGTCAAGGTCTCGGCGATCCAGATCCAGAACCAGGAGCAGCGGGTGCAGATCGCAAAGCAACATGCGCAGATCCGCTACCAGAACTCGATCGGGATCAGGGAGGCGCAGGACGAGATCGCTAAAACCCTGACGCCTCTCTACGTGCAGTTCGAGATGACTCAGGCATTACAGGCAATCGCCACGTCCGGGAAGAATAATTCAGTGATTTATATTCCAACAAGCCCGACGAGCGGATTGCCCGTAGTCCCGACAAGTAATACAACCCCGAAGGTGGTGGCTCCATGAGCGACGAAGTGGTGAAAAAGCAGATCGAAGGCTTCTGCGAGGAGATCTCGGAAAAGAACGACTGGATTACGTTCAATATTAATGTTGGTAGCCAGTATCCGGTCCGCCTCAGCACCAAGCTCGAGGCGCTGATCAAGCAGGGCCGCGAGGCGAAAAAGGAAAGGGCTGTTTGGTCGTTCTCGGAGTCTCAAGGTGGCGAGAATCCGAACAAGCCGGGAACGCATTATATTAATCGCCGGCTCGAGAAGGTCGAGGTCGGCGGAGCCCTTGATCCCGCGCAGGCCCGCGGTGGCCCAGCCGGTAACGCCGGCGGTAGAAGTTTAGATGAACGCCTCTCGATCGAGCGCCAGACGATCGTCAAGGCGGCGCCCGAGCCGACCTGGATCAAGACCGAGGAAGACTGGTGGGAGCACCTCGACAAACTGGATTCGTGGATGCAGCATCCGCGCAAGGGCGCTGACGCTGCAGTCGCCAAGGCCGCTCCGGCCGGCGACCCTGGCCCGGCTCAGCCGGCTTCCGAGTTCCCGGAGGACGACGACATCCCATTCCTCTGGGTTGACACCTACGGTGCCGACCCGACGATCCGATGGCGCCAGTAACTCGGCGAAGCACTGGCTTTTGGCCAGTGCTTCTAATCATCCTCGCGACAAAGGAGAGTTATGAGTAACACGTACGGCGTTTCCCGCAAACGCCTGATTGGTGAATGGTGGTTCTGGATTGCGACGATTCTATTTTCCGTCTCGGTAATCGGAATCGGAATGTGGGCGTTCGGCGTCTTCACGTCTGACATCAAGGGAGCCGGTGGAGCGATCAAGCAGCGCAACGCGACCGTGAACCGTGTTCAGAAGCAGGAGATGTTCGAGCAGCTTGCCGCCGACTACGACGGCTACATCGTCAAGATCGAAGCGCAGAAGAAGGCCGTCGCTACTACCGTCGATCCGACTGACAAGTCCCTACGGCAGACCGAGCTTGTCGGCATGACACAGGTCTGCATCGACGCCGCGCAGCAGTTTAACGCGGAGTCGCAGAAATACACCTCGCGTGTCTGGAAGTCCGCGGGGCTTCCGGCATCCCTAGATCCGAAGGAGTGTTGAGATGAAACGAATCGCAATCGCGGGTGCCGTCCTAGTGGCCCTCGTGTTCGTAGCTGTTGCCCTAGCGGGACAGCCATCCTGGTACAAGGAGCTAGAAAAGACAACGGATCGGATCGCCCAGCAGCAACTCACCTCGGTCCCGTATCCCGAGGCGCAGATGAAGGACTCGCTCGAGCGGAGAAATCTCCGCGAGCGTCTAATCAGGTTCAACAAGGCAAACAAGGTCGGGTACCTCTACGTCATGTCGTTTGGGAAGTTCGTGGGGTATTACGTCGTGAAGGGGAAGGTGTCATCGACACAGTCCCAGATGACGAATGCCGACCAGACGTGGGACTGTGGAGATCCATGCACGGCTGTGGTCGAGTCTATGGGGGACGATGGATCGTTCGGCCCCAACGAGGGCGGCGACCGCGGCGTCTTCTTCTTCACATCCAGCGGCACGATGGTCGAGACAACTCTTGACTGGGTCTACTCGGACACCCCATTGAAGATAGACGTTCCCAATCTGCTTGGTAAATCTTGAAAAGTGTCTACAAGTACACGCTCCCGGTCATAGACGCCCAGACCGTGCTGTTCATGCTCCGCGGGGCCCGGATCGTGCATGTCGACTCCCAGGGAATAGACCATGGATCCGTCCAGATCTGGGCCATCGTTGACCCGAGTCTTGCTCCCGATGACACGGAGGCCCGGGCCTTCTCTGTCTACGGGACGGGTCACGACGTGCCTGATGAAAGCGACTACGTGGGTACGGCGCTCGCCGCCAACGGGGCGCTGGTCTGGCACGTGTTCGAGGAATCTCTGCCAATCGACCCGCGCTCCGCGGACACGACAAGGAGAGTTGGAAAGCCCTCTCGTTCCAGGGTAGGATCCTAACCCTCCAGTAGATAGCGGGGGCCGCTCCACCTCTGGAAACGCCCCCGCGCGGGACCAGCGGAGCGGGACAGGAATTACACCGGCTCCATCCGGTCCGCTTTCTAGTATTGCTGTAACCCCGGGCAGAGGCATCGGGAAATGACAGGAGTGGTAATGGCGAGGATCTTCTCGAGCCGACAGCGTCGCTTTCTCTTCGCCCACCAACTCGGGCTCTGTGCCCGCTGCGGTGGGCCGCTTGACCCGGAGGCGATGGAGGCGGATCACATCACACCTTGGTCGCGCGACGGCGAGACGGAGATCGTCAACGGCCAGTTGCTTTGCCACCCCTGTCATCTAGTGAAGGGAAAACTGATGGATCGCATGAGACCGTGGCAGGAGAAGTTTGTGGAGAGAGTGGATACCCGTCTCAATCAGCTCAATCTCGGGCTGACGGACAAGCGTACGTTCTTCGGTGTCGCGCCCGTTGGGACGGGAAAGACGTTGGCCGCAGTCGCGGCCTGCGAGCGCGTCATGCATTACTTCAAGGACAAGCCGGCTCTATTCGTGCCCGTTTGCCCGTCGCGGCAGATCGTCGGTGGGTGGACGCGCTCTTTCGAGAGGATGCCTCGAGAAGATCAACTTCACCGAGTTCTTGACACGACACCAGCCGGAATTCCGAGCGATGTGGGTACATATGTTTCAACGTACCAAGGACTCGACAGTACTCGGGAACTGCTCGAGCCGATGTGGGCAAGGCGGACGATCATTCCGATCTTCGACGAGGTACACCATGGCGAAGAGGAGCGTGCCTGGGGTCTAATGGCCCAGGTCTTCGACCGTTCTCCATTCTGGCTCATGTTGACCGCCACACCATTTAGGACGAGCGGGCGCATTCCTGGTGTGGAGTACGACGATGAGGGGTTGGCTAGAGCCGACTACACCCTTAATCGAGAGGACGCGCTTGACGAGGGCTATATCCGTCACTTGCGATTCCAGACCTACTCGGCCGCTGGCCAGTTGATCACCCTGGAAGGAGGCGGCGAGAAGAGCCGGGTGAGTCTCGTCCTTGACGGCCGGGATGAGAAGGAAGACGACAATGCTCTATGGAATGTAATCCGGGATCGTGAATACATCGAGATGGTCTGTGGGCAAGCGCAGCGCACACTCGGGGCCAAAGATGATCGGTGGCGCAAGCTCGGTGGCCCGTCATCCTCTCAGCCGACATGTCTCATTGTCTGCGATGACGCTGCTCACGCAAGAGAAGTGAAGAAGATCCTCGAGCGAGTCACCGGGGAAAAGGCGACGCTCGTGCTTAATGACATCGACGGCTCGCACGAGACGATCGACCAGTTCCGTGATCGCAAGGGGTCAGAACGGTCGAACCGGTACCTAATCTCGGTCGGAATGGTGTCAGAGGGATGCGATATCCCACACCTATCGGTGGGAATCTACCTCTCCACCAACAGGACTTACATCTCGCTCGACCAGGCGACTGGTCGACTCGTACGCATGATGGGCTTCGAGAACAACGCCGGTCCCCACGAGCGCTACTACGGCACATGGATCATGCCGGCGCACGCGAAGATGATTCGCTTCAGCGAGGAAATGCTCGATCTCCAAGTTTTGCTGAAGGAGCGTGGTGAGCCTACCGAGCGAACCAGAGAACCAGGCGAGGAGTGGGAAGCCCCACTACGGATCTACGAGAGCGATGTGGTGGAGCTCAACGGCATGACTCATGCCGATGCCCACTCGACCATCAGCGACGATGAACGAGAAGCCTTGAGGGCCGCTGCCGCTCGCCCTTCTCTGAGCAAGTTTGAAGAGACCGAACTCCTCGAGCTCTTCCGAGTGTGGGGCGGGAACGGAATCGACAGTAATAAAAATCCGACCGACCTGATAACCCCCGAGGCGGGAATCAGCGCTCGCGAGCAAGCCGATCTATACCGATCACGCAGCGCAAAGTCCGTCAAGCGCCTGGCATACGCTCGCGGCATTGATCACGCTTCGATCTGGGTCGACGCGAAGAAGGGTTGCAGGATCGACCCAGGCAAGCAAATCAGCGAGTTCACGCTCGACGAGTGCGAGCGCGTCTACAACTACCTGCAGCAGTGCCTCAAGGAAGCAGCCTAATGGCGACCTCGGCGCTGGTCGAGAATGGCGAGAAAGTTCGTGAGTTGCGGAAGATGCTCAACGGGTTCGGCGATGACTATCCGTTCGCAGGAGCTATTACGGATCTCATTGACTACGACCGCTGGCGGGAGTTCATCGAACCGGCTGACCGCAATCGGAAGACCTACCAGGCGTTCACGGAGTTCTGTCAGAAGAGCTTGAAGTGTCACCCGGAGACGCTCATGGATCGTGTCCGGGATTCGCCCTCTCTAAAGGCAAGGATCGAGGAGTTGGCGATCCAGCCGCATGGAGGTGACCACACAAGCCCTGCGAGCAAGAGTGACAATGTAACTCTTGCTCCTTTGCAGCCGAAGCGAGGCAACTCCCAAGCCTCCGGCATGCGGCGCCTGATGAAGGATTGGCCCGACCTCGCCAAGAAGGTGGAGCGCGGCGAGCTCACCGTTCACGCAGCGGCGGTGAAGGCGGGCTTTCGGAAGCCCACGGTCACAGTTCGAGTTGACTCGCCCGACGAGGCGATCCGTGGCCTGCTCAAGCACTTCGAGGCCGAGGAGCTTAGGGATGCGGTGGATGGCAGGAAACCTCCCAAGCCGAAGGCTAAGCCAGCCAAAACAAAGGAATCTGTTCTTTGCCCGGCCTGTGGCCACAAGTTCCTTGCTTCCTTGGCCGGAAAGGAGTAGTGTCCGGATCTCGCCAGGAAAAGGCGAACGGCCCAGACCCCCCGAAAGGTTCTGAGCCGTTCAAAAACAACCTCACACCGAGAGGTCGCCGCCGTTGTCGCAGTATATACAAGCTGGAGAGGGCGGCGCAAGGGTTATTGGCAGGCCTCGGGCGAACAGGGAACTTGACACCCGGGTGGCCGAGCACGCCCTCGAGCTGTTTTCCCGAAAACGGCTGCGGATGCCGATCACCGGCGGCTACATGCAGGAATACGTACTGCGCGTACTTGGCCACAAGATCGGCCAAAATCGGGCGGCCGAAATGGTAAGGCATCTCAGGAGAACTGGAAAGATCACCCAGGTATCCAGGTACAAGGGGAAACATGGGTTCTGGGTACCTATCTTCAGGATCAACGTCCGCGCGTCCCAAGACGCATCTTCTGTGCTTAGAAAGTCGGCTGTCAAGCAGCTTCCGTGGTGGCAGCACGGCCTATTTGGCAATCCGGGTGGCTGCCCTCCCAGGGATTCGACCAGGAAGCAACGCAAGAGATGGGGGTCGGGCCTGTTTAGGGCCTATGAACGAGAGAGAGAGGCGGTATGGAATGGCTAATCGGAGAAGCGAGTTGATAGCGATGGGCGTAGATCCTCGACTGGCGACCCGAGGGGCCGCATACTGGACTGTGCAGGTGGATGGGAAGGACTGTCGGGACAGGCAGCCCTGGGGAGGCTTTACGGATCCAGATCGCTGTGGATGCCTCGGCCAGTGCGAGTACGACAGGAGGAACAGTGGGTAGGAGTATTGACTTTGCGCTTGTAGAAGGTGGCTATATCTAATGGGCGAAGTGGTGCGGTTCGACAGCGGCCTCCCGAGTAAACCCAACGCAACGCCAGGGCAAGCGCTTTTCGCTGCGATCATGGATACGTTCGCCGCCGATGGGATCACCCTGCCGAGGTCGCAGATCGTTCTTGCCGCCAAACATGGCGCGGCAGCCCTTAAGGATCAGATCGACCCGCGCATCGTTCTCGCCGGCTGCGTGACTTCCCTCCGCCGCGGTCGCCCAGAGCTCGCCTCGAAGATCATTCTCGACATCACGCTCGCCGCCGCCGGGCAACTCATGAACACGCACGAGTACAACCGCGAACTGAAGCGGATAGCAACGGAATCCAACCCTGTTCAGAAGCGCTTCGGAGATGCAATGCGGGCAATTACGGAAGAGAGGAAGAGATGACGCACGAAGAGGCGGTCGGCATGATCGGCGCGATCAAGGGTGCCTGGCCATCCATGTTCCTTGACGACTACGGCCACCAGGCCTGGGAGTCGTTCCTCGTCGGGCGGGACTACGACACGACGTTGAAGGCCTATGTGCGCCTCTCGGAGCGACAGAGAGATCTACCGACAATCGCCGACTTCCGCGGGATGATCATTGCGCTCGAGGCCGACCAGCGCGCCGCGATGCCGAAGATCGAGGAGGCCGAGTACGCGCGTGATCTCGAGGATTGGGTGAAAGGATGGGCCGTGGGCCGGTACAAGCATGGCGACATGCGCGTCTGGCCCGAGCAGAAGCGCGGCTATGACTCGATCCAAATCAGCAACCCGGGGTACCGCACTTACGTCTGGCCAGACCAGGAAATGATGCCGGACGAGGAGATCACCAAGTACACCGCGGAGGGATCTGGATTGTCAGTGCAGGACATCTTCGGTTTGATCGGTTGAAAGGAGAGCTATGAAATCCCACAAACACGGGATGATGGGAGTATTGATGCAAACCAACTGCAAGCGCTGTGGCGACGAGCGCCCGCCGACAACACAGTGCTCAATGTGTGGTGGCCACGGCCTCGTCACGGGCTACATGGGAGACCCTGAGGATTGCCCGGATTGCGGCTGCTCCGGGATGATCTGGCCTCCGCGCTGCCTCTCCTGCGGCGGCTTTCGCAAGTGGGTCGAGCAATGACGCAGATGGATTTCTTCGCGGACCGCGACAAGACGATCGACGAGCGCTTCCGGGAGTTCGACCGGGAGAACCCGGTGGTCTACGCTCACCTCGAGCGGCTGGCCTACGAGGGCGTGAATGCCGGGATGAAAAAGCTGGGGATTCGCAATCTCTGGGAAGTCATGCGTTGGAACATCTGGTTCCAGACAAAGGATCCATCGAACATCCGCCTGAATGATCACTACCACAGCAGGTATATCCGCAAGCTCGTGAGAGACCACCCAGACCTAGAGCCGTATTTTGAACTCCGAAAGTTGAGGGCTCCATGAAAAATATTCCCCCGAACATTCCCCTTGGGCTCTGCCAATGCGGCTGTGGTCAGAAGACCAACATCTCCACCAAGACGATTCCTCGACTAGGTCACATTAAGGGTCATCCGGTCAGATTTCTTCCCGGACACCACGCGAGGGGTCGCACTCACTCTCCCGAGCACCGTGCCAGGAACTCCGCATCACAGAGGGGTCGGAAATTAACGGATGAAACCAAGGCCAAGATTTCTGCCTCAAAAATTGGTCGGTCTTCTTCTCTGGATACTCGAACCAAAATGTCTCTCAAGAGGAAGGGAACCCGGGTTGGGGAAGATAACCCGGTTTGGAGGGGCGACAACGTCGGATACAGGGCCATCCACACTTGGGTCGCAAATCACAAGACCAAAATAGGAATCTGCTCCGACTGCGGTAAGGAGAAGAAAACTCATTGGTCGAACATCGACCACACGTATCGACGCGATCTCGATGACTACACCGAACTCTGCGTCAAATGCCATAGGCGCTACGACTCCGAGCTCCGGAAACTAGCTGAACGAGAAGAACTTCGGAGGGAACTCGAAACCGAAAGAAACACTACGGAGTCCGAAGTGCAACGGTTTCGGGAGGCGCTGGACGTGATCGCGCTCGGTGATCTAAACCGAGGCCCACTCATAGATATCGCCCGCACTGCTCTCGCCACGAAGGACTACGTATGAACGACATCGTGACTCAGGAGCGGCTGCGGCGAGCCGAGAAGGCGCTGACCGAAGAACTGCCGGCGGTCAACCCGCTGTGGAAACCATGGGCAATGGATCTGGCGGACGATGTGAACGCTCTCGTTGCAGAACGGGACGAGGCGCGGCGCGAGTTCGTGCAGATCCCGACCACCGCGCAGATCCTTCGCGCCGAGGAGGCCGAGGCAGAACGCGACAACGCGAATGTCGAGTGGCACCGGATCCGTGATCTGCACGCTGCCGCTATCACGGATTTGCGTGAGCAGGTGGAAGAGGGCGCACGGCTGCTTCAAGAGCAACGCGATCTGCTCACCGAGGTTGATTGCCGCATCGAGCATGGGGCGGAAAGCGGAGGCCACTTGGAGTATGTACGGACACGCCTCCGGGGATGTCTATATCCTTGTGGTGAAGCCGAAGGGAGAGACAGATGAAGGTCGCATGGTTCCGTGGCGACGTGAAGGTTCCCGAATCCTGGGTCCGGGGCGTCTACTGGTCGATGGACGACATCATCGCCCTGCCGCGTGACGATGACCGGTCGCCCGAGTTGGAGTTGCTCCTCGTGCCAGATGACTTCGACCTGAGCCTGATGCGCGGAGACGACTGGAACGACGCTCCCGCCGATTGCAACGCGGGCCGGCCCTACTCTGACAGCCTGCCTCCGGGTGCTGTCTGGTACCGGCTGCGGCTCCACGACATCATCGATATCAAAGGAGCAACCCTATGGTCCTCGTAACAGACGCCCAGCGAGATTCGCGGAAGGTGTGGACGTACCTCGAGCGACTGTTCGACTGGGCCGGCACACGCAGCAAGCCGATGCCGGCCAGCGACCTCGCCACCATCCGCGATCAGGTGTCGGAAGGCCTGGGCCGCTTGGTCGACCGGGCAGATGCGCTCGAGCGGGCTCCGATGCTGCGCGAGGTACTGACGGATGACGATGGAACAAAGACCGTCGTGGTAGACATGAGGGACGGGTCTACGCGAAAGTTCCAGACTCGGGTCGACTGGCTCGATACGTCTTACCTGCTTGCCGACCCAATCTCGCCCGACCTCGTAGAACTACGGGATAAATACGACGAGCAGGCCGCCTTGATCGCGGAGCAGACAGCCAAAGGTATCTCCCTAGACATATTGGTTTCCGAACTTCAAACCCTCCTCTCCGAAGCCGAAGCGGAAACCGTCAAGACACGCGAGGATTTCTGGGCTATGGCGGCGGAGCGAGAGGAGGAGGCCGAACGCTCTGCTGCTGCCAACCGGGAGTTGTTCCAGGCGCGGGCAGGAGAGGTGGAAGTCTTACTAGAGGAACGAAACCGTTGGAAGCAGGCGTACACCACGGCTGCCAGGGTGATCGACGAGTCGCTGCCGGCAATCGCCGAGCTTCTCGCCGAGCGAACGACCGAGTTGGACAGGCTAAGAGCGGAACTCGATGAGCGATAGGTCGGCACTCGTTCTTCCCAGCCTAGGTCTCCAGCTGCTCTCCGAGCTCGAGAAAGCCGGCGCGATAACCGAGACCTCTCTCACGCTTCCGCCGGATATTCCCTGGGATCGCTACGAGGCGCTGGTGACGATGTTCGGCCAGTTACACCGGACAAGCGCCTGGCTGCTGGGAGACGCTCTCAACTACGGCGAGAAGGTGTACGGAGAGACCTACACGCAGGCTGCCAACTGGACGGGACTGGCTGAATCCACTTTGGCCAATTACGCCTCGACGTGTGGCCGAGTTCCTCGGTCGCGGCGCCGCAGCAATCTCTCCTTCTCCGTGCACCAAGAGGTCGCCTGGTTGGAACCAAAGGTCCAGGAGGAGTGGCTCGACAAGGTTGCCCATAACGGTTGGACGCGAAGCGTCTTGCGCGAAGAGCTCGCGCCCATGCGAGCCGAGAAGGAACTCGAGGAATCCCGCGCCCGAAGGGAACGGCTTGCCCTGCTGAACGGAGAACCAGTTCTCGAGGTGATGGTCACGCCGGCGGTAAAGTCTCACTACTGCCAATGCCTTTCATGTGGCAGGGTCCACCGCAACGACGTAGACGTGGAGGAGAACGTTGAGTAGCGGGGAAGACATCGTGCGGGAGGCGCTGGATACCGGAGAAGCGTGGATCAACACGGACATCATCGGCTGCATCGAAGCGGAGGCGAAGATTAAGCACGCCCGAACAGTGGTGCTGCCACTGCTCGTTGCCGAACGAGACGAGGCGAACAAGGCGGTGACGTACTACTGCGACCGAGCGCAGATTGCCGAGGCCGCGTTCTCACGTTATCGCGACGAGAACCTGGAACTGGAGAATCGTGTAGAGGCTGCCGAGGCCGAACGCGACTGGGCGCTCAGCATCGTCGAGAACGAGTGCGGCGGCACGGCAGAGAGCATCCTCGCCGACTGCCGTGCCGAACTAGCCTGGGAGCGAGAAGCACTCGAAGAGGCTCGCAGGGAGGAAGCATGAACCATCAGGAGCGCGACTACCTGGACTCCATCATTGCCGAACGGGACAGGCTACGGGAGGCGTTGGAAGCTGTTGCCGCTCAACAGCCGAAGACTCTGGCGATGATCGAAGCCAACGGGTTCGTGTTCACCGACATCGGCAAGGAACCCGGCAACTGGCAGCACCTCGCGTTCTCGGTCTACACCGACTTGTGCGAGGTAGACAGCATCGCTCGCGCTGCTCTCTCCGAGGTAACACCTTGACTACCGCCAAGGAGAAGCCCTGGCGCGGAATCTCA
>Ga0315273_10012385_pt1 | contig 10934 bp, 6 predicted proteins | sample YL17G02_0_MG_FD_205753 | JGI IMG/M metagenome (GOLD analysis project Ga0315273, IMG submission 205753) | Sediment microbial communities from Yellowstone Lake, YNP, Wyoming, USA - YL17G02_0 | ecosystem: Environmental > Aquatic > Freshwater > Lake > Sediment | place: USA: Wyoming | collected...
CCCGGACTGGGGCACCCCGATGGTGGTGGTGATCATCGGACGCGAGATCGCCGTCACCGGGCTGCGCGGCTTCGCCTCCGCGCAGGGCGAGATCATGGCCGCAGGGTCGTCCGGCAAAGTGAAGGCGCTGCTCCAGAACATCGCCATCGGCGCGCTGCTTTTTCCGAGCCCTCAGTGGGGTCTCCCGGCACATACCGTGGGCCTGTGGTTCCTGGTGGCTGCCACGGCACTCACGCTCTGGTCCGGCTACGGCTACTTCGCGACCTTCTTCGCGCAGGAGGGAGCCCGACGGGCGCCCGAGGAGAACCGATGACGACGCTGCGGGATCTGGCTGCGCGAATCGCAGCGCGCCAGGCGCGGATTGGCGTGATGGGGCTCGGCTACGTCGGGTTGCCGCTCGCGGTGGAGTTCGCGAAGGCGGGATTCGCCGTCACGGGCTTCGAACTCGATGCGGAGAAGGTCCGTGCGATCGCCGAGAAGCGGTCGTACATCGAAGACGTACCGGATGCCGATGTCGCGAAGCAGCGCGACGCCGGCAAGCTGCACGCCACCACCGATTTCGACGAACTCGCCGGCTGCGACGTGATCAACGTCTGCGTGCCCACGCCGCTCACGAAGACCAAGGACCCCGACTTCTCGTTCATGGTCGCGGCGGTCGAAGCGATCCAGAAGCGGCTGCGCCCGGGCCAGCTTGTGATCCTTGGCTCGACCACGTATCCCGGCACCACGCACGAACTCTTCCTGCCGATCCTCGAAGCGGCGGGCTTGAAGGTCGGCGAAGACTTTGCTCTGGCGTTCGCGCCCGAACGCATCGATCCGGCGAACAAGCAGTTCAAGGTGCGCAACGTGCCGAAGGTGGTGGGCGGCGAGACGGCCGTCTGCACCCAGCTCGCGGTGAAATCGTTCGAGCCGGTCTTCGACACGGTGATCCCGATGTCGTCGACGCAGGCCGCCGAGATGGTGAAGCTGCTCGAGAACACCTTCCGCGCCATCAACATCGGCCTCGCCAACGAGGTGGCGTTGATGTGCGACCGCCTCGGCCTCGACGTCTGGGAAGTGATCGAAGCCGCCGCCACCAAGCCGTACGGCTACATGAAGTTCCTGCCGGGTCCGGGCCTCGGCGGTCACTGCATCCCGATCGATCCGACGTATCTCTCGTGGAAGATGAAGTCGCTGAACTTCCCGGCGCGCTTCATCGAGCTGGCCACTGAGATCAACACGCAGATGCCGTTCCACGTGGTGCGCAAGCTCGGGGACATCCTCAACGAAGATCGCCTGGCCGTGAACGGCTCTCGCATTCTGGTGCTCGGCGTCGCTTACAAGGCCAACGTTTCGGACATGCGCGAATCCCCGGCGATCGAGATCACCGAACTGCTGATCCAGAAGGGCGCGCAGGTCGACTACCACGATCCGCACGTGCCCGAATTCCACGTGGGTCATCACGTGCTGAAGAGCGTGGACCTCTCCGACGAGGCGCTCGCGAACGCGGATCTCACGATCATCATCACCGACCACGCGGCGACCAACTGGGACCACGTCGTCGAGAAGTCGCAGCGCGTGCTCGACACCCGCAACGCCACCAAGCGCGTCGCGAATCACCGCGAGAAGATCCGCAAGCTGTGAAGCGGCGGCGCGCTCCAGCGCCGCGTTCTCGCCCCGCTAAGATGCGCGCCCTGATGGCGATCCCGGAGCTCTCGCGTCGCGTGTTCCTGCGCCGGTCCTTGCACGTGGCTGGAGCACTGACGCTCGTGCCGGGGCTCTCGATCGGCTGCGCGCCCGGCGACGTCGCGCGTGCGCCCAGGGATCTGCGTGTACTCGATCCCGGCGAATGGGCGCTGCTGGGCGCCCTGGCGGACACGTTGATTCCGCACGGCGGCGCGTTCGAACTCGGCGCGCGCGACGTGGATCTGGCGGCGCGCATCGACGCGTTCCTCGCGGGCGAGAGTGTCGCCGTATTGCGTGGGCTCTCCGCGGCGCTGTTGCTGGTCGAGTGGGGCAGCCCGCTCGCGAGCGGTCGCGTCGCGCGCTTCTCGCGACTCGGCTCGGACGACCGCGCCGCCTGCATCGAAGCGCTCTGCCGCAGCCGCATCGGCTTGCTCCGCGAGGTCTATGCCGGCCTCAAACAGCTCTGCTTCTTCACCTTCTACGCAATCGATGCGACCTGGCCGGCGGTCGGTTACGACGGCCCCTGGGTTGGTAGGCAGGGGTCACGCGGGTGATCGTCGAGGGACGCGAGTTGCGAACGCCGGTTGCGCTGCGCACGCACACGCTCGTGGTCGGCTCCGGTGCGGGCGGCGCCGTCGTCGCGCACGGGCTCGCGACCGCCGGCGTCGAGACGGTCGTCGTGGAAGAGGGCGGCTACTTCCAGGCGCGCGACATGACCCAACGCGACGACCTCATGATCCCCGCGCTCTACCGCGATCGCGGCCAGCAGCTGAGCAGCGACGGTCTGATCAACGTGCTGCAAGGCTCATGCTTCGGCGGCTCGACGGTGATCAACACGGCGGATTGTGAGCCGACACCCGATCCTGTCTACGAATACTGGCGGCGCCACCACGGCCTCGACCTCGATATGCGCGAGCTGGCCGACGCGCAGGCGCGCGTCTTCGAGATGCTGGGCGTGCGCCCGATCGACGCCAGCCAGGTGAATCGCAACAACGCCGTCGTGCTCGAAGGCGCGCGCAAGCTCGGCTGGAAGGCGGGCGTCTTCCAGAACAACCGCAGCCACTGCATCGGTAGCGGCTATTGCCTGATCGGCTGCGCCTACGATGCGAAGAAGGGTGCGAACCTCAACTACCTGCCGCGCGCCGTCGAGGCGGGCGCGACGATCTACACCGACGTCCGCATCGAGCGCGTGGTTGCGCAGGGTGGCGGCGGTTTCCGCGTCACCGGCTCGGTCGTCGCACGCGGGCCGCGCACCGCGACGCTGCCGTTCGAAGTGCAGGCGGAACGCGTCGTGCTCGCCGCGGGCGCGGTGCATTCGGCCGCGATCCTCGACGCCTCCGGCTTCGGAAGCGAGCGAGCTGCGCTCGCCTGCAACGTCTCGCTACAGCCACAGATGAGCGTCGCCGCGCGGATGCCCGAAGACGTCATCGCGTGGCGCGGCATCCCGCAATCGGCGTTCTGCTCGGAGTTCGACGACCACACGCCCGAGCGCGGGCTCGGCGGTTTCCGCTTCGAGGCGATCTCGGGCGGCATCCCGCAAATCGCTGCCGGACTCGCCGGCTTTGGCCACGCGCACAAGGAAGCTATGGCGCACGCCCGCGAAGGCGCGCTCGCACTGCTGCTCGTGCCCGACGAGCCGTGCGGCACGCTGCGATTCACGCGCGGCGAACGCGGCTTCGCCGCCCGCATCGAGTACCGGATGACCGACGAGTGGGTGACGCGCCTGCGCCGCGGACTGCGCGCGGCCGCCGAGGCCTACTTTGCAGCCGGCGCGAGCGAGGTGCGCTTCGGCAGCGACATCTTCGAGCCGATGCGCAGCAGCGCCGACCTCGATCGCGCGCTCGAGTTCCCGATCCGCACCGGCGTCACGCATTTTCTGTCCGCGCATGTGCAGGGCAGCTGCCGGATGGGCCCCGACTCGCGGAGCAGCGTGGTCGATCTCGATAGCCAGGTGCATGGCGTCGCCGGTCTCTACGTCGTCGATGCGTCGATCTTTCCGACCAGCGCTTCGACCCACACAATGATTCCGGTGATGACGTTCGCCGATCGCGCCGTGCGCAGAATGCTGGCGCGGGGCGTCTGAGCGCTGGCCGAAGCGACGCCGCACGCGCGAAGACGGCCCGACGCAGGGATACTTGCCGATTGCAACGCCGGCGGGAACGGCGCGGGCCGCGCCCCCTTGACGGCCGCCCAGCCGTCCCGTATTCCCATCCGTCTCGCGCGAGTAGCTCAGCGGTAGAGCATCACGTTGCCAACGTGAGGGTCGCCGGTTCAAATCCGGTCTCGCGCTCCACTTCTTGCGCGCCGCTCGCGGAGCGCTAGACGCCGCGACGCGGGGCAAGAGCTCGGCCGGGATCTCTCCGGCTACGAGCTTGGGCTGCTCCACGTAGGTCGCCGACAGGAATCGGGCGTAGTAGTCAAACGTGATGTTGGGCGCTGCGTGACCAAGCTGCGCAGCGAGGTACGCGAGGGGCACGCCGAGCGTCAGCAGATGCGAGGCGTATGTGTCGCGCAGGTCTTTCGGCTTGCGCAACCCAGCGCCGGCGCGTGCGCAAAGCCGCCGCCACTCCCGCCGGTTGAAGTTGCTTGGGTTGCCAGCCCGGCAGGATCAACTGAGTGGCGTTGGTGAGAATCGTCGTTTCCGCTCAGCCGCGGTTGCCGCCGCAAGCCGACGCGACAGATCGACCTCGCGCGTCCTACCGGGGAGCGATGGCCAACGGGGCGCTTGCTGCATAATCACGGCGTCCACGAAGCCTGCAACGTTGAATCATCGCAGGCGGAGGTGTCGTCTCGGATGAAGGCGAAGCGGCGGGGGCGCGGCTCTGGGGGCCGAGGGCGCGGTGCGGCTCCGCATTCTGCCGCTGACGTATCCCGATCCATCGTCGCAGCTTCGCGCCGGCAGACGGCCTTGCTCGCGGGCCTCGTCCTTCTCTTCGCATCGGTGCTCTACGCGAGCACGCTCTGGGGGGGCTTCGTCCTCGACGACGCTTCCATGGTGGCCCTCAACCCACTCGTCCATACCCTGCGCCGGGTGCCGGAGCTCTTCGTCTCCGATTACTGGCAACCGATCGCGAAGGGAGGGCTCTATCGGCCGATCACGACGCTGTCCTACGCGCTGAATTTCTTCGTCTCGGGCGACCGCCCGGCGCTCTACCACGCCGTCAACGTGCTGCTCCACGCGCTCAACAGCGCCCTCGTCCTCTTCGTCTGTCTCCGTCTCACCGGCGACCGGATCGTCGCTTTCGCGGCAGCTCTGCTCTTCGCGGCGCACGCGATCCACACCGAGGCCGTGGACGGGATCGTAGGCCGCGCGGAGCTACTCTCGACCTTCTTCTTTCTCAGCTCCTTCCATCTCTATCTGCGGTCCGAGGACAGTGGCGGCCGTTACCCGACCGCGGCGTATCTCGGCAGTCTCGTGACCTTTGCGCTCTCGCTGCTCTCGAAAGAGAACGGCATCACGCTACTGGGCGTGATCCTCTGCCACGACGTTATTTTGGGCAGCGAAAATGCCGGGAATAATGGTCTGCTCGAGCGCGCACGCCGAGTCCTGGTCGCCCGATGGCGCAGCGTCTACCTCGGCTACGCGCTCGTCGCCCTCGGCTACCTCGCGCTCCGTCATCTCGTCTTGACGAACGGCGCGCTGATCGCGCCGACGGCCATGGTCGACAACCCGCTGATCGCGCTCAAACCGGGCTGGCGCGTGCTGAACGCGCTGCAGGTCGTACTGCGTTATCTGGGCTTGCTCGTCTTTCCCTTACATCTCTCGTACGACTACTCGTACCGCCAGATCTTCATGCTGGACTCGCTTCGAGACCCACGCTCGCTGGCGGTGCTCGGAGCCAGCGTCGCGCTCGTCGTGGCCAGCGCCATCGTCTATGTGCGTTCACGCATGACCTTCTTTGCGCTCAGCTTCCTCATCGTGACCTTCTCGATCGTCTCGAACCTCGTCATCCCGATTGGCACGGCCATGGGCGAGCGGCTCCTCTACCTGCCGTCCGTCGGGTTCTGTCTCCTGGTCGCACTAGCTTTGAGAGCGCTCGCCCACGCGCTCCCGCTCTCTCCTTCGCGTGCTCGGGCGAGCCTCTGGATCGCGCTCACGGTACTCGTCGCGCTCCATGGCGCCCGCACCGTCGTCCGTAACCGCGATTGGCTCTCGGAAGAGCGGCTCTTCCTCCACGATCTGGCCATCAGCCCCACGAGCGCCAAAGTCCAGCACAACGCGGGCACGATCCTCGTCGCGCAAGGCGACGTCGAGGCGGGCCTCGAGCATCTCCGCAAGGCCATCGAGATCGATCCCGACCACGGCGGCGCCTACGCTGCGATCGGTCACGCGCTCCTCCAGCTCGGCCGCGAGCAGGAGGCAATCGATGCGTACGAAGCCGCCATCCGCTTGCCGCTCAAAGACGCCAGCCCGCTGAATAATCTCGGCTTCCTCCTGGTCGAGCGCGGGATCGATCTGCCCAGAGGCGTCGAACTATTGAAGGCGGCCGTCCAGCTCGAGCCGGACAACCCGCACATCCTGGACAGCCTGGGCTTGGCCTACTTCAAGACGGGGCGCGCGCGCGAAGCGCGGGCGCTCATCAAGCGCTCGCTCGAGCTCGACGACACCGCAGACTCGGCGCGCGCGCGGCGTGCCCACCTCGCGGAGATCGAGGCCGCGCTGGCCCCCCCGAAGTCTCTCGGCTCGGCGGAGTTGCCTCGATCGCCGTGACCGCGGCCGCGTTCACGAGGATCCGGATGTTGTTGCTGCCGCGATCAGCCGGGACCGGGAAGAGACGTAGTGCGTCCTGGAAGGCGAAGCGCGCCGGTTCGCTGCCGCGCTCGGCGACGCGCGCCCGGAACGCCGGGCCCGAGGTACTTCCCCTCGGCGTCGGCGCGGAGCTGCGCCACCACACGCTCTATGGCGGCCTCATGGTGCGGGTGCATGCCGGTCGTGGGGCCTCGCGGCGCCGGTGTCTACGAAGGGGGGCAGGCTCATCCAGCCTAAGGGCTCGGGGCCGAAGCGATACAGCAGGATGGAGGTACCGGCGCGGTCGAAAGGCGTTTGCTGGTCGATCCACGGGAAGGCCGAAGATGCGCGCATGCGCAGCAGGTACTGAAGGCTCACGGCGTAGATCCCAGGGGCCGGATCCACGAGCGCCTGGACCGACACCGGATCGTATTTGATTCCGTAGTACTCCGGACGCGCGGTCCCGAAGTAGAGCAGGCGTACGCGCTCGATCCGATGCCGCGCGAGCACGGCGGGCAGTGCCTTCAGGTCCTGACCCCAATCGATGTCCGAGTCGTCACTGAGCGCCCATTCACCCCACGCCGCGCGCGCAAGCTCGTTGTAGTAGGGGAGATAGTGAGGCCAGGCGCCGAGCGAACTCGCCCCGTGCAGGACGACGGCGAGACCCACGCCGCCGAGCGCCACGCGGTTCTGCAGCGCGGCGCAGCGGGAGCCGTGAATCGCGAGGATCGGGAGCACGGGAAGGATCCGGCGAATCCCGCTGGCAGCCGCATCGAAGCTGGATGCCACGAGGAGAACCACGGCCGGGAGCAACAGGCAGATCTCGGCGAAAAGGCCAGCGTTGCGCCTGCGCATCGCGAAGATCCCTGCCATCGCAAGCACCAGGAGCGCCAGCGTGGTCTTCATTCCCAGGACGGCCGCGTAGTAGTGACGGATCGGGCCCGCGTGCAACGAGCCCCACAGGAACCACGGTTGGTCTGAATGGATGTTCCGGTAAATCGACTCGACGCCGTGGACATAGCGGTCCGGCGCGGGCGGCCAGCCGTAGACGAGAGAGACCAGAACCGCGGCCGTGGCGAACAGGACTGCGGAGGAGCTGGCCACACGCCGTCGCTCGCTGCGCGGGGCGTTCACGAGCAGGAGCGCCAGGACGACGGCCGTGCACGGCAATAGGACCAGGGTCGTGAACTTCGAGACGAGCGCCAGCGCGAGCGCGCCGCCGGCCGCTACGGCGCGGCCGGGCACGGGCCGGAGCGTGAACCGCCACAGCAGGAAGCTCGCGAAGAGCATCGTCGCCGTGGCTGCGAAGTCGCACGAGACGAGCCGCGCGTGCGCGAGCAGGTTCGGACAGAGGGCGACGAGGAGCACGGCCACGACTCCGGCAGCCGGACCGTAGAGCGCGCCGGCCCAGAGGAACGTCGTGACGAGCAGGAGCAGACCGAAGGGCACGAGGACGGCCAGCCGGCTCCAGAAGAGGATGCCATCGGCGTCGACCCGAGGAGCGTAGAGGACCTTCGACGCGAATGGGTACTCGTGGCCCAGGCTGTCGTCGAAGCCGAGCCGCTCGCCGGGGATCCGAAGCCCATGGGTCCAGGGGGAGATTCCCGCGAGATAAGCGACGAGGGGTGGGGCGTCGTCCTTCATCGTGAAATCAGCGAGTGTGAGGTAGCTCAGCCCCGCCACGAGATACACCGGCTCGTCGAAGGTGGCGGACTCACCGCGAAGGCTCGTGACGGCGGCTGGGAAGAAGAGCGATGCTGCGATCAGAAGCCAGACCAGCTGGGCCGACCCCGACAGGCGGCCTTCACGCGTCGTCCGACGCTCGCTCTTCCGGTGCTTCGTGGGCGGCCCCCCGAGCGCGTCGTGCGAGGAACGGCGTCGCATCGCGCACCAAGCCTAGCACCGGTGGTGGAGACGCTCGCGTTTCCCAAGCTTTGAAACGTTGGGCTCTCCCGCTGAGCCGGGGTTGCCGTGACGCTTCCTATCGGACGGAAATCCTCGCTTGTTCCTCCCATGGTCAATCGTTCACGTTCCCCCGATCATGCGACAACGATTGCCACTCCTTGCAGCTACACACTGCGTCGTGTGATCGCACGCGGGTGAGGAGCCGTCTAGGGCCGTGGGACCGTCGCCGATGCAGCCGAGTGCAGCCATTCGCACCCTGCTGCAAGCACGCAGACGCAACCGTGCGTCACTTCTTGGGCTTCCTGCGCTTTGCCAACGTGAGGGTCGCCGGTTCAAATCCGGTCTCGCGCTCCAGGAAATCTGAACGCCCTCGGTCACTTGGATCGGGGGCGTTTTCGTCTTCGGGGGCAGCGTCAAGACCGGGGCCGTATCGGGCCATCCGGAGCTCTCGAAGCCGGCAAACGAGAGGTCGGCCTCCTCGTCCTTCATCGCGTGCGCTTACGTCTTTAGGGTCAGAATCGGCGAGGCGTGGCCGCGTTGATCCGCGGTCCAGCGCACGGACTTGCCGGACGCCAGCTCAACTGCTTTTCCCGAAGCGGAGTTGTTTTATCCGCCCGCCATCGACCCGCGAATCTCCTCTTGTTCTCGCTACATGTTGCGCGTAGCATGAGTTCGTCATGAGTCGGCGAAACGCGATCGCGACGGTCGGCGCCCTGTTGGGCCTCATCGCGGCGCTCGGCGTCGGAATCCCGGTGGCGGCGTTCGTCGAGGTGGGCGACGCGCCCGATCTCCCGCCCGGGCAGACCGCGCCCGGAACCACTATCGACGGAACCTTCGCCTCGGTCGCCGACGTCGACCTCTACCGCATCGACGTCACGGATGCGGCCTCGTTCTCGGCCGAGACGAGCGCCAACGCCGGCGTCGACACGGTGCTGTTTCTCTTCGACACGGACGGCTTCGCAATCGCGGGCAACGACGATCTGAGCGGCGGCGGCATCGACGACCGGTATTTCTCGAGTCTCACCGGCGTCGCGGAGCTGGTAAACGGGACCTATCTGCTCTCGATCTCGCGCTGGCCCTACTTCCCCGTGAGCGCTGGCGGTCAGATGTACGTCATCAACGTGCCCAACGAGCAACTGGTCCCCGACCAGGGCGTCGCGCGTCCGGATGGTCCCGGAGGGAGCCAAATGCTGACCGGATGGGCCAATGCATTCGGCAGCGACGATCCCCTGCAGCCGCCGTACTCGATCGCATTGACCGGCGTTCCCGAGCCGAGCGGCAACGCCGGCTGCGCAGTGGCGTTCGCTTCCTTCGCTGCGCTGGGTTTCGCACGCCGTTCCAGGTAAGGAAGAAGTCAGCTTCCGGTCAAGAAGGATTCGCAGTCTTGGAGCAGAACGGGATTGCGCTCCAGAGGCTGTCGGAATGCGGATGGTCGCTCGACTTCTCCTCGCGTCGGTATTCTCGCTGACGACGGGAGCCGCGACTACTGTCAGACCGGCAGAGCGCAGGGTTTGCCCCCGACGCTGGGAACTCCGCGCCTGAATGGTCTTCACGATCAGGGTTGCGCCACAGATCGTCCGGAATCGAGCCATTCTCTGAGATCCCGAGCTGCCCAATGAATCGGTGCTCACCTGCGCAGCCACGCGTCCGTCGAGCGCTGTCCAAGACAGACCCTACGGACAGGCCCCCGCTGCGCCACAACCAGATTGACTCAAAAATGAGGCAGTCGTCGTGGCCATCGCTCGCATTCCTGAATCTCGCGCTATTGCTCGGTTATACACTCGTATAGGTCCTACCTTGCCGGCGTGAGACTGCCGGTTCAAATCCTGTCGCGTGCTCCAAGAAGTCTGAATGCCTCGAGTCATTGACTCGGTGGCGTCTTCGCGTTCGCGAGCCGCGTCGGGAGTCGTCTTCCCGACGCATCGGCGTCGGCCAACCCGGGAGAATGGGCGCACCATCCGTTAGCTTGCGGGCACGGAGGAATCGTGGACAACGCGAACGGTCCGATCGAGCAAGTCGACGTCATCAGCGCGAAGATCTATGGGGAGCACGGATACCCGCACGAGGCGTGGCGCCGGCTGCGCGCAGAGGCACCCGTCTCGAAGCTCGCGCCGCCCGGCTACCGGCCCTTCTGGGCGATCACCAAGCACGCCGACATCATCGAAGTGTCGAAACAGCCCGCGAAGTTCCAGAGCGCCGGGCGCTTCATCCTGTTCCCCGACGCGGTGGCTCCGCCCGGCCAGAGTCTCGAGGAAGCGCCGCCGTTGCGCATGCTCGTCAACATGGACCCGCCCGAGCACCGCGACTACCGCCGGCTCGTCTCGCACTGGTTCACGCCGCGCGCGGTCGCGAAGCTCGAAGCACGGCTCGAGGAGATCACCACCGAGATCTTCGACGATCTCGCCAGCGACGGCGGCTGGCGCGAGTTCGACTTCGTCTCGGAGCTCGCGGCACTGCAACCGCTGCGCATGATCACCGAGATGCTCGGTATCCCGCGCGAGCGCGAGCAGTGGGTGTTGAAGATCACCAACCAGAACTTCGGCCTCGAAGATCCGGACTACGCGCTCGAAGGCAACACGCGCGAGGAGCGCCTCGGCTTCCTCACCGAGGCCGCCGCGTACATCAACTCGCTGAT
>Ga0315273_10012386_pt1 | contig 10934 bp, 14 predicted proteins | sample YL17G02_0_MG_FD_205753 | JGI IMG/M metagenome (GOLD analysis project Ga0315273, IMG submission 205753) | Sediment microbial communities from Yellowstone Lake, YNP, Wyoming, USA - YL17G02_0 | ecosystem: Environmental > Aquatic > Freshwater > Lake > Sediment | place: USA: Wyoming | collected...
GGCACAGGGAGTTTCTGGTCGGTCTGATAGATCGGGGTGCCGCCGGGGTTCGTGCTGGAGTCGCTGCCCCCGCCCGAGATCGTGTCGTAGGTGGGGAACCCGTCCTGCGCCGCTCCGGTCGCGCCGGTCGGCACTCCGATGCTGACCGAGTACGTCCCAGGGGACACCAGCGCGACGCTCACCGTCGGGTTCGCCCCGTAGGCGAGTTTCGACGCCGTGCCACTCACCATCACCGGAGGGTTGCCGATGCTCCCCTGCGGCCCGGTCCCGCCGCCAAGCCGCGTCCACTCGGTGACGACGGAGACGATGGTCGCCGCCATGTCCGAGACGATCTTCAACCGCCACAGGTCGGCCTCGGTGGTGCGCATCACCGTCACATGGGTGATCGTGGAGGCTGGCGTCCCCACCGTGGCGAACGTCTCCTTGCCATCGACGGCCAGGTCTCCGTTGCTCTTCTGCCACTTCGCGGTGATCATCGGCGAGCCGCTGACGGACCCCATCTCGATGGTGCTCGTGACGAGGTAGTAGGCGACTGCGGCCGGGTCCACAGCGGTCACCAGCGTCGTGCTCTTCGCGGCGTCGAGCACATAGCCGCCGGACGGGTCCGCGTCGTTGAAGTCGAAGCCCGCGTTGTAGACGACGATGTACTCGATGCCCGCGACCAGCGAATTGGAGCCGGTCTTCGTGCGCCTCGCCCCGATGGACGAGTTGGCGGGCGGGCCGACGATGCGCCCTCCGTCCACCCACGCCGGGGTGACGAGCAGCGTGTTCCACGACCAGATGTGCCCGGTGTCGTCGGTGATGTACGCCTGCCCCTGGGTTCCCGAGGCGGGGAGTTGCGAACTGGTGGCGACGTGCCCGACGATGACCGTCGCAGGCCCGTTGGGTCCAGGCGGGCCTACGCCGCCCTCCGGTCCCGCTCCACGCATGACCCCCTCGGTGAGGGTGATCGTCTCGTTCGTGGAAAGAGTGATCGTCTGGAACGCCATTGTTCTTCTCCTACAGGGTGAAGGGCGAGGCTGGCTGGTACACGGTGACGAATCCGCTGAGGGCGAACTCCCTCTGCTTGGTGCTGAACACCGGCTGGGGATCGGTGCTGTGGTCGAGCGTCATGTCGTACTGGTAGCGGCCCACGGCGAGCGTGCTCGTGAGCGCCCTCGGGCAGGTGATACGGATGTACCCGGAGGTTCCCAGCACCACGATGGTCGCCTGCGTCATCGTGTTGCCCGTCGATAGGAACGCCAGCAGGACCGTGCCGTCCGACTTCGCTATCTGGAGTTTCGGCACGGCGAAGGCGTCGGTGATCGCCGATTTGCCGTCCTGGTCGGTCATCTGCAAGTAGGCGGAGTAGTCCTCGCCCTTGACGATGCTGAGGTCCAGACTACGAGGCTTCATCGGCGGCACCTCCTGATGCGATCAGTTTCAGCGCCGCGATGTAGTCGCCGCTGCTCCCCGAGATGACGAGCGTCTGGTTCACGTTCTCCACATTAGCCGCGTCCACTCCCAGGTACTTGGCGCGCTGCGCGATGACCTTCAGCGCGCTGTCCACGGCCCTGGCGTCCCCCCGCATCGCCGCTGGCCAGACTGCGGCCTGTAGCGCGTCGAGCCTGGACACCTCCAGCGTCAGCAGATCTGCGCGGGCGCCCTCCGTCACCAGCATCGCGGCTTTGCGCAGCCCTTCGGAGAGCACCTGGGCGGCGGCCCCCTCGGTGATTCCCAACTGCTCCGATATCTCGAACATGGTGCTCCCGGACAGCCGCATCCGGAAGGCGTTGCGGGCGAGCATCGACATGTGCTCCTCAAGCGCTTCCGGGGTGCTCACATCGGCCGCCCTACCGCGCCGCCTCTTGATGTCAGACGCCATCATCCTTCCTTCCTCGCGAGTAGAGCGCGATGCACACCGCATCCACCTCGTCGTCCGTGGAGCATAGCGACCGGATACCTGGGTGGTTCTCGTAGAGCCAGTGCGCGACGTGCGCCTTGTCGAACCCCCCGTTCCCGCACACGTCCTTCTTCCAGGTCGACACAGGCACCAGGGACACGGGCAGCCGGTGATCGTTGCTGATGAGCATCATCGCGCCGCAGACCATGGACATCCTGATCGCTGTCTGCGGGTTGCCCGAGAGTCCGACGATGGGGGCCTCGAGCGCCAGGGAGCCCACCTGGTAGTACAGCAGCCATCGGTACAGCAGCCGCCTGTACTCGTTCACGACGAACTCGAAGCCGGAGTCGTAGCCCTTCCCCTTGAACTCGTGCGACTCGACGGCGAGCAGCCGCCCCCGTTCATCGACGAGGGCGGCTGCCACCTTCTTCGTGCTGTAGTCCACGCCCATGTGCATGGGCACAGTCTGTCCGATCAGCGTCCTTCGACCCACCTCGACAGGCAGGACTCCCTGAACTGGCAGCCCTTCCTCATGAGCGAGGTGGAGGTGCATCCCGGGTCCATCTCCGGGATCTCGTCGGTGGACCTCGCCATGTCAGCGACCTGGATGGCGCGCTTCACGGTCTCGTCGAACTGGCTGGCGTCGTACCTCACCTCGTGCTCGACCACCTCCATGAGGTTCCGGTCCTCGTAAACCAGCGAGGCGATCCCCAGCCCGAGCAGCCCCAGGTAGAGGTTCACCTGCTTGACGTGGCCAGGGGCCGGAGCCTTCACCCGGTGCTTGAACGCGAAGGACATCGTGGACTTGAACTCCAGCAGCGTCCCGTCGCTCAGGATGCCGTCGCAGTTACCTCCGAACGCCACCCCGCTGATCCGCTTCCGGGCCTTCGCCTCGACGCTGGTCAGGAACCCCTGCGACAAGCCTGCGGTCTGCCATCGGTAGTGCGCCCATGTGCCAGCGACCATGAGGCTGCGGTCCATGTTGTTCTGGATCGCCCCCAGGAACGAGAGCGCTTGCATCCGCTCGCACTTGCCGATGCTCGATGTGCGCATCCTCCCCGACCCGTCCGACCTTCCTCCGACCACCGCGTCCTTCCTCTTCAGCCTGTTGATGACGAGCAGCGCGGCGCGTGTCGGGGTCGCCCCCGAGTCGAGCCACGCCTTGTACCCGTCCTTGGCGATGCTGCGGTTCACCATCTACTTCGCTCCCTCTTCCGGCCTCGTCTGCTGGAGGCTCACTCCCTTGAGCGCGTTCGCGTCGAACAGCGCCTTCACAACACCGCCGCTCGCCTCCGGGGTGTGCCCCTTCAGCACAGCGGCGATGCCCGTCACCGACCTGTTCCCCTTGTTGCGGTTGGCTAGTTCGGTGATGCTCTTGTAAGGCCCGTTGGCCACCAGGGCCGACGCGGCCTTCTCCCCTATCCCGGCGATGCTGATGATCCCCGAGCGCACCGCAGAGACGGCGCGGTCCACCGTGTACCCGACGCCGCTCTTGTTCACGTCGGGGTTGAGGATGTAGACGCCGTCCCTGCGGCACGCCGCCCTCATCCTCTGCTCCTTCGGGCCTCCCGAGTAGGCGTTCAGGATCGCCGACCAGAAATCGACGGGATGGTGCTGCTTGTACCACGCGGTTCGCCAGGACAGATGGGCGTAGGACACCGCGTGGGCCAGGTTGAACCCGTACGATGCGTACGCCTCCATAGCCCCGGTGAGCCAGGCGATGTCCTCCTCGCCGAACCCGGCCGCCTTGGCCAGCGGCCTCACCACCCCCATGGCGGCGTCCATCTTCGCCGCAGCGCTGCCGATGGAGGAGTTCGACGCCTTCACCGCCTTGAGCACCGCGTTCAGCGTCACCGGGTCCATCCCCATCTCGCGCATCAGGCCGAGCACCTGTTCCTGGTACATCACGACTCCGTGCGTCAGCGAGACGTGCTTCTCGATCAGAGGATGGTGCCTCCTCCTCCTCTTCGTCCCTGATCGCAGGGCCAGGTACTCGTCCATCGCGCCGGACTGCATCACTGCCGGGCGGAACAGCGCCAGCGCCACCACGATGTCGTCGAACTTGGTCGGCCGCAGCCTCGGAAGGCCGCGCTTGACCGCCTCGCCGTTGAGTTGGAACACCCCATCGGTCAACCCCTTCCTGATCATCGCCATCGTCTTCGGCTCTCGCATCGGCACATCCTTCTCTTCTATCCCGGTCGTCTCCTCCATCTCCTTTATCGCGGTAAGCGTGCGAAGGCCGAGCACGTCCAACTTCACGTAGCCGAGCGCTTCGATCTCGTCCTTGTCCAGCGCGCAGACCATCGTCTTGCTGCTCGCGATCCACTGCATGGGCATTCTGGAGAGGTGCTCCGCACCAGGGACCACGAGCACGCCAGCCGCGTTCACCCCGATCCCGTCGAGCGGGCGCATATCGGCCAGCGCGGTGAGGTCCGAGCGCACCTGCTGGTCGGTCACCGCCCCGGTCTTGCGGGCGTACGTCGCCCACTTGACCCAGACGCTCCCCTTGTCCATCTCCTCCTTCGACTCGCCCAGTTCGCGCCAGGTGCCGATATGGGTCACCGAGTAGTGCTCGCTGAGGAAATCGAGCACCTCCTGCCGACGGTCGTGCTGAACGTCGATGTCCACGTCCGGCGGCTTGCTCCGGTCGCTGGAGAGGAACCTGTCGAAGCGCAGGCTCCACTTCAACGGGTCCACCTGGGTGATCCCGAGCAGCAGGCAGATGATCGAGCCGGAAGCGCTTCCTCTCACAGCGAACTTGATCCCCTCCTCCCGGCAGAACTCCGTGACCTCTGCGGTCAGCAGCAGGTAACTGGAGAACCCTGTCCCTTGCACGACAGCCATCTCCTCGTCGATCCTCGCGACTGCGGCTTTCCCCATGCCCTTCTTCGCCTCGTCCATGAGCAGGGCGAGCGCGGTATCGGGACCGTTCGGGGTGCTTCGCAGTTTCGGCACCTTGAGCCTGAACTCGTCGATGTCGGGGACGACGATCCCGAAGTCCTCCATGAAATTGTCGAAGCCCTCCATCGCCGCGTCCCACACGACAGGCTCGAACCTCCTCCTCATGAAGTCCTCCGACGCGAGCCAGTAGCCGTTCCCTGGGAACACCGCGTCGTCCGGGCTGTCGGACCAACTGGACAGTCGCTTCAACGTCTCGTGAGCCGATGCGTACTGCCCTCGCGAGTAGTGCGAGTCGGTCGTGATGATGGTCGGCATCCCCGTCTGCTGGGCGATGGCGTCCACGATGAAGACGAGAGAGTCGTCGCTGTGGTCGTCCTCCTCGATGCCATGGTTCTGCAACTCCACGAGCACCCTGCCTTTGAACGCCCTAGCCAGCGCGGTGACGATGTTCCTCCCAGCAGCCATCGCCGCCTCGGGGTCCACGAGGAGAGGAGTCCTGAGGGTCGTCTCCAGGACTCCGAAGAAGCATCCCGTCGTCGCCCACAAGCCTTCGAGCATCCCGTTCTCCCCGAGCCGCTGGATGTCGGCCAGGTCGATGATGGGCTTGTACTTGTACTGCTTGTGGGACATGTTCACCAGCGAGACGAGGTTGCTCCATCCCTGCGATGACTGGGCCAGCACCCCCATGTGCCACGTCTGCGGACGGGGCACCCGTTTGTCGAACGCCACATACATCTCACAGCCGGGAACGCCCGCGATCCCTGCCTTCTTGGCGCTGCGATACAGGTCGAATATCCCCGCTATCGTCCCGTGGTCGGTGAGGCCGATGGCCCCGTACCCGTTGGAGACCGCCTGGGCCACCATCTCCTGCACTGGGTTGAGCGCGTCCTTCGCGCTGTAACGGGAGTGCGTGTGCAAACTCCCCCAAGGCACTAGCATTGGTCTTGCTCCTTTCTTGGTTGCGGTCGGCGAAGGCCCGACACCCGTTCTCAGCCGGGTGTCGGGCCTTCGCGTTGTCACTTCACTTCACTGCGGATCAGAACGGGATCTCCTCCGAAGAGGCGGCGCGCAGCCCCTCCAAGATTCCGACCAGGCGCTCGCGCCGGTCCTTGGAGCCGTAGGTGCCTCCGAGTTTGAGGATCTGCTCCTTCATCTCGGCGACGCTCAGCAGCAGCACGCCACGGTCCCTGACGCTCTTCTCCGGCTCGGTGGGGGCATCCTCCTCCTCCTCCTCGGCTCCTCCGATCACCTGGTCCGCGTAGGTGATGTCCGACCACCAGCCGTCGTCCAAGTGGCTGTCGTCGTACGGCCAGCCCCTCAACTGGGCCTGGTTCTCCACGAGGAACGAGTCCAACTCGTCCCAGACCGCCTCGATCTGGGAGTCGAACGAGACAGGGGGACGGTCCTCCATGTCGTAGCGCTCTTCGTTGAACAGGGCCTTGACCACCAACTTCTTCGGCTCCCACTGCACGATCTGCATGGGCTGCCCGATGAAGCCGAACCCGTTGGGGTTGCTGTCCCGCAGCGACTCGACCTTGTCCGCCAACTCCACCGCCTGCCACCGCCTCAACTGCACGATGCCGGGGGCCTCGAACACCTTGCCGTCGGCCCTTGTGTCCGTGATGATGGCAGCCGCCCAATAGAACTCGGACGGGGTGATGCCCTTACCGGGCACGTAGCCGTACGCCTTCTTGTGCGGCCTGGCCGCGCTCGACAGCGGACCATGGCCACGGACGGGCACCTGGAGCAACTGCCTGGCGATCTTCACGTCCGGGGAGAGCGTGCAGATTCCCGAGAAGAGCGGCTGGAGGATCATCCTCTTCCAGTGAGGGGCCTCGGCCACGATGTCGCTGAAGCGCGATCCGTCCCCCCGCGTCTTGACCATGGTGCTCACGTCGCCGTAGAAGCGGTACACGCGACGGATCGCCTGGTTCGCGTACTTCTCCTCCTTCTCGATCCGCACGTCGAAGACGCGGTAGGGCAGGCGCACGTAGTCGCCCTCCGCCATCGCGTCCTCGCCCTTGGCCTCCCTGCGCCAGTTGATGAAGTCGCGCTCGTCCAGGTCGTAGATCGGTGCTCCCATTTCAGTTGCCTCCCTTGGCGGTCTGGATGTTCGCGATGTGCGCGGACACCATGTTGCTCAGCAGGCGCGTCAGCGCCTCCTTGTTGCCGGAGCCGGACTCTCCGGCACCGACCTTGATCTCCACTGCGGTCGAGACGTAGACCTTGCGGCCGTCGGCCATGCGCACGTCCTCGCTCCATGAGGAGCGGAGCGTCTCGCCCTCCACCAGCGACAGCCGCATTCCATTGGTGCTCATTCCTTGCCCTTCTCTTGATGTGCTTCCCTTACCCCGCCAGCGCTGGTCGAAGGCGCTGGCAAGCATGTGGGGGCGCGGGCCTCGCGACCCGCGCCCCGCTGGTATCAGGACTCGGTGCCCGTCTGCCGCTCGGCCTTCTCCTGTGAAGGCCTGACCCACTCGGTCCCGTTCCACTCCGGGCCGTTCCAAAGAGGATCGCCATCGAGGACTCCGCCCGGTGCCCAGTAGCGCGCCATCATGTCCTCGTAGACATCCGGCCAGCACCCCTTCAGGAGTTCGAGGTTGTCCAGGTCGGCCAGCCGCATGAGTCCCTGGACGATCCCGTAGAAGGGCAGGTTCTCCTTGTGCTTCAGCAATTCGACCCGCTTGCCGGTGACGTAGTGGTGCATCGTCATCAGTCCTTCACCTCCGCCTTGGTGATGTAGAGGGCCGGGCGGCTCTCCGCGAAGGTGACGAATCGACGCCAGTCCTCGACCAGGCCGCGCTCGATGGCGGTCTTCAACTTGGCGTTGTCCGGAACGTCCTTGACGTACTTCCGCCAGGTGTCGGGGATGATGTGGCGCATCTTGTCGATGTCCACGCTCATGCGCTTGGAGACCCTGGTGCTCGCGGTGTAGTTGATCCCATCGCGCTCCCAGGCGGGTGCTTCCTCCTGGTAGCCCCTCGACTCGAACTCGGCCGCCAGCACCCTGATCGCGCCCTCGTGGTCCTCGATCCAGGCGCGGTGGCGCTGCGCCTCGATCCCCAGTTCCACCATGCTCATCACTTCCAGATCGAGGGGGTCGTACCCCGTCGATTCGCAGAATTCCATACTCATCTCTCAGCACTTCCTCTCAGCGGGCCGCTCGACTTGAGCGACCTCGTAACAGCGACGGCGACCTTCTCGCCGTCGCACTCGCCGGGATCTTTCTCGTCCCAGACGATGCTTGTGACCTCCGGCACGGAACTTCCCGCGAGCAACTGGGCCGACTGCGATGTCGCCCTCCTGCCAGCGGAGTCGTTGTCGAACCCGAGGATGACCCTCTCCGGGGAAAGGGCCTCGATGAGGCGGACCTGCGGTAGGTGCAGGCCCGCCCCGTAGCACCCGACGACCAGCAGTTGCTTGATCATCATGCGCTCCAGCCCGTGATTGACCAGGGCATCGAACACCGACATGACATCGGTCGCCCCCTCGCACACGAGCACGTTCGCGTAGTGCCTGCCCCTGACGTGGTTGAACAGCGCCCTCGCAGCGCTCACGCCGTACGGGTACAGGTACTTCGGAGTCCCCTCGCTCCTTTCGACCACTCCCTGCAACCTGCTGCCGGAGTCGTGGAACGGGTACGTCGGGTTCTTCGTGATGGGGTGAACCCCTAGATGGAAGGCGTCCACCGTGTCCGCTCCGAACCTCTCCTCCCAGTACGGGTGGGTCGATTCGGTGCAGAACCAGTCGAGCCACGAGTACGGGTAGGAGAACGACTCGTCATCCTCGGCCAGCCTCGCGGCGGTGCGCTTCATCTCTGCGGTCAACGTGACCCGCTTGTGGTCCAGCCTTCCCGCCGCATGGCATGTGTGGCAGTACCACACCCCCTTCTCGACGTTCACCGATGCGGAGGCGTTGCTGTCGGCGTGCTCGTGGCAGCGGAACGGGCGCTCGACGCCCTCCCCCTGCTCCACCGCCTCGTCGAGCGAGGCGTAGTCCTTCCTGTGCGCGGCCATCAGACCTCCACCACGGCCTCTCGCGGCCAATCGGACTCGTACTCCGGGGTGAACCGGACCTCCTCCGCGAGGACGTTGAACGGGCCGAACTGAATGGCGTTTCCGGTCTTCGCCACGACGCCGACCTCCGACAGCCTGTCGGCCAGCCCGGTCCCCTCCGAGTACGACTTGACCCAGAAGCACCCCTCGCCGGGCAGCGCCCCGTAATCGGACAGGCAGATGGACGCGGTGGTCAGCAACTCTCCGTCCTCGAGCACCAGTCGCACCGCCCTGCTCCCGTCCCAGTAGCGGCCATGCTCGATCCGCACGTTCTCCCAGTGCCCGACCCAATCGAGCACCGGGATGATGCCGCTCATCGTTGTGCCTCGCCCGTGCATCCGCAGTCGCACGAGGCGATGTGCGTCGCGGAGAGGAACCACGAGATGCTGTTGATGCAGCACGGGTCTCCCTGGTTAACGACCAGTCTCAGCACGCACTCGGTCCCGTTGCTGGACACGAACCTCGTGACCGTCTCCGGGTCCATCTCCATCGACCGCTTCATGCCGTTGGAGACGGCCTGCTTCGTGACGTACCTGCTGAGCAGGGCGGCGATCTCGGTGACGATGGTGGAGACCATCTCCAGCCCCTCCTGCACGAGGATGCCCACCATGCTGCCGCTGGCGTCGATCAGCAGCGCGTCCTTCACATCGACCCCGTCCTTCATGAGCGCGGCCACCGTCTCCTCGATGCGCTCCTCCTTCGTGCTCCCCTTCTTCCCCTCCTGCTGCTGCGACTCGAACTTGATCTTCTTGAAGCCGCGATTGTCGCTGCTCCCCGTGCTCTTCCTCATTGCGCTCCTCCTTGTTCCAACCGCCGGTCCAGCACCGGCGGAGTCATTTGCCGCAGTCGCACGGCTTGTCGTTGTGAGCGGCGAACATCCGTATCGCTGCTCCGTGGTCGGACTCGGGCAGGACGCCCACCGACACCACGGACCTGCCGTCGGCCGTCTCCGAGGACATCGAGGCGACCCTCTCCCGGTAGTCGGGAGGGACGTGCTCCTTGACGATCTCGCTGATGGCCTCCAACTCGCGGATGATCCTGTTCATGGAGCGGAGCACCTTGCGGTGGTCCTCCTCCCCCAGGTCCAACTCGTAGGCGGGGGCCTTGAGCAGCCCTCCTATGCTGATCTCCTCCATGTCGCCCTCCTGTCTATACGCGCCCTGCGAGGATCGTCCTCGCAGAGGCGAGCACCTGGGTCGTCTCCAACTCCCCAGTGCGCCACCAGATCACGCACAAGATGCGCGCGCAGTGCTTGAGCAGGCTCGCCTGGCCCTCGATGCGCCTGCCCTCCAGGGGCTTGTCCTCCTCGTGCCACATCGTTTTGATCGCGGCTCCGACCGCCATCAGCGCATCGAGGTAGAGGCTCCTGGTGCTCCTCCCGGAGGTCCAGGACCAGTCGTGCCCGCTGGTCTCCAAGGGGCTTCCGAACTCTCGCAGCACCTGCTCGACGATCCATCCGATAGCGACTGCGGACACGGCCGCCCTCTCATCGGTGCTCGGCTCCTGCGAGGCGCAGGCGTCCAGCGAGAGCAGGGAGATCATCGAGAGCGCCAGCCCCATGTAGAGAGTGGCGTCGGGCTCTCCGTCGGAGCCGACCTCGTTGATCATCAGCCGCCATCTGTTCAGCAGCGCGCCCGACTCCTCTGCGCTCGGGCTCCCCGTCGTCCTGTCGTTGCTCATACCGCTCCTCTCAGCATCCATCCCTACAGGCCCTCGCCCTGGGACTCGTTGATCATGGTCAGCGCATCCTCGGCGTCGACCACTCCGAACCCCGCTCCTTGCGGGTCGAACCTCGTGAACCACTTCTGCCCCGTGGTCCCGTTCCTGGCCTTGACCACGAAGTTCTTGGTCAGCCCCTGCGCCGGTTTCCGCAGGATGATGGCGATATCCGCGTCCTGGCCGATGGCATCGGTCTGCGACAGCAGCCCCAGCGTCGGCACCGATGAGGCGGGCGCGCTCGCGGCGCTCCGGTTCAACTGCACCCCGGTCACCATGGTGATCCCCTCGGACAGCGAGGCGATGCGCAGTTCGTTGGAGATGAGAGCGGCGGTCCTCCAGTCCTCGATGGACCGCGAACCGCCGCCTGTGGACATCAG
>Ga0315273_10012387_pt1 | contig 10934 bp, 10 predicted proteins | sample YL17G02_0_MG_FD_205753 | JGI IMG/M metagenome (GOLD analysis project Ga0315273, IMG submission 205753) | Sediment microbial communities from Yellowstone Lake, YNP, Wyoming, USA - YL17G02_0 | ecosystem: Environmental > Aquatic > Freshwater > Lake > Sediment | place: USA: Wyoming | collected...
GCCGCGCCTGTTCAAGACCCTGCCGCGCCTGCCCTATGGCATCCGCCCGATCCCGGATTTCAGCGCACCGGGCAACACCACCGCCTACTACATGCCTGGTGCCGGGGATGGCACGCGTGCAGGTTTTTATTATGTCAACACCTATGACCTTAAGAGCCGCCCGTTCTATGAGATCGAAGCCCTCTCCCTGCATGAAGCCGTGCCCGGTCACCATCTGCAGATCGCCATTCAGCAGGAGCTGACTGACCTGCCCACCTTCCGCCGCTTCAGCGGGTTCACCTCCTTTGTGGAGGGCTGGGCGCTCTACTCTGAACGCCTGGGTCTGGAGATGGGCTTCTACCAGGACCCGTACAGCGATTTCGGGCGCCTGTCCTATGAGATGTGGCGCGCCTGCCGCCTGGTGGTGGACACCGGCATGCACGCCCTGGGCTGGAGCCGCCAGCAAGCCATCGATTTCATGCTCGCCAACACCTCCTCCACCGAGCTGAACATCATCAATGAGGTCGACCGTTACGTCGCCTGGCCCGGGCAGGCGCTCGCCTACAAGATCGGTGAGATCAAGATCCGCGAACTGCGCGCGTATGCCGAAAAAGAACTCGGGGAGCGTTTTAATTTGCGGGAGTTCCATGATCTCCTCCTGCTGGCGGGCGCTGTCCCGCTCGGCATATTGGAAAATAGAGTGAAGGAATGGGTGAATCGGTAGCAACATGTGGATTGGGTTGAATTTATTATTATTTTATCTGGATTTTCAGAACCATAGCGAAACCCAACATTTCCGGAAAACTAAAGATTACCAGAAAGTCACCTTTGAGGAGGTCGGAACAGGGTCATCACCCGTTGTCTCCCTCCCTCCTTTTGAATTCCCTCCTCGTGCGTGGTAGAATCGAATTGCACGCAACTTTATCAGGAGAAAGTCTTATGGAACAACAAACAGGTACTTTTGCTGTCAAAAAAGGACTGGCACAGATGCTCAAGGGCGGGGTCATCATGGATGTGGTCACCGCCGAACATGCCAAAATTGCCGAAGAAGCCGGCGCTTGCGCCGTCATGGCGCTCGAACGCGTCCCGGCAGATATCCGTGCCCAGGGCGGCGTTGCCCGCATGAGCGACCCCGAGCTGATCCTCAAGATCATGGATACCGTCAGCATCCCGGTCATGGCAAAATGCCGCATCGGTCATTTTGTCGAAGCCCAGATCCTCGAGTCATTGGGCGTGGATTACATCGATGAATCCGAGGTGCTCACCCCGGCGGACGAAGCCCATCACATCTACAAGCATGATTTCAAGGTGCCCTTCGTCTGCGGCTGCCGCAACCTGGGTGAAGCCCTGCGCCGGGTTGGCGAAGGTGCCGCCATGATCCGCACCAAGGGTGAAGCCGGCACCGGTGATGTTGTGGAAGCCGTGCGCCATGCCCGCACCGTGCTGGGTGAGATCCGCCGCCTGCAGAACATGCCCGAAGAGGAATTGATGTCCTTCGCCAAAGAGATCGGCGCACCCTACGAGCTGGTCAAAGAGACGCGTGAACTCGGTCGCATGCCGGTCGTGAACTTTGCCGCCGGCGGCATCGCCACTCCCGCCGATGCCGCCCTGATGATGCAATTGGGCGTAGACGGTGTCTTCGTCGGTTCCGGCGTCTTCAAATCGGGTGATCCCGCCCGGCGGGCGGCTGCCATTGTCAAAGCCACCACCCATTTTCGTGATGCCTCCATTCTCGCAGAGGTCAGCCGCAACCTGGGCGAACCGATGGTCGGGCTGAACGTCTCGAACATGCCCGAGTCCGATAAACTTGCCGGGCGCGGCTGGTAATTGATCCTATGAAAATTGGCGTACTCGCCCTGCAGGGCGACTTTGCCGAACACATGAAGATGCTCAGGCAGTTGGGTGTGGAGGCGTTCGAAGTGCGCCTGCCCGCCCAGTTGACCGGTCTCGCTGGGTTGATCCTGCCCGGCGGGGAATCCACCACCATTGGCAAGCTGTGCGTGGACTTTGGTCTGCTGCAGCCCCTGCAGGAATTCGGTCAAACCCACCCCATCTGGGGCACCTGTGCCGGTGCCATCCTGCTCTCACGGGATGCGCGCCGCTCCCAGCCCCTGCTGGGCTTGATGGACATCCGCGTCCAGCGCAATGCCTTCGGTCGCCAGGTGGATTCCTTCGAAGCCGACCTGGATATTGCAGGGCTGGGGAAAGTCACGAACACCGGCACACCCTTTCATGCCTTTTTCATCCGTGCCCCCATCATCGAATCCGTTCAGGGTTCAGCCCGGGTGCTGGCTAGCCTGCCAGACGGACGCATCGTGGCTGCCCGCCAGGACCATCTGCTTGCCACCTCCTTCCACCCGGAACTGACCGGGGATACCCGCTTCCACGAATATTTCCTTTCATTTATTCACCCATAAGCCCATGTCTGTCCGCCCGCTTGATCTGTTCGACTTGCCCTTCATTTACAAATATCGCCGCCAGGTGGTGCCGCTGGACAGTGCGCGTGCCTTCACCCAACCCGACCTGCTCGGCGTGAATGCCTTCTTCACCAATCTCAACTCTGCCCGGGAGATCGCCACTGCCATCAGCAAACAGAACGGCAGTGCCCTGCTCGGACAGGTCACCCATCTCACCAGCAGCCCGCATGCCAGCCTGGGCTTCCTGGCACCTCCCCATAGGGATGAACTGGAACCCGCCCCCCTGTTGGACTACCTGGCACAACGGGCAGGTGGCTGGGGCTGCCAGTATATGCTGGCTGAAGTGGACGAATGCTCGCCCGTCTTCAAGTCTCTGCGCCAGGTGGGTTTTTCCATGTATGCCTGGCAGAGGGTCTGGAAACTGAGTGGCACCGGTCAGCCGGATGGGCAGGACCACATGCAGGAGACCCGTGACGCCGACCTGGTGTCGGTGCAGAGCCTGTACAACCAGATCGTTCCTGCCCTGCTCCAGGCGGTCGAACCCCTGCCGCGCCGCACCGGCGGATTGATCTGCCGGCAGGATGGCGAATTGAGAGCCTACCTCAGCCTGACAACCGGTCCGACCGGAATCTGGGTCCAGCCGCTCATCCATCCGGATGCGAATTGTGCCGCAGGCTTGATGAATGCCCTGCTGGCTGCCATCCCCGAGCGCCGCAGCCGCCCGGTCTACCTGTGTGTCCGTTCCTACCAGGCATGGCTGGAAAGCATGCTGGAGGAACTGGGCGCCTCCGCCGGCGAACGGCAGGCGGTCATGATCCGCCACCTGGCTGTCCACCAGCGCGCTGAGGAGACCCTGCCAGTCAAGAATACCGAACCTGCCTGGGCAAAATCTGCCACGACCGTTTCCCATATCAATCCATCGGATGGTGAATAAAGTTCAATGACCCAACTCAGAATTACAGATGACCTGGATGCCCTGCTGGGAGTTCTCCCGCCCATCATTGCCGCCGCGGTCCTGAAAGCCAACAACAGCGACAACCTGCTGGAGGTTATTCTCGACCTCGGGCGTCAGCCCACCGCCCGCTTTGTGGATCACGAGATCGCCCTGACCGACAAAGAGATCACCCGCCAGGAATTGGATTTCGTGGTGGAGCATATCGGCGATATCGACGCCGACAACCGCGCCGGGCTGGAACGCACTCTGCACCGCATTTCTGCCATCCGCAACCGCCGCGGGCATATCGTCGGGCTCACTTGCCGCGTCGGGCGTGCCGTCTATGGCACCATCGACATCCTGCAGGACATCATCGAGTCCGGCAAAAGCATCCTGATCCTGGGACGCCCCGCCGTGGGCAAGACCACCCTGCTGCGTGAAGCTGCCCGCATCCTGGCGGAGACGCACCGCGTCATCATCGTGGATACCTCCAACGAGATCGGCGGGGACGGCGATGTTCCGCACCCGGCTGTGGGCAGGGCGCGCCGTATGCAGGTGCGCGAGCCCATGCTGCAGCACGAAGTGATGATCGAAGCGGTCGAGAACCACAACCCCGAGGTCATCGTCATCGACGAGATCGGTCGTGAGCTGGAAGCTGCTGCCGCCCGTACCATCGCCGAGCGCGGCGTGCAGCTGATCGGCACGGCGCATGGCAACACCATCGATAACCTGATGCTCAACCCCACCCTTTCCGACCTGATCGGCGGGATCGAAGCCGTCACCCTGTCGGACGAGGAAGCCCGCCGCCGCGGCACCCAAAAGACCGTCCTGGAACGCCGTGCCCCGCCCACCTTTGATGTGCTGGTCGAGATCCAGAACCGCGACCGGCTGGCGGTTCACCTGGATATTGCCGAATCGGTCGATTCACTGCTGCGTGGTTATCCACTCCCGCCCGAGATCCGCGCCCGGGACGAAAAAGGCGGCATCCACATTGAAAAAGCCCAGCCGTCCACCCGCGCTGCCTCGGAATTCCGCATCGAGAACAACACTTCTCCCTATCGCTCCGGTCCGGTCGAACTGCGTCCCACTGCCCGTACGGAAGTGCGCCGCGGGAACGGTGGACATGCCGCAGTGGAAATGGCTGAAACAACCCCCCCTTATCCCGAATCTCACCGCGTGCCGCTTAAGACGATGCGCATTTACCCGTACGGAGTGGCGCGCAACCGCCTGCAGCAAGCCACCCGCCGCCTGGGCGTGCCGGCTGTGCTGGCGACCGACCCCGGCAGTGCGGATGTGCTGGTTACCCTCAAGACCCATTACCGCAATCGCCAGCAGCCGGTCATGGATGCCGAGCAGCGCGGCATGCCCATTTACGTCCTGCGCGCCAATACCGTCGGTCAGATGGAGCAGTTCCTCAGCAGTCTGTTCAACCTGGCGGAAGTTCAGCCCCCGATCGATGAAATGGAAGACATCCAGGCTGAAACCCGGGCTGCCATCGCCTCCGTCCTGAACGGGGAACGCTGGGTGGACCTGCCTCCCGGCACCTCCACCGTGCGCCGCCTTCAGCATGAAATGGCGCGCCAGGCGGAACTGGTCTCCCACTCCTATGGCAAGGAACCCCGCCGCCGCGTCAGGATCTTTCGCGAATGAAGCCAGGCTTGTTCATCACACTGGAAGGTCCGGAAGGCTCCGGCAAGACCTCCCACATGGCTCCTCTCACCAAATGGCTGGAAATCCAGGGCAGGCAGGTGCTTGCCACGCGCGAACCCGGCGGGACCGCCATCAGTGAGCAGATCCGCGCCGTCATCCATGATCTAAAGAATCAGGAGATGCATCCGCACACCGAAACCCTGCTCTACCAGGCGGCGCGTGCCCAGATCGTGGAACAGGTCATCCGCCCGGCACTTGCCCGTGGCGTTATCGTCCTGTGCGACCGCTATGCCGATTCGACCCTGGCTTACCAGGGGTACGGGCACCAGCAGGACCTGGACGAAGTGCGCGCTCTCATCCGCTATGCCACCGGCGGACTTCAACCCGACCTGACCCTGCTGCTGGACGTGGATCCCGAGACCGGCTTAAAGCGCAGCACCCAGCGACGCTCCAAGGGTGGTGAGTGGAACCGCCTGGATGCCTATGAACTGGATTTTCACCTGCGTGTGCGCGCCGGTTATTTCGAGCTGGTCAAAGCCGATCCCCGTCGCTGGGTGGTCGTGAATGCCGGTATGACCTGGCAAAATGTGCAGTCTGCCTTGCGCCAGGCGATCAGTGACCGGTTAAAGTCCTGACCGGTTCGCTCCCTAATAACTCCCCCAAAAAACCTTTTTTCAACTTTAATTCTTTTTTAGTTCCTTCGTGTCTTTATGGTGAGATTCTTTCTTAGAAATCCATGTCTCCGTCCCCCATGCCGCCCCCGCCCAGGTCGGGCATGGCGCTTTCGATCTCCTCCGGGCTCTGTCCCGCCTCCAACCGGTCGACCACATCATCGAACTCGGGCGGCAGGTCCTCACCCGCTTCGCGCCCCATCTTGCGCATCATCTGCCCCAGAGCACGCGGGTCTTCCTCCATTCCCTCCAGTGCCGACGGGTCTGCCAGGCTCTCCAGCCGGCTTTCCTCGGACTTCGCCACCCGAACGCGCGGCAGTCTGCGGCGCACATTTTCGCTCCAGCAGTGCGGGCAGTTAACCGCTTTTCTGCCGTAATCCGCATAGCTCAGAAAGATATCAAAACGCTTCTGGCAGTTCTGGCAGACATAATCGTACAGGGGCATGGCTCTCCTCTATTGCCGGTTGGACCACAAGGACGCATACATCCAATCCACAAAATGCTGGTCCCAACGCTCGATCTGCATCTTGATCTTTAGAGTCGGGATAAATTCCCAATCTTCCGTCAGCAGGTCCCAGCCCGGGTCAAAGAACGAGACCTTCTTATCACCAAGTTTGCTGAACAAACAGCGCAGGGTTTCCAGCTGGGCGGGGGAGAAATCCGTGATGACCGCATCCTTGAGCGAAGCATAGATTTCCGGCATTTTGGGCAGGATGGCTGGATCCTTCAGTTTCTGCAGGATCGCATCAATGATCAGGGTCTGGTCGTTGATGCGGTGCAGGTCCGAATATTTTCTGCGGATGCGCGCCAGGATCAGGGCTTGTGTTCCGTCCAGGTGCTGTTTGCCAGCCGGGAAATACGCATTCGGCATGTCATCCACGTAGGTGGGCAGATCGAGGTCGATGCCGCCGATGGCATCCACGAAGGAAACGAACGCCTGAAAGTTGACCACCAGGTAGTGGTTGGAAGTGATCCCAAAATTATATTGAATCGTCTCCGCCAGCGAACCCGCCCCGTAAGCCGTTCCCTTGTAATGCCCCATGCCGCGCGTGCCATAAAAATATGCTTCGTTGATCAGCACCGGTCCCTTTACCAGCAGGCGCTCCTCCGGGATGTTCACCAGCAGACCGCGCGGCAGGGAGATCACGTTGACCGAGGGCGCGGTGAAATCCACCCGGATCATCCGGATGACATCCGCCATCCCGTACAGGTATTCCGTTCCCAACTCGCGGGAATCCAGCCCCACCAGCAGCACGAACCACTCCTTTTCGTTGCCGCATACGGCTTGACCGGCGGGATTTGCCGGTTCCGGCGGGGTGGGGAATTGGATGGATTGGGACTCGCCTGGCCGGGGAGTGGAAACGCCCGGCAGGGATAGTTTCTCCGCCAGAGGCAGCCGCGCCCAGCGCAACAATGCCAGCATGCCAGCCAGGCAGGCGAGCACGACCGCCGCGAGCACGAATATCTTTAGTCGCTTGTACTTCTGTTGAACAGGTCTGGGAGCGCTCTCCGCCGCCCCTGGTGGGATTTCCGGGTCTTTTTTATTGTCAGTTTCAGTTTGCATATCCGGCTATTTTATCATAACCAATAATTAAGTCCCGCCAGGCTGGTTTGAAGGCACAGTCCCCGGCAACATCATGGGGACTGTGTGTGAGATGGACGGCTCAGGTTATGGCTGGACCCTCACCCAGGCTTTATACAGGGTGATGGTATCAGCTGGATTGACAAAGGTGAGCAGGACGCTGATCCCGAGATCTTGATGCCAGACGGTCGGGTTAAAGGTATAGCCAAAGCATTGTTTGCTATTATTTGCCGCCCATACGACGGGCACCGTCAGGAATTTCCCGGCATTCTCCCACAGGTCCATTGTAACAGGCTTCGTGCCGCCGACGCCGTTGGAGGATTGGGCGCAAAACTCAATATATTGCATTTTCATCGCTGATCCAGCCAGCACAGTGGCGAACGGTATGGGAATATGCACCCAGTACGACCCGGCAAGCGTGGGGCTGATCGCTCTTCCCCAGCCTACAGGCTTGTTGGTGTCGAGTTTCCCGGGCAGCTCCGGCATCCAGGCCGTGCCATGATTTGTGAAATCATAGTTGCCCGCGGGTGCCACCACTTCGACCTGGGCAAGTTTAGAAGGGTTAGACGGTGCAGCCTGAATGCTGGGCACCACGATAACTAGAAGTAATGCTACGGTCAGAAGGATGGTTGTGAAGCGGTAGTTCATATTGATCTCCTTTTCGAAATATTCAAATCACTGAATATGGGCGGGACAATATTTGCTTCAACGATCTTGCCTCAATCATTTCGCGGAAAAACTTCGATTGCGCAAGGTTCCGCCAACCATGAACAGAGAGATGGGTTCTTATATTTCCCTTATCGATTGCTCCTTTCTATTATTGAGGTTCTGAAAGATATATTTCACCTGTGGTTTAATGTTTCAAATATATTCGCATGGACGAAGAAATCCAAATTGTGATCATTCTTACTTGACCCAGCTTACTGTAATCATATAACAAATAATTGCAGAATACAATCACTTTCCCTGACCGCATCGATATTTCGATTACAATATGGAAATGACTTCAGATCCCGATTTCAACATCTATCAGCCCCAGCCTTTGCTGATCATCCTGTCCGGACCTTCCGGCGTGGGCAAGGATACCGTCCTGCAGCGCATGATGGAGCGCAGGCTGCCTTTCCATTTTGTGGTCACTGCCACCACCCGCCCGATCCGCCCCAACGAGATCAATGGCAGGGATTACTTCTTCGTCAGCCATGATGAATTTGCCCGCATGATCGAGGAGGATGAACTGCTCGAGTACGCCATCGTTTACAACGATTACAAGGGCATCCCCAAGCAACAGGTGCGCGAAGCCCTGGCTTCCGGCAAGGATGTGGTCATGCGCATTGATGTCCAGGGGGCTGCCACCATTCGCAAACTGGCGCCTGAAGCCCTGCTGGTCTTCCTGACCACGGCAAATGAGGATGAGCTCGTCAGCCGACTGCAGGAACGCAAGACCGAAACCCCCGAAGGCATCAACCTGCGCATTGCCACCGCCCGCAAGGAATTGAAACGCATCAATGAATTCGACTACGTGGTGGTCAACTCCGATTTTCAACTGGACGAGACCGTTGACACCCTGACCGCCATCATCCAGGCAGAGCACCACCGCATCAACCCCCGTAAAGTGAATCTATAAAGGTTTTCTTGTGAATCCATTCAAACCACCTGCCGATCCCCCGCCGCAGGCTGGTCAACCAGCCGGTGTGCGTGTGCAAACTCCCAACCTGAAACCTTACGCCACCTATTTTCTGATCGGCGTGACCGTGTTTATATACCTCCTGCAGGTCCTCAGCCAGCGCTTCCTGGGTCAGGATTACCCGGAACTGCTCGGTGTCAAAGCCGGGTCGCTCATCCGTGCCGGTCAACTCTGGCGCCTGGTCACCCCGCTCTTCCTGCACGCCTCCGTCCTGCATATCGGCTTCAACATGTACGCCCTGTGGGTATTTGGGCGCGGCATGGAATCCCGCTTTGGCAGGCTGCGTTTCCTGGCACTCTACTTCCTGGCTGGATTCGCCGGCAACGTCCTTTCTTTTGTATTGACCCCCGAGCCTTCCCTGGGTGCCTCCACCGCCGTGTTCGGTCTGCTGGCAGCGGAGGGCGTCTTTCTCTACCAGAATCGTGAACTCCTGCACGGGCAGGCTGGGCGCGCCATCACCAACCTGGTCTACATGGCTGGCATTAACCTTCTGATCGGCTTCTCCGTCCGGGGCGTGGACAACTGGGGTCATATCGGTGGCATGTTGGGCGGTCTGCTGTTCGCCTGGTTCGGTGCGCCTTATTGGAAGGTGGAGGGTTTCTTCCCCGATCTGCAGGTGGTCGACGAGCGCAAGGGCAACGGTCTGCTGGCTGGCTGCCTGGCAGTGCTGTTGATGTTCATCCCGATCGCCTCCCTGGGCTGGCTCTGGCCGGTCAAGTAACAGGTCATTGCAAGGAGCCTCCTGTCATTGCGAGGAGCCTCTTTTCACGACGAAGCAATCCCCACCTGTCATTCCCTTGCGGGGACGGTGTGCGAGCCACGTTCTTCCAGCGACGCGGGCGATCCTCCTTCGGTCATTCCCCTGCATGGACGATGTGCGAGGGCGACACCTGCACTGCACCACACGCAGTGCGGTGCAAGTGAGCCCGTGGCAATTCCCCCTCTTATCTGTCATGCTGAGCAGCGTTAGCGACGACACTTGCACCCCGTTCGGGCTGTGAGCCCGCCGGGGCGAGACAGCCTGCATGCAAGTGCAGGTGAGCATCCCCTTCTTAGCGAGCGCAGCGTCATCTCACCTGCAGGGTAAGCAACATTGTCCCCTTGTGGGATCCCCTCCTCCTGTCATTGCGAGAATTGGATGCCCTTCCAATTCGAAGCAATCTCATCGTTCTGGTAGAGACTGCCACGCTCACTCCCTGGCACCACCCATCAAGGTAGGTGCAGTGCAGGTGACGCTCGCAGTGATAACAGCTCTCCCTTTGGGGCTCCCCGATGAAACTGGGGATGATGTCGCAACGACCAACATTACCCCGCTTAACCCTCAAAATCCATCAACCTCACCAGCTGGTTAAAGTTGATATCCGTCGGAATGCCTTCCTTGTGCCAGTGCCAGATGCAGCCGCAATAGTCCAGCAGCAGCCCCTGCGCCGGGACGCCCAGCCGCTTCATCTCCCATCCGCCTGAAGTGTTGGTCAGCGGGCAGGAGACACCCACCAGCCCCACGGCTTGACGGTTGCCTGTCTCATGCGAATCACTCGAGAAGGTTTTCAGATCATCCGGGATGATGAACACCGCAAAACCCTTCTTTTCACCCAGGCGCGTCACCTGGTTTACCCGGCAGCCGGGTGTGCAGTTGGCACAGCGTTCACCATACGGGGTCATTTTCGCCTGGCATTCCTCTTCAGGCTTGGCTTTCATGCAGGGAGGCACGATCACGATCTTCCTGTGCGTCTCGAGAAAACCTGCCCTCAGGCTGCGGTTCAGCAGCTCAGTGCCCAGCATGTTGAGGTGATACTCCACCCTTCGCCTGCCCGTGAAGATGTAATCTTCCTGCCAGCGGTGGAGGGCATGCTTCCCTGCCAGGAAACCCTCCACATTTTCAGTGAACTTGCCCAATCTTTCCAGGCTGCGTCTCTCGAACCAGTCCGCCAGGTCGGTGATGTCCTGCAGGGCTCCTTTAAAATCACGATCATCCAGGGATGATAAAAACTCCCTCCAGGTTGCCAACCGCCTGACC
>Ga0315273_10012388_pt1 | contig 10933 bp, 12 predicted proteins | sample YL17G02_0_MG_FD_205753 | JGI IMG/M metagenome (GOLD analysis project Ga0315273, IMG submission 205753) | Sediment microbial communities from Yellowstone Lake, YNP, Wyoming, USA - YL17G02_0 | ecosystem: Environmental > Aquatic > Freshwater > Lake > Sediment | place: USA: Wyoming | collected...
TGTGCCGTTCTCTCCCCATTCTCAAGTTGACTGTCCAGGATATTTACCAGGACAGAGAAGTCGGTGCTGGTTGAAAATGGCGCAACGCTGAGCGCGGCAGGCAAAAAACGTCCGCCATCGAGCAAAAGGAGTCCAAGCTCGGTTTCAATGCATCCCGGACAGACTGGCTGAGGGCCAAAAACGAAGGTTGTTCCGAAGTTTGATATCGAGGCGTTCAATGGTTGCGATTGGCTTCCTTGCGGTGATTGTTGGGCAAAGCAGGCATGCCCCAGAATCAGAACAAGGAAGGGAATTAAGCATTTCGATGTATTCATCTGTCCCTCCTGGGCGCGCCCGTTTGCCAACAGCAAGTTGGCCACATGGACGCGGCCGAAGGCACGCCAGCGCCTTGCAGACGATGCCCATGCACCTGCTGCCGAGTTTTTCGATGGTCCGGTAATGCGGGAGTGTGGTCGATCATCGGAAGTTCTCCACCGGCATTAGATCATTGGGGCCTTCTTCCCCTAGACTGCAGAGGATCCATCGATGATCGGGCGATATCGTGAGGCCGCAGGACCAACGCTTTTCAACCTGGCATATTATCCCGGTTTTTCCGTTTTTCAGGTCGATAAACTCCAGATTGGTGCCCGTCTCGGTGGCCCTGGGAACCACTCCGCTGCTGCGCTGGCAACGTGATATCGAGCAAATACGTCCGCTCTCTCCCACGACCGCGTACAGTCAAAAAACTCGGCCTAACCGCAAGCGATTGTAATGGAAGTAATTTGCCACGGGCTCCGGTAGGCTGTCTTGACTTTCTCAATTCCTGTTCCCACCAGAAATCGGCTCACCTCGTCCCCATAAATCCCATCATTGTCACGAAACATGTAGCGAGGCTGCAAGTCAAACGGCGTCGCTTTCCGCAATTGCTGGATCACCCGGGTCATGGTGGGATGAGCCGTCACTCCGAAGCGCACTACCCGGCGGCGCGAGTGACTCAGGATCACAAACAGGTAGAGAATGTGAAATCGAAGGGTAGGAACGGTGAAGAAGTCCATCCCCCACGACACAGGCATGTGATTGCGCAAGAAGGTCAACCAGGTCTGGGACTTGTCAGCTCCTTCCGTTGGCTGGACCATGTACTTCCTGATGGTGTCCGGGCAGGGTGGATCGAAACCCGGCAGCACCAGATGTCCATAGATTGTTTTCGCACTCCACAACCCGGCTGCTCGATCATTTTTGAAAAATTCACTCGCCAGCCTCTGGAATCACATCGTCTCCAATCTAAAACGCGCGCTAACGATTCCATGGTGAGCCGCCGAGCTTTTCAGCGGCCGGCTCGACCCTGGTGTTAATGGCTGGCCGTTTTGCAGGGTCTATTTCTTAGGACGTGGTGCCGGAACTCCGTGAAGCATTCCTTCGACACTGAGATCTTCGTCGATGCCTGGCCAGTGCACTCCATAGCCGTCGCCGATAATTTCGAAATTGTTTCTTTGCGCCGTTGTCGCTTCACTCAACCGCCAGGACCACGCCAGCGGAACGCTTACAACGCGTCCGTCTACAAGGCCGAAAGTGATCAACTCCTCGGTCACCGAAACTTCCTTGACCCGAGTATCGGTGCTAACCGCAATGCTCACGCCATGCCTCCTGAATCTTTTGCAGGTTTGCCTGAACCGCATTTCGAATCTGGTTAAGCTCTTGCGCAGAGAATCCATGGTTCTGAGTCAGCGCAACAGGCTCAATCCAGAACTTGCAGACCACTCGTTCCCTTCGAACGTGCACGTGCGCCGGTTCGTTGCAGTCGAAACTGTAAAAGAAGAACCGGTGAGGACCGGCGATGCCTTTGACAGTGGGCATACTCTGCGCTTCCTCCACTGTTACCGTACAACAAATCCCCCCCGGAGTCGATGCTGCCGATTGTCCGGCTAACCGGGAAATAGGTAACATCTGCTATCTCCGGCTTCCATCGATCTTATTTCTTTGCCTGGCCCGGTTCGAGTCCTTCGTCCGGATTCAACCCCGCAATCTCTCGGCCGGAGCCATCCTGGTCACACGTGCTGGTCGACGAGGATTGGATTTCCATCCGGGTCCACAGCGACGAAGCTGGCTGGCCCCGTTGTGCTCTCGTCTGCCTGCTGTTGCAACTGCACCCCTTGTGCCTTTAGCTGGCGCTGCAGCTCGCGGACGTCGGTGAACCTGGCCAGCTTCTGGGCGTTGCTGTCCCAGCCGGGGTTGAAGGTGAGGATGTTCCTCTCAAACATCCCTTGAAAAAGCCCTATCACGTGATCGCCGTTCTTCATGATCAGCCAGTTCTGCGACGCATCCCCGGCGAAGATCTTGAAGCCGAACTTCTCGTAAAAGGTTCTCGAAGCTTCGAGATCCTTGACAGCTAAGCTGATCGAAAACACGCCGAGATCCATGCATTGCTCCTTTCGGTACAAAAGCGATTGCCGCCGAGCGGCCCGAGTTCAGCGGCTCGCGTTGTTTGCGGGTCCGCTGGAGCCGGTGTTGTGCGGCCACTGATTCGCTGATAATAGGCGACTTCATCAGCTCATCGATCTGACTTCATAATGCTGCGATCGATTATCAAAGTGGGAGAGTACCGCTCTTGCCTTCTCCGGGACGACGGCCGCTTCATCATCTTCTCCCGCAAATTCGCGGATAGCATCTAACGAGTTAAACAACATGATGGTAACAAACTCGACTTCATTTCCGACATTACGGCGAAGCAATTGAATGCCCTTGAAGCCACGAATGTGCCGATTATGAATACCGATGAAGATTTCTTCTTTGAGTAACATCTCGTATTTATCTGCGTCACTGGTGGTTGTCCAGCCATGCCAGATACGACTGATCATCTTCCGCCTTCTCCTTACTCCATTGAATCTTCTTGTTGGCCGCCCAACGCTGCCGTTCAGCCGCGGCTGTAAGCCATCGGCTGAAACAGCTTGTTCGCACCCGCCGGCGCTCTCTTCAGAATCCAATCTACGGCATCGGCAATGGTTTCACCTGTAAATGCCGCCGACCCTCGGGCCTCTTGCACAACCTTTCGCTGATCCTCCACGCACGACGGTTGCGCCCGCACTGGGGCTACCGAACTCAAAATCGCCGGTGAACTCCAGTAGAGAGGAAATCTGTTGATGAGTTCGCGACAGGCCGCCAAGGCTTCCGCCCTTCTCTTTAGCGGGCCACTTATTTCGCAAGTTCTAGATACTTTACCTTAGCCTTATAAATCAACCCGGATGTTTGCCGTCATTCCCTTTGGCAGATGTGCGCCATTGGCGTATAGTAACTCATGCGCTGCGTTGAGACCCCGGTGTTCACGAGAAGTGTCACGTCGGTACTTGACGACGATCAGTACAGGTCTCTCCAGCTTGCGCTGGCTTTGCGCCCAGAGCAAGGTCCCCTCATTCGAGGCAGTGGCGGGCTTAGAAAGCTGCGATGGGCGATGCCGGGCCGAGGCAAGCGGGGAAGTGCGCGCGTGATCTATTACTGGGACAGGCAGACCAAGACCTTCTATATGCTGTTCGTTTACCTGAAGACAGAACAAGGGGATTTGACCCCTGAACAGATTAGAATTCTCGGCAAACTTGTCCACAAGGAGTTTAAGTGAAAGAGCAGGGTTTTAGAAATCTCGTAAAAAGTGTCCGCCAAGCAGGAAGAATTCGCCGCGGTCAGATGAGAGCGAGCCGGGTCTATTCGTTTAGGCCAGCCGAGATCAAGTCGATACGATCAAAGCTCGGCAAGTCGCAGTCCGAGTTTGCGCTCATGATCGGTGTCAGCGTTGCAACGCTCCAGAACTGGGAGCAGGGACGTAGGGCGCCGGAGGGGCCAGCGAGGGCCTTGCTCAAGGTGGCGGCTGAAAATCCTGAGGCGGTTGCAGAAGCATTGAGTGAATCGACAGGCTAACAAGGGCATCCAGCCGTCAGTGCAAAAAGCGCGCCTGTCCTTGGCGAATTGCTGATTCGCATTAGGGTAAACCGCCGCCTCTGGCGGCGCGACTCGAAAAGGCTCTGCCGTTACGGCGTGCAAATATGAGACGGTCTCCCCACGTGAACAGTCAGGTTCACGAGAAAGGAGACCGTCATGAGAGAGTGGCAGAGCCTCTCACATGTGAGATGGTACTGCAGCTACCACGTGGTGTTGACACCAAAATATCGCAAGCGTGCGATCTTGGGATCGCTGCGGAAATCGATGGGCGGGATATTGAGGAAATTGTGCGAGCAGGAGGGGGTCGAGTTGGCGGCAGGGCGTGCGCTCTCCGACCATCTGCATCCATGCTTGAGCATTCGGCCGAAGTACAGCGTGGCAAATACGATCGGCTTCTTGAAAGGCAAGTCGGCGATCTGAATCCATCGGGAATTCTTGGGGAAGGATCGGAACTTCACTGGGTACCACTCCTGGGCGCGAGGATACTGTGCGAGCACGGTGGGACTGGATGAACAGACGATCCGAGACTACATTCGCGATCAGCAAGAGGAGGAGAAGCGGCAAGAGCAGTTGCCCTTTGGGGGGCTTCAGCCCCCTTCATCACCCAAGAAGGGGCTTCAACCCCTTTCTCAAGTTTTTCGGTCCAGGCCCCGGTTTTTGACGGACGGGTCGCTGACCAACAAGCAGGCCGCTCTGCGATACAAAAGGCGTCCGTGGGCGCGATATTGAAGGGGTGCGACAACGATGAGGCGCATTACGCGGTTGCCGGCTCCCGCCTTCCACAACACGCGGCCCATGCTTTTGAAGCGAAGATTGTGCTTCTTTCCGGCGGCAAAAATCTTGCAGCGTTTCCGGGGGATCGATTTGTTTTTCGAAGCTCTTCGGGGGTAGGGAGAGCTTTGCCGTACCTTTTACTCCTGCCCCTGCCCTTTTTGTTCCCTTTGCCTTCTGTGGTCTTGGCCGGCTCGGCAAACAAAGAGAACCTTTTTCGACAAAGCCGGCTTACCGCGCCTTCACTGACGCGACTACTATCAGCGTTTCCCGTCAATAAACATCGAACTATTATCCTCTATGGACTCAGAAAAGCGTGTATATGAAAGGGGCTGCCGCGGAGCTGGGAAAAAGCACCAGCAGTCCCGCCGCCAGCAGGGCCAGGATAATGGGGATCATCCAGTATTTCTTGTTCTGCCTCAGAAATTCCCAGAATTCTCCCAGAAAGCCTTTCTCGCCGGCCTGGGATTCAAATTGAGTTCCGAATCCTTCTTTTTTGCCCATAATGTTCCTAGTACTGCCGGTAATATTGCCGGACGTTTGCCGGTGACTGGTGCACCTGCCACTGCGATTTGCCGGCCGGAAGTTTGAGTCGAAGCGGATCCCGTCCCAGCGCGCGCAGGAACAGTGCGTAGGGAGTTATCGAAGACGGCGGGTCAGGAGTTCTGAATTTATGCGCCAATCTTTAAAAGCCACCATGGTCGTTTTGTTTTTTTGCATTCTCGCTTTTTCTGCAGCATCCCCTTCGCCCGCACAGACAGCGTATCAGAAACCGCCGCAAGCGGTGCTGGACATTTTGTATGCCCCCACGCCACCGCAGGTTTCGCTCAGCCCCGTGCGCGACATGATTGCGCTGATCGAGACCGTGCGTTATCCCTCGATCGCCAACTTGGCGGAACCGATGTTGCGATTGGCAGGCGACCGGATCAATCCGAACACGAACGGCCCGCATCGGCCGCCCAGGGTCACGGGCCTCACCCTGGTCCGGGTATCGGATGGAAAGAGCTCCAAAGTAGCCCTGCCTGCAAACGGCGGATTCGGCGGTGTCTCCTGGAGTGCGGATGGGAAATATCTCGCGCTGACCAATACGCCCGCCAACACGATCGAGCTGTGGGTTGTGGAAGCGGCAACGGCGCGCGCCCGGAAAATCCCGGGCATTTCGATCAATGCCGCTTTTGGCGAACCTGTCCAATGGATGCCCGATCAGCGGACGCTCCTCGTCCAGGCAATTCCGGCGGGAAGGGGCAAAGCCCCAACCGCATCGCCGGTGCCGAAAGGGCCCACGATCCAGGAGAACAGCGGCGGCAAAGCCCCGGTCTGGACGTTCGAGGATTTGCTCAAGAATGCCTACGATGAGGACCTGTTTGACTACTACTGCACCGCGCAGCTCCTAACAGTCGATATCTCCACCGGAAAATGGACCCCGGTTGGCAATCCCGCGGTCTTCCAGATGATCGATCCCTCGCCGGATGAAAAATTCTTCCTCGTGTCGCGCATTCAGCGCCCGTATTCCTATCTCGTCACATCAGCCAGCTTCCCGAAGGATGTGGAGGTCTGGGACAAATCCGGATCAATGGTTTACAGGGTGGCCAGCCTTCCCTTGCAGGAACAGGTTCAGGCGGACGGCGTCCCGACCGGACCGCGCAACTGCCGCTGGCAGGCCAGTGATCCTGCTGCGCTTGTGTGGATCGAAGCTTTGGACGAAGGCAATCCCCGCGCCAAGGCGCCCTTCCGCGACAAGATCATGCGTCTGAAGGCTCCGTTCAAGGACAAGCCTCAGGAGCTGGCCAAAACCGAGTTTCGCGCCGGTGGCGAGTCCCGCTCGGGCGGCATGACCTGGACTGAAAAGGCGGGGCACGCGCTGCTCTCCGAAGTGGACCGCCCCACGCGCAAGGCGCGCACCTGGCTGATCAACGCCGACAAACCCGGAGATCCTCCGCGCAAGATCTGGGATCGGAACGCGCAAGACCGATACAACGACCCCGGCGCACCGCTGACCCGCGTCCTGCCCAACGGGCAGCGCGCGCTGCGTCAGAATGGCGATCTGCTCTTTCTCACCGGGCAGGGCGCTTCTCCGCAGGGCAACCGGCCCTTCCTCTACGAGTTTGACCTGCAAACGCTTCAATCCAAACGCATCTACCAGTGTGCGACCGGAAGCCTTGAAACCGTTCTCGATGTGCTTTCCGACGACGGCTCCAAATTCCTGACCCGTTACGAGACTCCGAGCCAGCCGCCGACCGTGCTGATCCGGACGCGCGACGGGTCCGAGAAAAAAGCCCTGACCGAATTCAAGGACCCTACACCTCAGCTGCGCAAGATCAAAAAACAGCTGGTAACCTACAAGCGCGCCGATGGCGTCCAGTGCTCTTTCATCCTCTATCTCCCGCCGGACTACACGGAGGGGCAGAAACTGCCGACCGTGATCTGGGCTTACCCGCTCGAATTCACGGCTGCAGACATGGCCAGCCAGGTCACCGGTTCGCCCTACACCTTCACTACCATCAGCGGGATGTCGCACCTCTTCTTCCTGACGCAAGGCTACGCGGTGCTCGACAACACCTCGGTGCCTGTGGTGGGGGACGCGGAAACCGTTAACAACACCTATATCGAACAGATCGTCGGCTCAGCCAAGGCCGCCATTGACAAGGCCGTCGAGATGGGTGTGACGGACAGGGACCGCGCGGGGGTCGGAGGTCACAGCTATGGCGCGTTCATGACGGCCAACCTGCTCTCACACTGCGACCTGTTCAGGGCCGGCATCGCCCGCAGCGGCGCCTATAACCGGACGTTGACGCCCTTCGGGTTCCAGTCCGAGCGGAGAACCATCTGGGAAGCGCCGGACATGTACATGAAGGTCTCCCCCTTCATGTTCGCCAATAAGATCAACACACCGATCCTCCTGATCCACGGAGAGGCGGACAACAACTCCGGAACCTTCCCGATCCAGTCGGAGCGCTACTACCATGCGCTGAAGGGCAACGGGAAGGTGGTTCGCTACGTGACGCTGCCGCTCGAGTCGCACGGCTATTCAGCGCGCGAGTCGATCGAACACACGCTCTACGAGATGATCTCCTGGTTTGACAAGCACGTGAAGAACGCCGGTCCGCGCAAGTAACGCAAATTCAGTGGGCAGTCGGCAGTGAGCAGTGGCTTGGCACTTAACGACCCTCGCCTTCCAGGCGAGTGATTCACCCCGTGTCCCGCTGAGCGGGACTGAGCGCCACAGCAAATACCAAATGCTTGTAGGGGCGACCGTCAGGTCGCCCGAACAACGTGACGATCGTGAACCTGCCCGGCGACCTAACGGTCGCCCCTACATTTTTGCGCCAGGTTTCATGCAATTGAGGTTGCTGCACGCGAACAACCCGGGCTCGTCAACTGTGTCGACTTCGCAGCCCGATCCTTCGCCTAAAGGCGAGGGGTTTCAACCATCCCCGATGGGGACACTAAGAGTATGATTCGGTCCGGGAAAGCCGGATCACTTCCTGACGCCCGCCGCCCACAGCAAACTGCCCACTGTTACGAGTGGGGGGCGAATTGTGCCATGCGCGCATCCAGGGCGCGCATCAGCGTATCGCGCACGACGTCGTATTTTGCAGGCACTTCTATCGGAGGGTTCGCCAGCAGCGATTGGACACCCTCGAGCTGCGAGGAATGATACCGGGTCTTGAAGCTCGTGAACTTCAAACCGTGCGCGGTCGAAATCACCACGACTCTGGCGTCGCGGCGCACCTTGCCCTGCCGCAGCCACTTTCTGAGCGCGGCGAGCGCCACCGCCGTATGCGGGCAGTTGTACAATCCCGTCAGATCGCCTTCGGCTGCAGCCTCCGCCAGTTCCTCCTCGGTTGCCTGCTCGACCGCTCCGTTGAACTGCTTCAGCACGCGAATCGCCTTTTTAACGCTGACCGGGTTGCCGATCTGTATGGCGCTGGCCAGAGTCGGGCGAGCGCTCACCGGTTCAAAGGACTCAAATCCCCGGAGATAACTTTGGTAAAGCGGGTTGGCGTGCTCCGCCTGAGCGCAGAGGATCTGCGGCAGCCGCTCGATGAGTCCGACGTCGCGCATCATCAGGAACCCCTTTCCCAGCGCCGTGACGTTTCCCAGGTTGCCGCCCGGGATAACGACCAGGTCCGGAATTTCCCAGTCGAACTGCTCGCAGATTTCAAAGCTGATCGTTTTCTGCCCTTCGACCCGGAGCGAGTTCATCGAGTTTGCCAGGTAGATGTTGTTGCGGCCGGTAATCTCGCGGACGATAGCCATGCAGCCGTCAAAATCGGTATCGATCGCCAGGGTGATGGCGCCATGCGCCAGAGGCTGGACCAGCTGGGCGCTGGACACCTTGTTTTTGGGCAGGAAGACGATCGCAGGAATTCCCGCGGCGGCGCAATATGCGGCGAGTGCCGCCGAGGTGTCCCCCGTCGAAGCGCAGGCGACCGCGGGGATGTTCTTGCCTTCGGACCTCATCTGCTTGACCATGCTGACCAGAACCGTCATGCCGAGGTCTTTGAACGATCCGGTATGGCTGTTGCCGCACAGTTTTACCCAGAGGTCGGGAAGCCCCCACTGTTTCCCCAGCTGCTCGGCCCAGTAAAGATTGCTGCCCCCTTCGCAGGTGGAAACGATGTTTTCGTCGGACACATTGGGGCAGACGAATTCCTTCTTTCCCCAGACGCCTGACCCATAGGGCCAGACCGTGCGCATGTATCGGCTGTCGAAGATATCCTTCCATTCCTGGGGAGGCGTCATCCTCAACGGCTCGATCTCGTGAACAACCTCCAGAAGATCGCGGCACCGGGGGCACTGGTAGATGACCTCGTTGAGTTCGTGCTCTCCGTGGCACCCTGCGATGCAATTAAAGGAAGCCCGGTATCGCGCGGCCGGGTTGGGAAATTTCAGTTGCAGGCCCATCGTTTTCGCTCTCTTATGTCATCCAATGGATCATTAACGCACTATGAGATTTCCTACAATAGCCTGATCTTCTGCTCCAGCGCCAGCCTGGGGTTATCGACCATGAGCACGCGAATCCGCCGATCGCCGGCGCCCGTCTTTCTCAATGCGGGAAGGAAAAGTAAGAATACCGCTTCATAACCGCGATAGCGGCCGCCCCCGGGCTCCCCGACATGATACCAACCCGCATCCATCGATATCAGCGTGCGCCGGACCAGCCCCTGGTCGATCATGTTCCTGACGAAGCCGACATGGCGATCGAGCGACTGTTGGCTGATCCCGTCGAACTCCACCCAGGCCCCGCGCCGCGCGGCCTCGATGTGGACCGCCGCATTCGATTCATTCTGGGCATGCACCCAGATGAAGGCGGCTGCCGCCACACCCTCCTGCCGCAAGACATCCAATTGATCCAGCGCCGCCGCCCCGTCGCCAGTGTGAGAGGCGATGGTCAGCCCGGTCTCCTTGTGCGTCAGCGCGGCCGCGCGCGCCAGCTTTCGATGGATCTCCGACAAGGATCCCTTCTCGACTCCGATTTTGATAAAGCCCGGCTTGATCCCACTGCCCTCAATACCGCCGCGGGCTTCCTCGATCCAGCGCCGCGCGAGCTGATCGGCGCTCTCATCGAAAGCATGCCGCGGGAGATACTTGTTGGCTCCGGCGCCATAATAGCCCGTATTGGTCAGCAGGGTCAGCCCGCTGGCGTCCGAGAGGCGGCGCAGCAGCACAGGATCACGGCCGATGTAGGCCGGGGTGCACTCCACCAAGGTACGGCAGCCAAGTTCATAAGCCTTCTTCAGGTGAGGCAGGGCCAGGTTGAATGCTTCGTCGGGATCATACCGCCCCTTTTCAATTTTATCGGCACCTGCGAAGTCAACCAGGACATGCTCATGCATGAGTGTGACGCCGAGCTTTGCCGGCGCCAGGGGGCCCCGAACGGTGTTGATCGACCCCGCAGCGGCGACCGAGGACCGCATAGATAATCCCAGTCCGGCGCACACTCCCGCACCCAGTTCCGATACAAAATCCCTCCTGCCAATTCTCATAGCGGACCATTTCACCTAATCTGCAATTTGCAGTCTGCAATTCCAAAGCGGCGTCATGCCCTGAACCTTGTAACGATCTCGCCAAACCGATTATTGACTAGGCGAATACTCCAAATGCCCGATCGAAAAAACGAACCACCAAGACCACGAAGACCTCAAAGATTTTGAATTCCCCTGATAATCGCCGCTCCCAAGCACAAAAACCCAGGCCGCTTTTTGGAGTGCGGCGTCGGGGCCAATGCCTGGCGGGCGTGTATTTGGCAATA
>Ga0315273_10012389_pt1 | contig 10933 bp, 9 predicted proteins | sample YL17G02_0_MG_FD_205753 | JGI IMG/M metagenome (GOLD analysis project Ga0315273, IMG submission 205753) | Sediment microbial communities from Yellowstone Lake, YNP, Wyoming, USA - YL17G02_0 | ecosystem: Environmental > Aquatic > Freshwater > Lake > Sediment | place: USA: Wyoming | collected...
CTCGCCGGGGTTTGCTGAGTGACCTGAAAGCGCCTCCGTACTTCTCGGGGGGTCGTGCTGGGTTTGTCTGACTGTACTGGCTTTTTCAGGGCACTCACAGGCAGCTCAGCACACTGCGCCCCATCACGATACCCCGAGAGTTCCGGAGGCGTTTTCATGTCTGGCGCTTGGAATAACAGGCGGGTGCAGCGGTGAGCGCCCGATCCCTCCTACATGATCCCACCACCCACCCCGCCCGCATCAAGCTCAAGCGCGACGACTTCACCAAGCGCATCGGCCCCCGCGCCGCCCGCGCCCTGAACATCCTCCTCGCTTACACAGACGCCCACGGCTACACGTTCGTCGGCCACGAGACTATCGCCAGCGCGGCGAGCGGTGTCGTGAAGGGCGAGCTGCGCCGCGCGCAACTGAGCACGGTCGAGCAGGGGATGAAGCGCCTGCTGCGCCTGGGCTGTGTCACCCCGGCCGCGATGCGCCGGGTGTGGCTGCCGCACACCTGGGGCGGGCAGGTCGAGCGGGTGGTGCGGTTGCGCCGGGTGATGGTGAAGTGGGCAGGCGAGCACGTCCTCGTCACCCCGGAAACCAGCGCCCGGCTGAAGGAAACCCACACCTACGGGGGGCGTCGGGCGGGTGCCGGCAGGCCCAGGATTGATTCGAGCAGCGCGAGCTCGGTGACCCCTGCGCTCATCGATCAGCCGTTAATCAAGTGTGGGGTCACAGAAATCAAGTGTGGGGTCAGCCCGAATTCAAGTGTGGGGACTATCTCTTACTCTGTTCAGAAGGGATCTCCCCCTAAAGGGGGAGATACCGCGCTGGCGCGCGGCGACTTTCCTGTCTTCCAGACCGGGCCCACCCCAGCTCACCTGTGTGACCAGCACGTCGACTCGCGCGACCTGCCGCCCGACCTCACCCCGCCCCCCGAACCCGACCTGAACAAGAGTTCCCCCGCGCCGCTCCAGCCCGAGGTCACGGTGGACGAGCGCGGGCACGGCTTGGCGGGCGGGCGCGCTGCGCCCTGGCAGCGCCCGGCCGGTGTCCCCCCCTACCCCGGGGCGGCAGCGGTGCCCCCCGCCTACGTGCCCAACCCGCCGCAGCTCGACGCGACCAAGCCCGAGCGCGAGCAGGTCGAGGTGCTGCTGCGTGCGTACCGGGGCGCGGTGGAGAGCCGGTACAAGGGGCGGTGCTGGGTGCTGGCGCGCGGGGAGCTGACGGCGAGCAAGCTGTACCCCGGGCTGGTGGCCACAGCTCGTGTGCTGATCGAGAACGAGATTGCGCCGGCGGCGTGGGCTGCGTTCAGCGTGGACGTGTGGCAGCGGCATGGGGACGAGCGACTGGCGAAGAAGCCGCCGCCCCTGCGCTGGGTGTACTCGGCCCGGCGCGTGGAGGAGAAGCACGGGTGGTTCCGGTCGGAGGAGTCGAGCTACGGCGGGGGGCGGGTGGTCTGGAGCGAGGCGCATCACGAGCTGCGGCGGCGGTACGACTCGATGCTCGCTGATCTCCGGCGTGCCCAGTCGCCGAGCTCGCAGGATGTCGCGAAGATCGTGAGCACGTACTTCGGCGAGCGCGCGGAGCTGTACGCGCAGCTCGTGTCCGAAGCAACCAAGGCGTCGCAAGAAACCCAAGCCCGGCTGCGCTACCTCGCGCAAAAGGGCGAGTGGATCTGGGGGGGTTAGCGCATGGCGGGCGTCAAGCGGCGAGTCGAGTCCTACGGGCTCGACCCTGCGTTCGAGCGGATGGTGGTCGCACTCGCGTGCTCACGGCCGCGCTTCTACGGGCGCATCGGTCGTGCGATGGAACCCGAGGCGCTGGCCGCACCCGGCGCGCAGCTCGCGCTCCAAGCCGCGCACGCCATCGCGCAGGATTCCGGGCACGGCCCCGAGTCGAGCGTGCTGGTGATGCAGCGGCTCAAGCGGTGGATGCAGGACGGGCGCGTCACGCAGGAGCAGATCACCGGGGTGTTCGACCTGCTGGAGCAGGCCGACGAGACGGGGCTCGCACCTGAAGACGCAGTGGTGGACGAGCTGACGCCGTTGCTGCAACGCCGCGTGCAGTCCCAGGCGGTCGAGGCCGCGATGGACGAGTACGCCAAGCGCGGCGACTTCGCCCGCGTGGCCGAGCTGATCGGGGACGCAGCGCGCCTCGGCAAGGCGGACACCTCGGTCGGCACGCTCATCGGGGCCGACTCCTTCGCGGCCATCGAAGGCGTGCGCCATCTCGAACGCCTCGCGACCGGCGTGAGTGAGCTTGACCTCGCGCTGGACGGCGGGCTGTGGCGCGGCGCGCTGGGCATGGTGGTCGGGGGGACGGGGGACGGCAAGAGCATGTTCCTCTCGCACGCGGCGGCGTCCGCGCTTCAGAGCGGGCTGCACGTTCTGTACGCCACGCTGGAGCTGCCCGAGGCGCTGGTGCTGTCGCGCATCAAGGCCAACCTCACCGGCGTCCCCATCAACGCGATCATGGACGGCTCGATGGAGGAGGCGAAGCGCCGGCTGGTCGCGATGATGCCGACGCTTGGTCGCTGCTACGTCAAGGACTTCACGCCGCACGCGACCACGGTCGAGGACTTGCGCGAGTGGGTGAAGGGCTGCGAGCAGCTCGCGCGCCGGCAGGTCGACGTGCTGATCGTGGACTACGCGGACAAGCTGACCGCGAAGGTGCCGGGTGAGAAGGACGGCTCGGAGTACCGGACCATGCGCGTCGTGTACGAGGGGCTGCGCGTGCTGGCGGTCGAGCACAAGTTCTTCGGCTGGACGGCTTCGCAGAAGCGTCGGTCGAGTGACAAGACCAAGAAGAAGTCGGACACGGACGACGTGGCCGACTCGATGCACAAGAGCCGCGTGGCGGACGTGGTGGTCACGCTCAACCTGCGCGGCGAGGAGAACGAGGAGTTGCTGTACTACATCGCGAAGTACCGCATCGGGAAGGCGCACGCGAGCATCGGCCCGCTGCCGCACGACTTCGCGCGCGGGCGCATGGTCTACGTGAACAAGTGAGCCGGCGAGTCTTCCGCGACGAGCTGGAGCCGCTGCGCGGCTGGTGTCGCGACGAGAGCTGCAAGATCGAGCGGCTGCATCCCCCACACGGCGCACCCAAGCTGCGTGCCCCGCTTCGAGCTGTGCCCGCGCTGCCGCCTGCTCGCTGGCGCGCGATCAACCGCGAGAGTGAGTGGCGGACCTGCGGTGAATGCGAGGGACGTGGCTGCGCGCAGTGCTACTCGGGGCAGGTACCACCCGACCGGCTGCTGCGGCGTTGGGGGCTTGTGTGAGCGGGCCGCGTGACGGGCTGGTTGCCGGCGCGCTGCTCGACGCCATCCCCAGCGCGAACGGGTGGTGGCGCACGAACTGTCCGTTCTGTTCGTCCACGCTCGGCAAGCCCGACCGCAAGCGGAGCTTCGGTGTGTTCGTGCAGACCGGCGGCTACCACTGCTTCCGGTGCGGGATGTCGGGCCGCGCGCAGAACCTCGCGCTGCCCGAGTCCCTTGCCGACGCGCCGCCCGTGCCCATCGAGGCGATGGACCCGCCGCCCGGCTTTCTCGCGCTCGCTTCGCACGAAGGCGAGACGGCGCTGTGCCTGGAGCCGGCGCGCCGCTACCTGCGCGGGCGCGGGATCGACGAGCGCCTGTGGCGCGACGCGGGCATCGGGGCTTGCGCGACCGGGCGCTACGCCGACCGGGTGGTTGTGCCGATCATGGCGGACGACGGGACGTGGGCCGGGTGGGTTGCGCGGACATGGAACAAGCAGGCTGAGCGCACCTACCTCTACCCGCGAGGGATGCAGCGCGGTGACCTGCTCTACCGCCACTCGATCTTGCGCGAGCGAACGACCGCGCCGGCGATGGTGGTCGAGGGGGTGTTCGACGTGCTCGCGCTCTGGCCGAACGCGGTCGCGCTGCTGGGCAAGCCGAGCGGGTCGCAGGTCGAGGCGCTCGTCGCGTCGAACCGCCCCGTCGTGATCGTGCTCGACGGGGACGCCTGGGAGGAAGGGCGCATGCTCGCGCTCAAGCTGCGGTTCCGTGGGCAGCACGCCGGCAGCGTCCGGCTGCCGCCGCGCATCGACCCCGACGAGGTGCCGCTCGCGTGGCTGCACGAAGAAGCGCGTCGCGCGTTGCTCGCGTGAATCGCGGCGAGAAGCGATAAGGCTGCACGACGAGAGGACACTGATGACGATCACGTTGACCCTGCAAGGACTCACCTCCGAGGTCGCCATGCGCGTGCTGCGCGCCCTCGACAACGCGGCCGCGCTGGTCGTGGTCACACCCGACTCCCCGCCCAATGGCTCCAATGTAGGTGTAGTGCCTACATCACCGGGAAGTCCGGGAGAAGGGATGGGCGTCGCTTCCCTTCCTGGCCCCTTGGCTGGCCCGCCAGCAGGCCCGACTGGGGGGGAGGTGCCTAGGTCTGGCCCCCCGCAACCGGCCGCTGTAGTGGCAGGCGAGCCCGCCAAGCCCGCTAGTGTGGGTGCCGCACCTACACCGGGCAACGGGGGGTCTGAAGGGCTGGTCGCCGCGCTGGCGGACGCCGCCAAGCTGCGCGATGTCGTGGTCTACCTGCACGAGAAGCACGGGTGCAAAAGCGCGCGCGATGTCCTGGCGCTGTGTACCTCGCTGCGCGAGCGCGTGCCGGTGCTCGCGCGCATCACGAATCTCGACGAGCGTGTGCTGCGCACCGCTGAGCTGCTGGGCATCGAGTGAGAAAGCTCCCCCTCTACAGCGAGCCGCAGCTCGCGCCGGTCGAGACGGCTTCCCGCACGATGCTCTCGCCGGGCGCGTGCGAGCGGTGCACCTTGCACGAGAAGGCCCAGACGATCTGCATGGGCGCGGACGGTGAGCCCGACGGCGTGCTGGTCGTGGGGGACGGGCCGGGTCGCAACGAGGACTCTGCCGGCAGGCCGTTCGTGGGCGAGGCCGGGCGCTACCTGCGCCAGCTCGTCAAGCAGTGGTGGCACGGACCCATCGCGCTCGACAACGCGACGCGCTGCTTCGCCGGGCGTAGCGGGATCACCGACAAGGCGGTCGACGAGTGTCGGGGCTTCCTCGCGCAGACGATCCACGAGGTCCGCCCGACGCGCATCATCGCGCTCGGGCCGTGGGCTTCGTACAGCGTGCTCGGCCGCAACGTGTCTTCGCTGTCTGCGCGGCGCGGCTACGGCTGGCTCGTGGCCGGCACCAATCTTGAGCCCGTCCCGGTGTTCCTGCTGCTGCACCCGCTGGCCGCGCTGCGCAATCGCTTCGTGCGCCAGTGGTTCGAGGCCGATCTCAAGTGGGCGCTCACGACCGACGTGCCGGTGACCCCGCCGTGGAGCGAGAGCGTGCGCGTCGTGACCGATGCGTCGGACCTCACGACCGTGCGAGCCGAGCTGCTCGCCGCGCGCTGGAGCGCCTACGACGTGGAGACGGCCGGCTACCAGTGGGAGCCCGGCTTTCAGATTCTCTGCGCGTCCCTGTGCGCGGCCGGCAGCCGCAGCCCGTGGCTGTGGGATCGAGCGGCGCTCGCTGATGTCGAGCTCCGCCAGGGGCTCATCGATCTCCTCACCGACCCCGCCATCAAGCTGCTGGGGCAGAACGTGAAGTACGACAACCTGTCCGTGCGGTCGGCGTGGGGCGCGGTGCCGGCCGGGATGGTCGGGGACACGCGGCTGTGGCGGAAGCTGCTCGACCCCGAGGCAGCGGCCGACCTCGAAACCATGGCCGAGCTGGTCGGCATGGGCGGGCACAAGGCCGAGGCACAGGCGGCGCTGAAGGACGCGGGCAAGGCGGTGCAGCGGGCGCGGCGTGATGGCGAGCTGGGCCGATTCAACCTCGACCCCGCGACCGAGACGCTGGTGCGGCTGGGTGGTGCGGAGATCGAGACACGCAAGTTCCTGTACGCCTACCTGCCCGAGTCTGTGCTGCTGCCGTACAACGCGCGCGACACCGTGGCGACCACGATGCTGGGCGAGAAGCTGGAGGCCGAGCTGCGGGCCGAGCCGCCACTGCTGCGCGTGTGGGACGAGGTGGTGTCGGGCGCAGCGTGGGCCGTCGAGCAGGTCGAGACGTGGGGCGTGCCGGTCGACGTTCGCGCCCTGGAGCTGTTCGACCAGTACCTCGCGGGCAAGATCGACGAGATCACGCGACGCTTCGAGCCAGGCTTCAACCCGAACTCCTCGCTTCAGGTGCGCGACCTGCTCTACAAGAAGCTGGGTCTCACGCCGCACAAGCTCACCGACAAGGGCAGCCCCTCGACCGATGCCGAGACGCTTGAGGCGCTGCGCGGTCAGCACCCCATCGCGGGCGACATCGTGGAGTACCGCACCTTCACCAAGCTGAAGGGGACCTACGCGGCCGGCATGCTCGCGCACGTTCGCACGGACGGGCGCATCCACCCGAACCTCAAGCTGGACGGCGCGCGGTCGGGGCGCTTGTCCTGCACCGACCCCAACCTTCAGAACATCCCGCGTGGGGACTCGCCCGAGGGGAAGATGGCGCGGGACGTGTTCGTCGCCTCGCCGGGGTACGTCCTGCTCCAGGCCGACTACTCGCAGATCGAGCTGCGCGTCGCGGCCATGCTCTCCGGTGATGTCGCGATGATCGACGTGTTCAAGTCCGGGCAGGACTTCCATCAGCGCACGGCCGAGATGGTGTCGCAGATGGCGTGGGGCATCCCACCCGAGCAGGTGGAGAAGCGCCACCGCAGCGCGGCGAAGATCATCAACTTCGGCCTGCTCTACGGCAAGAGCGACCGCACGCTGGCGAAGGACATCAACTGCAAGGTCGAGGAAGCGACGCGCGTGCGCGAGGCGATCTTCGGCCGGTTCAAGAAGCTGGCCTCGTGGATGCGCGAGCAGCTTCGAGAAACCAAGGCGACCGGGTACACCTGGACGTGGTGGAACGGACAGCCCGCCCGCCGGCGCTCGCTCTACCAAGTAGCTGATGGTGACGACGAGATCCGTTCGCGCGCCGAGCACGGGAGCTGGAACACGCCGATCCAGGGCACGGCGACGGAGTACTGCACGTCCTCGCTGGTCGAGGTGGTGCGCTGGGTGCTCGACGACGCGGTGCCGGCGCGCGTGCTGCTGCCCGTCCACGACGCGCTCTTGATCGAGGTCCGCGAGGACGTGCTGCCCGAGGCCGCGTATCAGGTGCGCCGGATCATGCAGTCGTGGTACTCAGCCGGGGTGCCCCTGGTGGTCGACCTCGAAACCGGGCCGGCGTGGGGCTCGCTCACGAAGTACAAGCTGCTGTAGGAATGTCAGAGGGGGGCGTTAAGACAGGGGTGATGGAACACGACGACCCGCACACCGCACTCATGGACGCGGTGAAGATCGAACCCCTCGCCTTGCAGGAGGAGTTCGTGCGCCTGCCTTCCGACCTCGCGTACTGGAACGCGAGGTACGCCGACGCGCAGCGCACGTTCCTCGTGCGCAAGCTGGAGCTGGACCAGCTCAACGCGCGGCTTCGGATCGAGTTGCGCGAGCGCCTGCTCGTCACCGAGTCGAAGGTGACGGAGAGCATGGTCGACTCACGCGTTGAGCTCGACGACCGGTACGGCAACGCGCGCCTCGCGATGGTCGAGGCCGAGGCCGACAAGATGCACAAGTACGGCGCGGTCGACGCGCTGCGCGCGAAACGCGACATGCTGGTGTCGCTCGGCGCGCACGTCCGCGCGGAGATGCAGCACGATCCCCAACTGCGAGATGAGTCGCGTGGGGCGAAACTCAACGGCTGAAACGGCCAACAACGACAAGGAGCAAGTGCGATGAGCAATCTGGTCAAGTACGGCAGCTACGACATGGAAGCAGCGGAGTCCGAACAGGGTGAGAGCGAGCGCGCTGGTGGCGGCGCGGACTTCCTCAAGCTGGAGCCGGGCCGCACCGTGGTCCGCATCCTCCCCCCGCCCGTCGGGCGCAAGTCCCCGTTCCGCGTGATCTACCAGCACTACTACCGTCCGCCGGCGGCGACCGGCCCGGTGGTGTTCGCGTGCCCGCGCATGGAGACGAAGGGGCAGAAGGTCTGCCCCGTGTGCCAGGAGGGCGAGCGGTACAAGCGCAGCGGCAACCCGGCCGACCGCGAGAAGGCGTTCGAGCTGTTCCCGACGCGCCGCGTGTTCTGCAACGCGGTGGACCGCAAGAACCCGGACGCCGGGCCGCGCGTGCTGGTGTTCGGCAAGATGATCCACGAGGCGTTGATCGCGCTGCGCCGTGACGAAGACGCGGGCGGTGACTTCACCCACCCGCTCTACGGCTTCGACATCGTGATCGAGCGCGAGGGCACCGGCAAGCAGGACACCAAGTACCGCGTGCTGCCGGCGCGCAAGCAGACCCCGCTGGGCAACGAAGCCTGGCTCGACCAGCAGCACGACCTCGAACGGTTCGCCGTGGTGCGCGGCACCGAGGAGCTGTCGGCGATCCTCTCGGGCGAGACGCCCCCCGAGCGCCCGCGCAAGGGTGATAGCGGGAAGGGTGCGCCGAGGACGAGCAAGGCTCCGGCGCGTACCGCCGAGGACGACGTGGAGGACGCCGAGTACGAGGAGCAGAAGTAGCTTCCCGACGGTTCCCACCAATCTTCCGAGGGGGTTTGCATGTCCAAGCAGGAAACGCTCAAGCGCATCGTCGATGCGGTGCGCAAGCAATTCGGTGAGGGCGCGGCGCTCACCATGGGTGACGGCATGGCCGGGCGCTCCGAGGTGAGTGAGGTCGTGCCCACCGGCATCCTTCCCGTCGACCATTACGTGTTCGGCTGTGGGGGGCTGCCAGTGGGCCGGCTGGTCGAGGTCTACTCCGAGGAGGGGGTGGGCAAGACGAGCTTCGCCATGGCGGCGGTCGCTGGCGCGCAGCGTGAGGGTGGGCTGGCGATGTGGATCGAGACGGAGGAAGCCCTCGACCGCACGCGCTTCACCGTGTTCGGTGCCGACCGCGAGCAGGTCGCGCTGCTCCAGCCGGGGAGCATCGAGCAGTGCGGCGAGACGATGGAGCTGTCGCTGAAGACCATCCCCAAGGGTGTCGGTCCGAACCTCTTGGTGTGGGACTCCATCGCGGCGACGCCCACGCAGCGCGAGGTGGACGAGGGGCTGTCGGGTGGCGACCGCGTGGGCGAGCGCGCCCGGGTGCTGTCGAAGATGTGTCGGTCGCTGCTGCGGCTCGCGGCCGAGCGGCGCACCGCGCTGCTGTTCATCAACCAAGTGCGCGAGAAGATCGGCGTGATGTTCGGGGACAAGTACACGACGCCGGGCGGGCACGGGGTGAAGTTCCACGCGAGCGTGCGCCTGCAACTGTTCGGCGGCAAGTCGGTGAAGGACGGTGACGAGCACACGGGCAAGACGATCACGTTCCTCGGGGCGAAGAACCGCATGGCCCCGCCGTGGCGCAAGGCGCAGGTCCGCCTCGACTACGCGAAGGGGTGGGACAACCAGTGGTCGGTGCTCAACCACGCGAAGGACAAGGGGCTCGTCGCGGACAACGCGCGCGGGGAGAAGCACTACCTCGACGCGCTCGACAAGCTGGGCTGGAAGTCGGACCCGCCCGCATAAGGCGGGTAGCTGAAAGGAGATCGAGCATGGCCAAGACGCGCGCGGAGTCGGACCTCCGCAAGATGCCCAAGGATGAGCGGCCCCCTCCGACGACAGGGCAGAGCGGCCCCGAGGTCGAGGTGCCCTACGACGAGCTGAACTCGACCGAGCTGCTGCTGGTCGGCCTGCTCGACGACGGGGGTGACGGGCAGCGCGCCTCGTTCTCCGTCGAGTCGATGGGCGAGGCGATCATGGAGAAGGACCGCGACGAGTCTGCGCCGCGAGCGAAGCTGCTCGCGAGGAACGCCTTGCGGCGGCTGGTGTGCGGCGGCTGGGTGGAGCGCGTCGAGCGCGCCCGCTACCGCATCACCGAGAAGGGGCGCAAGCGGCTGGCCCGCGTGTCGTAGTCATGCGCGTCGCCTTCCTCGCAGACCTTCACGTCGGGAACCACGGCAGGTTCGGGGGCGATGTCGTGGTCGGGCTCAACGCCCGGTGTCGCTTTGTCGTCGCCGCACTGCGCACCGCGTGTGATCGCGCGCACCAGCTCGGGGTCGAGGAGCTGGTCGTGCTTGGGGACCTGTTCGACAGCGCGCAGCCCACGCCGCAGATGCTTGCGGCGGTGCGCGGTGCCCTGTCTCGCGAGTGCTTCAATCAGGTGTGGCTGCTGGTCGGCAACCACGAGCAGGAGACAACGGCTCGGGGTGACCACGCGCTCGCGCCGCTCGACGACGTGGATGGCATCCGGGTGGTCGACACCCCCCGCGTGCTCGCGCTCGGCAAGCAGGCGAGGCTGGTGCTCGTGCCGTTCCGGCCCGGCCGTGCGACCGAGTGGCTGCCGGCGACAGTCGCGGAGTGCTTGCGCCCCGAGCGCAAGGCGGACCGGCTCCTGCTCGGCACGCACGTCGGCATCATCGACGACGAGACGCCCCACTTCCTGCGCGATGCGCGTGACGCAGTGAAGCTCGACCTGCTGCGTGACCTGGGTGAGGCGCACAACTTCACAGCGATGCTCGCGGGGAACTGGCACACGCGCCGGCTCTGGTCGCTCGACTCGGGGACGGTGGTGATGCAGGTCGGTGCGCTCGTCCCCACCGGCTTCAACAACCCCGGCCTTGACGGGTACGGGACGCTCGCGATCTACGATACCGACACGGATGAGCTGTCGTGGGAGCAGCTCGCCGGCCCGCGCTTCGTCAAGGTCGAGGGGCTGAGCGCGCTGTGCGACCTGATCGACAGCGAGGACACCAGCGTGTCGTGTCCCCTGTTCGTGCAGGCGCACGTCAACCCCGGGGACATGCAGGCTGCGAGGGAGATGGTCGAGCAGGCAGCTCTCACCGGACGGGCAGAGCTGCTGCCGTTTGGGGCTGAGGCTGAGATCGCCGCGCGCTCGGCAGCAACGCAGGCGCGAAGCGCGAGCACGCTCGACGAGGCGCTGTCGAACTTCGTGGGCG
>Ga0315273_10012390_pt1 | contig 10933 bp, 8 predicted proteins | sample YL17G02_0_MG_FD_205753 | JGI IMG/M metagenome (GOLD analysis project Ga0315273, IMG submission 205753) | Sediment microbial communities from Yellowstone Lake, YNP, Wyoming, USA - YL17G02_0 | ecosystem: Environmental > Aquatic > Freshwater > Lake > Sediment | place: USA: Wyoming | collected...
TCGCGGGGTCGCACCGTCCGACCCAAGTCGAGCGGACAGAAACGCTACGTCGATGCCATCCGCCAGAACGTCATCACCTTCGGCCTTGGCCCGGCCGGCACCGGCAAGAGCTGGCTGGCGGTCGCCATGGCCGTGCAGGCCCTGCAGTCGAAAGAGGTCGAGCGCATCATCCTCACGCGTCCGGCCGTCGAGGCCGGCGAACGACTGGGGTTCCTGCCCGGCGATCTGATGGCCAAGGTCGACCCCTATCTGCGGCCGCTCTATGACGCTCTTTACGACATGGTCGAGGCCGAGGGCGCGCAGCGCCTGCTCGAGCGGGGCGCCGTCGAAGTCGCGCCGCTGGCGTTCATGCGAGGCCGCACCCTCAACAACAGCTTCATCATTCTCGACGAGGCCCAGAACTCGACCCCCGAGCAGATGAAGATGTTCCTCACCCGCATCGGCTTCGGCTCGAAGGCCGTGATCACCGGTGATACGACACAGGTCGACGTGGCCGGCGGGCGCAGCAGCCTCCCCGGCCTCGAGCCGGTGCTCGGCGGTATCGAGGGCCTGAGCTTCGTGCACCTGACCAGCACCGATGTCGTGCGTCATCGCATCGTCCAGGACATCGTCAACGCCTACGAGCGAGCGGCCGATGATGGCGCGGCCCGACCGTCGTCGTCATCCGAGACCGAGACCGAGACCGAGAACGCATGACCCTGCGACCACCGCGGTCGGCGCCACGTCGCCGGGGCGCCGGCGAGGGAGTGGTCACGGTCTTCGTCGCCGACGAGCAGCGCGACGAGCCGGTCGACGTGCCCCGCTGGGGGGCGCTGGCCGAGCAGGTGCTGCGTGCCGAAGGCGTGCAGGGAGAAGCCGAGCTGTCGGTGCTCTTCGTCGATGCCGAAACCATCGCCACGCTCAACGCCGATTTCATGGGGATCAACGGGCCGACTGATGTGCTGTCGTTCCCCATCGACGGCGAACTGGCCCCGAGCGGGCGATGGCCCGACGACGGGGGCCCGGGTCCCGACCGCGGCCTGCCCGACATCGACGACATGCCGTTGCTGCTGGGTGACGTCATCATCTGCCCGGAGGTCGCCGCCGCCAATGCGCCCGACCACGCCGGATCGCTCGATGACGAGTTTGCCCTGCTGGTCGTGCACGGCATCCTGCACTTGCTCGGCATGGACCATGCCGACGACGCCGACCGCGTCGCTATGCAGGCGCGTGAACGGGCGCTGCTCGATCAGTTCCACGGCCCGACGACTCGCGACCCGTGGGTCCTGTGACTCCACCGGGCCTGTCAGCCGACGCACCCACGGTGCTGGGTGTCGTCACCACTGCCGACGTCGTGTTGATCGTCGTGATCGCCGTGCTGCTGGCAGTGTCGATGTTCTTGGCCCTCGCCGAGACGGCCCTCACCCGCATGACCCGAAGCAAGGCCCAGGCGCTCGCCGACGACGGCCGCGCCGGCTCGACCCACCTGCTCGGGTTGATCGCCCACCCCGAGCGCTTCTTGAACCCGGTGCTGCTGGTCGTGCTCGTCTGCCAGCTCGTGCAGGCGTCGCTGATCGGGATACTCGCCAACCGGTGGTTCGGCGGATGGGGCGTGGCCATTGCCACGTTCGTCAACGTCGCCGTCGTGTTCGTCCTGGCCGAGGCGGCGCCCAAGACCTGGGCGATCCAGCACCCCGAGCAGTCGGCGCTCATGGCATCGGGCCCCGTCGCCGTGCTCGCCCGGTTCTGGCCGGTGCGGATGCTGTCACGTGGCCTCATCGGTATGGCCAACGTCGTGCTGCCGGGTAAGGGCCTCAAGCAGGGCCCGTTCGTCTCGGAGGAGGAGCTCATGGCTCTCGCCGATGTCGCCGTCGAGGAAGACGTGATCGAGGAAGAGGAGCGCGACCTCATCCTGCAGATCATCGAGTTCGGCGACACGATCGTCCGCGAGGTGATGCGACCCCGCCCCGACATGATCACCGTGCCGGGCGACTTCCGGGTCGATGATGTGATGGAGGTGATGATCCTCAACGGCCTGAGCCGGGTGCCCATCTGCGGCGAGGGCATCGACGACGTCGTCGGCATCGTCTACGCCAAGGACCTCATGCGGGCTGAGCGCGACGGCCATGGTGACCGCACGGTGCTCGACCTGATGCGCTCAGCGAAGTTCGTGCCCGAGACGAAGCGGATCGCCGAGCTGTTGCCGGAGATGCAGGCCGAGCGGGTGCACATGGCAATCGTCGTTGACGAGTACGGTGGCACCGCAGGCCTCGTCACGCTCGAGGACCTGCTCGAAGAACTGGTCGGAGAGATCCTCGACGAGTACGACCGCGAGGAGGCCGCCATCGAGCGGCTTCCCGATGGCGGCGTGTTGGTGCGGGCGGCCATGCCGGTCGACGAGGTGAACGAGCTGCTCCGCGCCAAGCTGCCCGAAGGCGACTGGGACACGATCGGCGGATTGTTGTTCCACCTTCTGGGTCATGTGCCGATCGAAGGCGAGCAGATCGAGTGCGACGGTCTGGTGCTGCATGCCGAGCGGGTGGCCCGCCGCCGAATCGGCCGAGTTCGCATCATGGCGGTGGCCGGCGACACCACCGGCGACACCACCGACGACGGCTCCGCGTCGGGCGACCGGTCCGCGCCTGACGCTTCAGTACGCGGTGATCGCAACGAGGAGCTGTCCACATGAGATCCGGATTCGTCACGCTGGTCGGGCGGCCCAACGTGGGCAAGTCGACGCTGCTCAACAAGATCCTGGGCACCAAGGTGAGCATCGTCTCGGACAAGCCCCAGACCACGCGTACCCAGGTGCGAGGTGTGCTGAACCGACCTGATGCCCAGATCGTCTTCGTCGACACGCCGGGCATCCACAAGCCGCGCTCGTTGATGGGCGAACGGCTCAACACGACCGCCACCGGGGCCATCGGTGATGTCGATGTGGTGTGCCTCGTGGTCGACGCCACCGCGCCGATCGGTCCCGGCGATCGCTTCGTCGCGTCTCGGGTGCCGCGCAACGCGGTCGTCGTGGTGAACAAGGTCGACGTCGCCTCACCCGACCAGGTGCTCAAGCAGCTGGCCAAGGCAGCCGAGCAGCTCGACCTGCAGGACTACTTCCCGCTGTCGGCCCAAACCGGGGCCGGTGTGCCCGAACTGGTCGAGCACCTGCTCGGCCGCATGCCCGAGGGGCCGCAGTACTACCCGGACGACATGGTCACCGACGTGCCCGAGGCGTTCTGGGTGGCCGAGCTCGTGCGCGAGCAGCTGTTGGCGATCACCCGCGAGGAGTTGCCACACTCGATCGCGACCCGCGTCACCGAGTGGGACTGGCCGCGCATCCGGTGCGAGATCCTGGTCGAGCGCGATTCGCAGAAGGGGATCGTGATCGGCAAGAAGGGCGCTGTGCTCAAGGCGGTCGGCACGGCGGTACGGGCCCAGTTGCCGCCCGGCGTGTTCATCGAGCTGTTCGTGAAGGTCGACAAGGACTGGCAGCGCCAGGCTCACGCCCTGGAGCGCCTCGGGTACTGAGTCCGGCTCGTGGTCGGTCCGATTGTGACGTGCGGGTTAGAAGTCGGCGTCGGCCTCGGCCTCGGCTGAGCCGGCAGTCGGGGCGGGGGCCGCAGGGGAGTCCGTCGTGCTGTCGGTGCTGTCGGTGCTGTCGTGAATTGTCGCATGGTCGGGGCGGTCGCGGATCTCGCGGAGGAAGGCCTCGGCCACCCCGAGTTCGCGCGTGCGCGGCATCGGCGGCAGGGCCGACACCATGTCCCATCGATAGGCGGCGCTCGTGGCCATGCGGGCGTCGAGCACGGCTACGACGCCCCGGTCGGTCGACGTGCGGATGAGCCGGCCGGCGCCCTGCGCCAGCATCGTGGTGGCCCGCGGCAGATCGACGACCCGGAAGGCATCGGCCCGGGCCCGTTCGCGGCGGGCCTGCAGCAGCGGCTCGTCAGGACGCGGAAACGGCAGCCGGTCGATCGTGACCAGGCTCAGCGACGGCCCGGGCACGTCGATGCCCTGCCAAAAACCCATGGTGGCGAACAGCGACGTCGACTCCTCGGCCGCGAAGCGGGCGATGAGCGCCGGCTTGGGCAGATCGTTCTGGGTGAGCACCGGCCACGGCAGACGGTGGCGCAGCGCATCGGCCGCCGCGTTCATGGCCCGATAGCTCGTGAACAGGGCCAGCGTTCGGCCCCCGGCGGCGATGATCAACGCTTCGAGCTCACGGTGGAGGTGCTCGTCGAAGTCGGGTGTGCGGGGATCGGGCAGGTCGGCGGCGCAGTAGAGCAGCGCGTTGGCCTCGTAGTCGAACGGGCTGCCGACATCGATCTGATCGAACGCTCCGGGTGTCAGGCCCAGTCGGTCGCCGAGCGTCGGCGAGATGGTGGCGCTGGTCAGGATGGCGGTGGCGCCGTCCCACAACGCGGTGCGCAGCACCTCGGCGACGTCGATCGGCGCGACCCGCAGCACCGGGTTGTCGGGTGAGCCCTCGACCCAGGCCACGTGGCTGACCGGCACATCGCACACGTAGTCGAGGTCGTCGGCGAGGGTGCTCGCCGCCTTGAGCGCCCGTTGCTTGCGGGCGCCGACATCGCCGGGCCCGTCGTCGGGCACGCCGCGCAGGGTGCCGAGCAGGGCATCGACCCGGTTGCGCCCGAGGACGATGGCGTCGGCCAGATCGGGATCCATGGTGCCGCGGAGCCGCCGGCCCACCTGGTCGGCGAGCACGTCGGCGAGGCGGGCACCGGCCGCCTCGAGGTCGGCGGTGGTGGTGGGGTCGTCGATGATGGCCTGGGCGATGCGACTGAGGTTGGTGAAGCGGCCGCCGGTCAGGTCGAGCCCGAACGTGGCCGACACGACGTCCTCGAACTGGTGGGCCTCGTCGATCACCACGACGTCGTGCTCGGGCAGGAAGGCCCCGCCGGCCTCGAGGCTGAGGCCGTAGAGGTGCGTGTTGACCACCACGACGTCGGCTTCGGCGGCCGCCGCCCGGGCGTGCTCGGCGAAGCACTCACCGCCCCGGGGACAGTTGTTGGCGCCGGGGCACTCGCGTGGCCCCACGCTGACGGCGGCCCACGCCCGAAACGAGGGCTCGACGTCGAGCTCGGCCCGGTCGCCGCTCTCGGTGCGCGCGGCCCACTCCGCGAGCGTGCGCACTTCGTCGGCCACACCTCGGTCGCTGGTGCCGTCGAGCGTGAGCTGGGCGTCGCTGGTGGTGGCCTCGTGCACGCGCTGCATGCACACGTAGTTCGACCGGCCCTTCAGCACAGCGAACTCGAAGGGCCGTTCGAGGTGGGTGGCCAGGAACGGCAGGTCCTTGCCGGCGAGCTGGTCCTGCAACGCCTTGGTGGCCGTCGCGATCACCACCTTCACGCCGCTGACGATCGCCGGCACGAGGTAGGCCAGCGACTTGCCGGTGCCTGTGCCGGCCTGCACGATCAGCGGTCGCTTGTCGGTGATGGCGCGGCCCACGGCGATGGCCATTTCGACCTGACCGGGGCGGTCCTCGCCGGCGGGCAGGGCGGCGGTGACCGCGGCCAGCGCCGATCGGACGTTGGCGTCGATGCGCCGGTCCGCCGCCGTCGCCGGCGACGAGCCGCGCCGCGTGGGTGATGGGGAGGGCGTCGGTGATGGGGAGGGCGTCGGGGAGTGCGTCGACCCGTCGTCGGGATCGGGCGACTGGTTGTCGTCGGGATCGGGCACCTGGCGACCGTACCGGACGGGGTCGCCACCCTCGCCCCACCCGTTCTTGCCCTCGCCCCACCCGTTCTTGCCACGATCGCGTGGCGGAACCCGCTCTCTAGCGTCGCAAGAACGGGTGGTTGTCCCGGGTTGTCCCGGGTTGTCCCGGGTTTCCTCGTGCGTTGTCCCAGGCCTGCCGCGAGGCGATCGAGGGCGGACGGTAGGGTTCGGCCGTGCCCCGCAAGCCCCCGCCACCGTCGCGTTCGACGTCCCGATCCACCACCCGGGCCATCCCCGGGATCGACCCCGATCGCATCCCCCGCCACGTCGCCTGTGTGATGGACGGCAACGGCCGATGGGCGCAGATGCGGGGACTCAAGCGCACCGAGGGTCACGCCGCCGGCGAGGAGGCCCTGTTCGACACGGTCGAGGGTGCGCTGGAGCTCGGCATCGAATGGCTCACCGTCTATGCGTTCTCGACCGAGAACTGGAAGCGCCCGGCCGACGAGGTGCGCTACCTCATGGGGTTCAACGAGTCGATCCTCGAGCGTCGCCGCGACGAGATGAACGAGCGCGGCGTGCGCATGCGGTTTGCCGGTCGGCGTGACTGGCGGGTGCCCAAGCGGCTGATCCGCCATCAGGACGCCTCGGTCGAACTGACCAAAGCCAATCGGCGCATGACCTTCACCATTGCCTTCAACTACGGCGGTCGGGCCGAGATCGTCGACGCCGTGCGCGCCCTCGTCGAAGAAGGCACCCCTGCCGCCAAGATCGACGAGCGGGCGATCCGGCGCCATCTCTACGACCCCGATATGCCCGACCCCGACCTGATGGTGCGCACGTCGGGCGAGTTCCGCATTTCCAACTTCCTGCTGTGGGAGATCGCCTACAGCGAGCTGGTGTTCACCGACGTCCTGTGGCCCGATTTCCGGCGTGAGCATCTGTTCGACGCCGTGCGCGAGTACCAGGAACGCGAGCGGCGCTTCGGTGGGGTCGACCAGTCGTGAGCCGGCCAGTCGTGAGTCGACGGCCGTGACATGAGCCAGCTGTACCGCGACGAGGGCGTGGTGCTGCGCACCTACAAGCTGGGCGAGGCCGACCGCATCGTCGTGTTCTGCACCCGCGGTCACGGCAAGGTGCGCGCCGTCGCCAAGGGCGTGCGCAAGACGAAGAGCAAATTCGGCGCCCGACTCGAGCCGATGAGCCACGTCGCCCTGCAGCTCTATGAGGGCCGCGACCTCGACATCGTCACCCAGGCCGAATCGATCGACCACTTCCGGCCCATTCGCGACGACCTCGACCGCATCACCCGGGCCTCGTCGATGCTCGAGGCGGTCGACCAGATGTCGCAGGAGGGCGGCGCGAACCCTCGGCTCTACCTCATGCTGCTCGGCGGCCTGCGGGCGCTCGCCGCCCACAACGGCCCGGTCGTGGTGCCGGCCTTCTTCTGGAAGCTGCTGTCACTCGAGGGCTATCACCCGATCCTCGACCGCTGCGCCGAGTGCGGTGATGTCGGCCCGCTCGTGGCGTTCGACCTCGAGGCCGGGGGGCTGCTGTGTGCGTCGGACCGTCGCGGCACCCGGGTGTCACCCGAGGCCGTCGATCTGATGCAGCGCATCCTCGGCGGCCAGCTCGGCGCCGCGCTCAACGAGCCCGAGTCGGCCGCCACCCACGAGGTCGACCATCTGGCCAACCGGGCGATGGAGCATCACCTCGAGCGCCGGCTCAAGTCACTCAGCGTGCTCGACCGCGCCTGACTGACCAGATGGATCACGAAACGTGTCCCACGAGCGACGCCGGAGGCGTCGTGTGAGGGACAGGTTCGGGTCGCGGTCTCAGCCGCAGGGCCCGTTGGGAGTCGGGAATCAGGAGCCGATGATCAGGAAATGGCTCGCCACTGCTGGGTGGCATCATCGAACTGCAGCCAGCGCTGGCCGGTTGCGTCCCACTGGATGTAGGCGTTGCGGGCCGCATCCCACTGAGGCTGGGTGGGGTCGGGCGCCGGGGCCGGCTGGGGGGCGGGGGTCGGCTCGGGGGCTGCGGCTGGCTCGGGAGTCGGCGCTGGAGCCGGCTCGGGAGCCGGTGTTGCGGCTGGTGTTGGGGCCGGTTCGGGTGCGGGCGCTGGCTCGGGAGCTGGGGTTGGTTCGGGAGCCGGAGTCGCGACCGGTTCAGCAGCTGGGGCGGCGACCGGCGGGGCCGGACTCGGCTCGGGGGCGACGGCGGCCGTGGGGGGCTCGGGCGCGGGTTCAGGTGTCGGCTCAGGCGTCGGCGTCGGTGCAGCCGGCGCGGGCTCGGGTGCGACCCATGCGGCGGCCGCCACTTCGGGGGCGGGGGCCGGCGCGCTCTCCGGTGGCGGGGCCGGAGCGGTGGCGCCGGGAGCACCCCAGCTGGACTGCTCGGGTTGGGCCGGCGGCGCCTGGTAGCCGGGTTGGGCTTCGTAGCCCGGTTGGGGCGGTGGCGCCTGGTATCCGGGCTGCGGCGGGTAACCGGGCTGAGGGTAACCGGGCTGAGGCGGGTAACCGGGCTGAGGGTAACCGGGCTGAGGGTAGCCCTGGGCCGGGTAGCCGGGCTGGCCGTAAGGGGCCTGCTGGCCATAGGGCTGCCCGTACGGTCCTCCCGCCGCGCCGCCGGTCATGCCGAGCACGACGATGGGTTGGCCAACGAACTGCTTGTCGACCACAAAGCTCTTGCCGGCCATGTCGCCTACCCGACGATGGCCCTTGGTGGTGAGCATGGTGATCAACCCGACGAGCGGGAAGCAGCAGGGGATGTAGTCGACGACGCCGGCGACCGAGCGGGCGAGCCCCATCGGGATGCCGAGTGGCTTGCCTTGCTCGTTGACGGTGACCATGCCCATGGCCATCGTGCCGAGTGTCTTGCCGGTGAGGCCGCGCTGCAGCACGAATACGCCGATCATGTAGACCCAGAAGAGGGCGAACATAAGCGCCGCCGGCGCGCCGCTCACGTGGCGGTCGCCGAAGGTGCTGCAAAACGAATCGCCCCCGCAGGCGTTCGTGTCGGTGAACGCACTGTAGTAGGGGTTGTTCGGCTTGGAGAAGACGGCGAACAGCAGGCCGTAGATGACCCACGCGAGGCCGACATCAATGATGGCGGCGACCACCCGTTTGCCGGCGACGTTCGTGGGATCAACGGGGACTGGATTCATCTGATAGGCGCTCACGATCGGTCATCGTGTCATGTACCCGGCGGCGGTGCCGCGGATCCTCCGTCGGTGCCACTCGGGCCGGGCACTACGATCCCGGCCCATGGCCGCCGACTCCGAACCCGAGACCGACTCCGCTCCGGAATCCGATCTCATGGACAAGATCGTCAACCTCTCGAAGCGTCGGGGTTTCGTCTTCCCATCCGCCGAGATCTACGGCGGGTTCCGCTCGACGTACGATTACGGGCCCATCGGCGTGCTGCTGCTGCGCAACGTCAAGGACGCCTGGTGGCGCTCGATGGTGCAACTGCGGGACGACATCGTCGGGATCGACGCCGCCATCTTGTCGCCGTCCGCCATCTGGCAGGCCTCGGGTCACCTCGAGAACTTCACCGATCCGTTGGTCGACTGCAAAGTCTGCCAGGAGCGGTTCCGCCTCGACAAGCTCGACGATCCCCACACCTGCCCGAACTGCGCGGCCGCCGACTCGTTCACCGAGGCCCGCCAGTTCAACCTGATGTTCAAGACGCAGGCCGGCCCGGTCAGTGGGGCCGGCACCGAGGCCTACCTGCGCCCCGAGACCGCCCAGGGCATGTTCGTCGACTTCGCCAACGTGCTGCAGTCGAGTCGCAAGAAGCCGCCGTTCGGCATTGCCCAGGTGGGCAAGTCGTTCCGCAACGAGATCACGCCCGGCAACTTCGTGTTCCGTACTCGCGAGTTCGAACAGATGGAGATGGAGTTCTTCGTGCCGCCCGACGAGGCCGCGCAGTGGTACGAGTACTGGTGTCAGGAGCGCTACCAGTGGTACATCGACCTGGGCATCCCCGAGTCGAAGCTGCGGCTGCGGCCCCATGACGACGACGAGTTGAGCCACTACTCGAGCGGCACGTCCGATGTGGAGTTCCTCTTCCCGTGGGGTTGGGACGAGCTCGAGGGCATCGCCAATCGGGGCGACTACGACCTGACCCAGCACATGAACGCCTCGGGCGAGAAGCTCGACTACTTCGATCCGGTCACCAACAGCCGGTACACACCGCATGTGATCGAGCCCGCCGCCGGGGCCACCCGCACGATGATGGCCTTTCTGCTCGCGGCTTATGACGAAGAAGAGGTGAAGGGTGAGACCCGCGTGGTGCTGCACCTGCATCACCGCCTGGCGCCCTATCAGGTGGCCGTCCTGCCGCTGTCGAAGAAGGACACGCTCACGCCGCTGGCCCGCGAGGTACTCCGGTCGCTGCAACCCCACTTCATGTGCGACTACGACGAAACCCAGAACATCGGCAAGCGCTACCGCCGGCAGGACGAGTTGGGCACGCCCTACTGCGTCACCATCGACTTCGACTCGCTCGACGACGGTGCCGTGACGGTGCGCGATCGCGACTCGATGGACCAGGAGCGCATCGCCATTCCCGACCTGGTCGACCACCTCCGCGCCCGGCTCACCTGATCAGGGCTCACCCTGAGCTGCGGACCGGCACCAGCAGCTAGCTTCGCCGGGGTGACCGGCACCGCGACTCTCGCCACACGATGACGGCCACACTCGGGCCCCGGGGCGCGGCGCTGGTACGCGATGTCGTCGCCCGAGCCGACGACCCGGCCGACCCGATGAGCCGCACCGATGCGCTGATCGTGGTGACACCGGCCGATGTCGAGTTGGTGTTGCACCCTCAGGCGGGTTCGGCGGCCGGTGAGGTGTTGGCGGTCGGCATCGGAGCGTCGCCGGGCGTGGCCAGCGGCGTGGCCGTCTTCGACTCGTGGCGTGCCCTCGATCTCGTCGACGAGGGGGCACGGGTCATCCTGGTTCGACCCGAGACCTCGCCGGCCGACGAGCCGGGCATGGCGGTGGCCGAGGGTGTGCTGACGTCGAGTGGCGGCCTCGCCAGCCACGCCGCCGTCGTGGCGCGCGGGCGGGGCCTGCCGGCCGTGTGCGGCGCCGACTCGCTGCAGATCGGCGCCGACTCGCTCACCACCGCGACGGGTCTGGTGATCCGCGAAGGCGACGCCATCTCGATCGACGGGTCGAGCGGCGAAGTGCTGTCGGGGCTGGTCACCGTCGACGACCACGAGGTTCCGGCCGAGCTCGATGTGTTGCTGGGGTGGGCCGACGAGGTGCGG
>Ga0315273_10012391_pt1 | contig 10932 bp, 8 predicted proteins | sample YL17G02_0_MG_FD_205753 | JGI IMG/M metagenome (GOLD analysis project Ga0315273, IMG submission 205753) | Sediment microbial communities from Yellowstone Lake, YNP, Wyoming, USA - YL17G02_0 | ecosystem: Environmental > Aquatic > Freshwater > Lake > Sediment | place: USA: Wyoming | collected...
CTCCTCGCCCACGCTCGCTGAGATGAGCAGCGTTCCCGCGAACTCCGCGCGCGGCAGCGTGCCCAGCGCCAGGACCAGCGCCGCGAGCGAGCCCTTGACGTCGGTCGCGCCCCGGCCCCAGATGCGGTCCTCTGCGCGCTCGCCAGAGAACGGCGGGAAGCGCCAGGCCCCGGGCTCGGTGGCCGGGACCACGTCCAGGTGCGCGTCGAAGAGCAGTGCGCCGGGTGCCGCCTCCATGCCGGCGGCGCGCGCGCCGCGGATCACGCCGACCACGCTGCCCAGTTCGTCGCGGGACACCTCGTCGTAGCCGAGGGCCCGCATCTCGTGCTCGACCGCGTTGGCGACGGCCTGCTCCTCGCCGGAGAGACTCTCGATCCGCACCAGCTCCTGGCAGAAGGCGATGGCGCGTGTGGCGGGTTCCACGGTCACTTCCTCACTGCGCCGCTGCGCCGATGCGCAGGCGCACGAACCGCGGCCAGTAGAGCGTGGTGTCCGCGACCAGGACCTCGAACGGGGCGAACGTGTTCGCCGCGTAGGTCAGCACCAGGTCTGCGCCCGCCAGTTGCGGGTGTCCCTTGCCGGCGTAGACGAAGGCATCCTTGCGGTCCGACTCCGGCGGGCGGAAGACGCTGGTGGTGCGCGACCAGGGGCCCTGCGGCCGGGCCGCGAAGCTGACGCCGATCTCGGAGGCGCCGAAGCCTATCGTGCGGACGTGGACCTGCTTGCCGGTCCGCCGGTCGCGATGCAGCGAGCACTCGGAGCCCGCATCCTCGATCACGACCTCCGGCCGGCCCCGCAGCGCGCGGGCGCCGACCCAGCCTGCGGAGTCTCCCGCCCACCAGCGCGCGCCGTCCAGCCGCCCGCGCGCCAGGTCCTCGGCCGGCCAGCGCACCAGATAACCCGAGTGGTCCCCCGGCTCCCGGATGGCGAGCGCGACGACGTCGGGACCTTCCCGCCAGGTGGCCGTGCCGACGACCATGCTGTCCGGGCCGGCAGGAGGGGGCAGAATCCGGACCGTCCAGTCCGATGGCCTGGCGTCCGGGCTCTCGATCAGGGCGACCCGCCAGCCGTCGGCCCGGAAGCCGAGCCCCTCGCCCGGCGTCGAGCGGATCCGTAGCAGGAAGAGGACGAGCGCGCGTCCGATGCGGATGCCGTGTCCCGGCCAGTACCAGCGGTCGCCGTCCTCGGGGAAGAACGAGGCCGGGCCCATCGAGTCGGTGCGCCAGCTGAAGGTGATGGAGGCGGTGGAGGGATCGAGGCCCCGCTGGATGGCGATCGAGTTGCGGACCATCCGCGATGCGCGCCGGCCCGGCGCGGCGCCGGTGGCGATGAACGAGTCGCCGAACAGCCACAGTACGCGGTCGTTTCCGAGCGGGACGGAGTACGCGGCATCGCCGCCCCGCCAGCGGGGGTCGCGATGGAACAGCGCATCCGCCGCGGGCCAGGCCTCGGCCGCCATCGTGGGCACGCCGGTCTCCGCGGGGGCGCCGCCGGCGGTGGGCGGCAACGCGGCGAGCAGCAGCCACGGCAGGATCCAGCAGTCCCGACGCATCGTTCCTCCTTCCGGAACGCAGGCTAGCACCCCCGGCCGGGTCCCTCCACCGCGCGGAGCGCATTGCCTGCGGGCGGGGCGCCGTCTAGCATGGCCTCGAGTTCGACCCCCATCAGAAAGGTGAGCATGGCTGCCGAGCACCGTTTCCCGCTGCTCGTGGATCTCGAGGACGACACACCGCGCCGCGCGATCGAGACGCGCGACGAGGCCGGGGAGCGCGCCTTCCTCGAGCACCTGCGCTGCGGCGTGGTCGGCGCGGACGCGACCTTCCGCACGCCGGAGGGGGAGAAGCCGCTCCTCTACTTCGACTACATCGCCTCGGGCCGCTTCCATCGCGCCATCGAGGACGAACTGGCCGCGCGCGTGCTGCCTTTCATGGCCAACACGCACACCGAGTCCTCGTTCACCGGGCGGCTCATGACGCGTTACTACGAGGGCGCGTTCCGCCGCATCGCGCACTACCTGAACGCGGGGCCCGACGACGTCATCATCCCGGTGGGCGCGGGCTCGACCGGTGCGGTCAACCGGCTCATCACCATCCTCGGCCTGCGCATCCCCTGCCAGCTCGAGGACCGCTACCAGCTTTCGAACCAGATCCCCGCCGGGGAGCGGCCGGTGGTGTTCCGCAGCCACATGGAGCACCACAGCAACGACATCACCTGGCGCGAGACCATCGCCGAGAACGTCTACGTGGACTTCGACGCACACGGGCGCGTGAGCCTCGAGCACCTCGACCTGTTACTCGCGACCCATGCGGCCCGGCCGCTCCGGATCGGCACCTTCTCGGCCGCCTCGAACGTCACGGGCATCCTCAACGACACCAGCGCGATCGCGCGGGTGCTGCACGCGCACGGGGCGCTGGCCTTCTTCGACTACGCCGCCTCGGGCCCCTACATGGACATCGACCTGCATCCGCCGGGGGCCGACGGCCGCCCCGACGAGGCGGCGGCCAAGGACGTGGCGTTCTTCTCGGTCCACAAGTTCCTGGGCGGGCCGCGCACGCCGGGACTGCTGGTGGCCAACCGGCGGCTCTTCACCAACCGCGTGCCCTCGGAGCCCGGTGGCGGCACGGTGCTCTACACCTCGCCGACCGAGCACGTCTACCTGCCCGACTTCTTCCGCCGCGAGACCGGCGGCACGCCGCCCATCGTCGGCAGCATCCAGGCCGGGCTCGCCTTCGACCTCAAGCACGCGATCGGTCCCGGGCGCATGCGGCGGATCGAGCAGGACTACCTGCGGCGCGCGCTGGCCGAGTGGACGAAGAATCCCGGCCTCGAAGTGCTGGGCAACCTCGAGCCCGAACGGCTCGGCGTGGTCTCGCTCATCTTCAAGGGAGTGCACCACAACCTGGCCTCGGCCCTGCTCAACGACTTCTTCGGCATCCAGGTCCGCGGCGGCTGCATGTGCGCCGGGCCCTACGGCCACGAGCTGCTGCACATCGACCCGCGGGTCTCGCTGGCGATCAAGCACCAACTCGAGGAGGGGCACATCGGTGTGAAGCCCGGCTGGGTGCGCATCTGCTTCTCGCCCGTGACGGGTGAGCGGGAGTTCCAGACGCTGCTCGAGGGCGTGGACTTCGTCTCGAAGCGCGGGCGCGAGTTCTACGACCGCTACACCCTCGACGACCACACCGGCGAGTGGCGCCACTCGGGCGCGGCGACGGGGCGGCGGAGTTAGCCCGGGCGACCGGGTCAGGCCAGCAGCTTCTGCGTCCGCCCGAAGAGCGCGTAGCGCCCGGGGCCGGTGAGCAGCAGGACGAAGGCCACGACGGCCAGCAGCAGGGGATACTCGTAGCCCTCGCCACGGCCGCCGGCGGCGCCCCAGTTCATGAAGAAGCCGTTCGCCCAGTGCAGCTTGACGATGGCGACTACCATCTCGACTGCGAAGCCGAGTGCTGCGAGGCGGCTCAGCACCCCGAAGACGATGGCGATGCCGCCGAAGAACTCCACGGCGATGACCAGCCAGGCCAGCGAGGCCGGCAGGCCGAGCGTGCCGACCAGGCGCACGAACCCCTGGGGCCCGTGGCCGCCGAAGAGCCCGAGGAGCTTCTGTGCCCCGTGGGCCCACAGGATGGCGCCAAGTCCCAGCCGGAGCAGCAGCAGCGCGAGATCGTTGAGGCTCGACTTCATGGCATCGTCCCCCAGATTCCATCCGTGGTTGCGAAGCGCGAGACGTCGCGCAGGATAGCACCGCCGGCAAGTTGCCGGAACACGCGACGCGTGCTATCGGTTCCGTGGTGCGCCGGCCGTCGGCGCCACGATTTCACTTCCTGCCAGCGAGGGCCCCGATGTTCTCCCTCTTTCCCAAGGACGAGAATTTCTTCGAGTTGTTCCGGCGCCAGGCGGTGCTGGTGCGCCAGGGCTGCGACCAGTTGGACGAGATGGTGCAGAAGTTCGACCGGATCGAGGAACGCGCCCGGGCCCTCAAGGACGTCGAGCACCAGGGTGATCTGGTCGCGCACGAGCTGTTCGAGCGCCTGAACCGGACCTTCATCACCCCGCTCGACCGGGAGGACATCCACGGTCTCGCGAGCGGTCTCGACGACGTGCTGGACGCGGTCGAGGCGATCGCCAGCCGCATCGTGCTGTTCAAGGTCAAGAACACGACGCCCCCGGCGGTGAAGCTCACGCGCATCGTGGCCGAGTGCGGGGTGCAGATCGAGCAGGCGGTCGGGTGCCTCAAGGACTTCAAGGGCCTGATGCCCTTCACCATCGAGATCAACCGGCTGGAGAACGAGGCCGACGGGCTCTCGCGGCAGGCGGTGGCGGACCTCTTCGACGGGACGCACGACTTCCTCGACGTGATCCGCTGGAAGGAGATCTACGGCCGGCTCGAGAACGCCACGGACCAGTGCGAGGATGTGGCCAACGTGATCGAGTCGATCGTCCTCAAGAGCCGCTGAGCATGGACCTGCCGTTGAGCGTCATCGCGATCATCCTGGTCGCGCTGGCCTTCGATTTCAGCAACGGCTTCCACGACGCCGCCAACTCCATCGCCACCGTGGTGAGCACGCGGGTGCTGTCGCCCCGGGCGGCGGTGGTCTGGGCGGCGTTCTTCAACTTCGCCGCGTTCCTGGTGTTCGGGGCCCACGTCGCGAAGACCATCGGCAAGGGCGTGGTGGATCCCGCGGTCCTGACCCCGCCCATCATCCTGGCCGCGGTGCTGGGGGCCCTGGTCTGGAACCTCATCACCTGGTGGATCGGCCTGCCGACGTCCTCCTCGCACGCGCTCATCGGGGGGCTGGCGGGTGCGGCGCTGGTCGCCTCGGGGCCACAGTCGGTGATGGTCGGGGGGCTGCTCAAGATCGCGCGGTTCATCGTGCTCGCCCCGCTGATCGGGCTGGTGGCCGGCTACCTGGTCATGCTGGCCGTGATGTGGGGGTTCCGCCGGTCCAGTCCGAGCGGGGTGGATGGCCTGTTCCGGCGCCTGCAGCTCGTCTCGGCCGCGGCCTACAGCCTGGGCCACGGCGGCAACGACGCGCAGAAGACCATGGGGATCATCACCGCCCTGCTCTACTCGACCGGGCAGCTCCACGGCGAGTTCCACGTGCCGCTGTGGGTGGTCCTTGTCAGTCACGGGGCGATCGCCGCGGGCACCTTGTTCGGCGGCTGGCGGATCGTGAAGACCATGGGCATGAACATCACCAAGCTGAAACCGGTGGGCGGTTTCTGCGCCGAGACCGCCGGGGCGCTCACGCTGTTCGGCGCGACCGCGGCGGGCATCCCGGTCTCCACCACCCACACCATCACCGGCGCGATCGTCGGCGTGGGGGTCAGCGCCACCGGACGGCTCTCGGCCGTGAAGTGGGGCGTGGCGGGGCGCATCGTCTGGGCCTGGGTGCTGACCATGCCGGCGGCGGCGATCATCGCGGCCGTCGCCTGGTACGTCGCGCACGCGCTGGGGATGAGGTGACCGGCGTGATCGAGTCCATCGTCCTCAAGAGCCGCTGAGCATGGACCTGCCGCTGGGCGTGATCGTGATCATCCTGATCGCGCTGGCTTTCGACTTCAGCAACGGTTTCCACGACGCCGCCAACTCCATCGCAACGGTGGTGAGCACGCGGGTGCTCACGCCGCGCTGGGCGGTGGTGTGGGCGGCGTTCTTCAACTTCGCCGCGTTTGTCGTGTTCCCGGTGCACCATGTGGCGAAGACCATCGCCAAGGGCACCGTGGACCCCGCGGTGGTGACGCCCTCGCTGGTGCTGGCCGCGCTAATCGCCGCGGTGGTGTGGAACCTGGTGACCTGGTGGCTGGGGCTGCCGACGTCCTCCTCGCACGCCCTGATCGGTGGCTTCGTGGGCGCCGCACTCGTGGCCCACGGCCCGACCGCGGTCATCGCGGGCGGCCTGGTGAAGATCGCGCTGTTCATCGTGATCTCGCCGGTCCTCGGCCTGGTGCTCGGCTTCCTCAGCATGCTGGCGGTCATGTGGCTCTTCCATCGCTCCACGCCGCGCAAGGTGGACAAGCTGTTCCGGCGCTTGCAACTCCTGTCCGCGGCGGCCTTCAGCCTCGGCCACGGCTCGAACGACGCCCAGAAGACCGCCGGCATCATCACCGCGCTGCTCTACTCGACCGGGCATCTCACCGGCGAGTTCCACATGCCCTTCTGGGTCATCCTCGTGAGCTACGGCGCCATCAGCCTGGGCACGCTCTCGGGCGGATGGCGCATCGTGAAGACCATGGGCATGAGCATCACGCGGCTGCAGCCGGTGGGAGGCTTCTGCGCCGAGACCGCGGGCGCCCTCTCCCTGTTCGCGGCGAGTGCTGCGGGCATCCCGGTCTCGACCACCCACACCATCACCGGCTCGATCGTCGGCGTCGGGGTGAGCTCCACCCAGCGGCTCTCCGCCGTGAAGTGGGGCGTGGCCGGCCGCATCGTCTGGGCCTGGGTCCTCACCATGCCCATCGCGGCGATCATCTCGGCCGGAGCCTGGTTCATCGCGCATGCGCTGGGGATGAAGTAGCGGACCCGCACGGGGCGCGTCCCTCCGCAGCTCACTCGGACGGGCGCACGACGCGAGCGGCCCGCCTCGTGTGAGGCGGGCCGCTCGCGTCGTGCCGTGCCGATCGAGCCGGCGCGGGCGTTTCACCACTTCGGGGGCCTGGCGAAGCTCAACTCGCCGCGCTCGCGGCTCCGCAGCCGGTCTCCGTCCAGGGCGATGCCCAGCGCGCGCAGGCTCGAGGCGTACTCGTAGCGGAAGACCAGGTGATCGCTCGCCGTCGCGGCGGCCAGGAACGAGGTCTCGCGCACCGGGTCCTGCCGCCGCTCGCCCCAGCCCGTGCCGGCATAGGCGTCGGCCTGTGGAGCCGCGGCCCGGCCTTCCGCCAGGGACTTCTCGGCCGAGCGCGGCGCGTTCATCTCGCCCTTCTGCATCTGCTCGGCGCCGGGCGCGGGTGCCTCGTTCGCCTGGGGCCTTGCGTCGCGCGACTCGCGCTCGCGCAGGTCGCCGTCGGCGCGGCCACCGCGCGTGTCGCCGGGCAGGCGCTTGAGCTCGGGCTGGTTGAACCACGCCACCGTGCGGCGCTCCTCGAAGGCCAGCACGCGGATCCAGCCCATGTCGCCGTTGGCCTGCCCGGTGCGCTCGGCGTAGGAGCGTTCCTCGTCCACGAAGACGAACTGCCGCACCTGTTCGAGCGAGGTGCGCCAGCCGCGGATGGTGGCGGTCTCCCACGGGTCGAGCACGTACATGGCCTCGTTGCGCCGCAGCTTCGAACGCTCGCCGTTCACCACGTTCAGGCCGTCCACCGCGATGAGCACGCCCACGCGGCGGCCGGTGCGGTTGTGGACGCGCAGGGCGTAGTTGCGGCCGCGCAGGGCCTGGAAGTAGCGCCGGTCCCAGCGGCCCGGGGCGAAGTAGAGCGGTGCGGCCTGGCCCTCGACCAGCACCTCGACGTCCACCAGGCTGCCGTTGGCCGAGCGGTCCCAGCCGTTGCAGCCGGAGTCGTCGTAGCGTGAGGCGCGGGCCGGCGCGGCGCTCAGCACCAGGGCGAGTGCGGCGCCAGCCGCGAGGCTGCGGATCAGGTTTCGATGGGTCTGCATGGCGCTCCTCCTCAGGTTTGGGGTCGTTGCGCTGCTGCGTTTCATGCACCGGGTACGCCGTGGGAGGAGGCGTATTCCCGGGAGGTGGAGGGGGCGCCCGGCAGTGCATTTTGCACGGGCATTGCAACTTGCACGGCGGCGGATACCTGAGTCCGGTCCGGCCGGCTGGTCCGAAAGAACGAGCCCGGGAGTGCGCGAAATGCTGGACTGGCCGGGCTTGCGCCTGATAGCATCATGTCGATCGCAGGGCTCTCTCGCGGCCGCAGATAGCGGTCGCAGAGGCCCGGATCGATTCCGGTACGCCCCCCTCGGTGACTCCGGAACCATGGAGAACCGATGCCCCCGACACGAGCCTCCGGCGCGGCGCGTATTGCCGTAGTTTTGGTGTTTGCTTTATCGTTTGCAGCGACCACCCCGGTCGGTGCGGTGACGCCGAACGGTCGCCTGCAGATCATCCACCTCGACGTGGGCCAGGGTGACGGCGCCGTCATCATCTCCCCGCTGGGGCAGGTGGCGATGATCGACGAGGGCCAGTCGGGGACGACGGCGATGGGCGTGACGGTCCTGGCGCAACTCCAGGCGCTGGGCGTGACGCATGTGGACCACCACTTCAACAGCCACTACCACTCCGACCACCTCGGCAACTTCCCCACGATCTTCGGTGCCGGTGGCGTGTCCCTCGACTACGGCTGGGACCGGGGTGGCTCGTATACGACCCAGGCCTACACGAACTACGTGAACACGCTGGGTGCGCGGCGCCGCGCCATGGTCAAGAACCAGATCATCACTCTCGACTCGCTCTCGGCGCATCCGGTCACGATCAAGTGCGTGAATCTGAACGGTGCGGGGGTCTCGACGACCGACGAGAACACCTTGAGCATGATGCTCAAGATCAGCTATGGCGATTTCGACATGACGTTCGGCGGCGATATGGGCGGCTACAATTCCGGCAGCTACAAGGACATCGAGAGCGTCGTCGCTCCGCAGGTCGGTCCGGTCGAGGTCCTCAAGGTGCACCACCATGGCTCGGCGACCTCGACCAACGCGACCTGGCTCAGCGCCACCCAGGCCAAGATCGGCGTGATCTCCGTGGGCAACACCAACTCCTACGGCCACCCGACCTCGGCAGCGCTCGGCCGCCTGCACACGGCGAACGTCAAGACCTACTGGACCGAACTCGGGGCCGGTGTGGCGCCCCTGGCCGGGTGGGACAAGTACGCGAACGGCCAGGTCATCATCTCCGCGACCTGGCAGCCGGGCGGCGTGGACACCGTGCGCAGCAATGGTGTGGGGACCCCCTTCGCGGACACCTTCACCAACTCGGGCAGCGCCGGCGACGTGACGGCCCCGGCCGTCGCGGTGACCTCGCCCGACGGCGGCGAGACCTGGAAGGCGGGCTCGTCGCACGCGATCACCTGGAACGCCACGGACGCCGTGGGGGTGACCAGCGTGGATCTGGCCTGGTCCAGCGACGGCGGCGCCACGTTCCCCAACGCGCTGGCCAGCGGCATCGCCAACAGCGGCTCGTGGTCGTGGACCGTGCCCGACGTGCCGACCGGCACGGCGCGCGTGCGGGTCCTCGCCCGTGATGCAGCCGGCAACCTCGGCCGCGACTCGAGTGCCGCCAACTTCACCATCGACCGCTGGAACATCGTGGCCTCCGCGGGCGCGGGCGGGGGCGTCACGCCGAGCGGCACCATCTACGTGGTCGAGGGCGCGAGCCAGGGCTTCAGCATCGCCCCGGCCACCGGCTACCACATCGCCGACGTGCTGGTGAACGCGGTCTCGGTGGGCGCGGTCGCCAGCTACACCTTCAGCAGCGTGGCGGCGAACCAGACCATCGCTGCGAGCTTCGCGCTGAACACCTATTCGATCGTCACCAGCGCCGGAGCGAACGGCAGCATCACGCCCGGCGGTACCGTCACGGTGCCCTACGGTGCGAGCCAGGCGTTCGCGATCCGTCCGGCGACCGGCTACCACGTGCTGGCGCTCACGGTGGATGGCGGCGCGGTGACGCCTGACACCAGCTACACCTTCAGCAACGTCACGGCCGGCCACACCATCGGTGCGACGTTCTCGGCCGACCAGTATCCGCTCGAGGTGAGCACGGTCGGCGAGGGGACGGTCATGAAGAGCCCGGACCTGGCGAGCTATCCCTATGGCTCGAGCGTCCAGCTGGACGCCGTGCCAGTGGACGGCTGGGCCTTCGCGGGGTGGAGCGGCGACACGACCAGCAGCGTCGACTCGGTGACCCTGACCATCAGCGGAAGCATGACCGTGACGGCGACGTTCGTGGACGTGGCGCTGCCCACTGTGACCCTGATCTCGCCGGTGGGCGGCGAAGCCTGGGTGCAGGGCTCGCTGGAAGTCATCCGCTGGACGGCGAGCGACAATGCCGGCGTGGACTCGGTGGACGTGGACTGCTCGTTCTCGGGCGCGGCGGGTCCGTGGCTGCCGGTCGCTCGCGGTCTCGCCAACTCGGGCTCGTTCAACTGGATCCTGCCGCTCGAGATGAGTGACAACGCGTGGGTGCGGGTGACGGCGTACGACGCGGCGCTGAACGCCGGGAGCGCGGTGAGCGACAGTTTGTTCCAGATCGGGGAAGCGACGGCCGGGGTGGGGGGTGCTGGCCCTGCGTTGCTGGCGCTCGCGCGTCCGCAGCCGAATCCCAGCCGGAGCACGACGCTGCTGCGCTTCTCGCTGCCGGCGGCGGGGCGCGCGCGGCTGGAGGTGGTCGACATCTCCGGGCGGCGCATGGGCGACTTCGAGGGCGAGTTCCCCGCTGGAGCGCAGACCTGGCGCTGGGACGGACGCGGCCCGGATGGCGGTGCCGCGGGCGCCGGACTCTACTTCGTGCGACTGGTCACTCCCTGGGGCAACCGCACCGAGCGGCTCGTGCGCCTCCAGTGATCGGACGGGCCACGCTCCATTCGGAGCGCGGTCGTCCGTGACCCCGCCCGCCGATGCCCCGATCGCTCACGCGACCGGGGCATCGTGTATGTGGCGCCGGGCGGGCCCCATCTCGCACTCCCGGCTGGCGCTTCATGAATCGTCCGGGCTACCCTCGCTTCATGTTCCATGCCCCAGGAGTGTGCGGCACCGCCGTCATGGCGGTCGCCCTGCTGACCGTGCCGTTCGTCACTCCGGTCCGCGCCCAGATCCACTCCGAGTTCCCCGCGCTGACGCGGCCGTTCACCAGCGAATCATTCTCCAAGCAGACCGACGACCTGCGCGCGCGGCTGGCGGACCGCGGGTTCAGCGTGGAGGCCGTGGCGCTGAGATTCTCCCGGGGCGGGCGCTGCGGAAGCGCGAACGCAACGGTGTCGCGCGGCGATGCCGGT
>Ga0315273_10012392_pt1 | contig 10932 bp, 15 predicted proteins | sample YL17G02_0_MG_FD_205753 | JGI IMG/M metagenome (GOLD analysis project Ga0315273, IMG submission 205753) | Sediment microbial communities from Yellowstone Lake, YNP, Wyoming, USA - YL17G02_0 | ecosystem: Environmental > Aquatic > Freshwater > Lake > Sediment | place: USA: Wyoming | collected...
CCGACATAGACACACCGACCGGCCATCGCGGACAGGAGCATCTCGATATTTGCCTGGGGGTCCTCCGAGCTGCTCAGGATGCCGTTCGCCGCGTACCGCAACTCGGTCCCGCTGTTGGGGATGGCCACGGATTCGTCACAAATGTTCGCGGCGGCGATCAAGTCCGTACTGTTGATGTCCGTGACGTAGGCTGCCCCCAGACCGTATTCCGTATCCGCCAGGTAGTCCGCCAGACACAACGCGGGATTTGCGGAGAAGACGGTCGTACTGGTGCGAGGGTCGTACACTTTCCGGCCCCGGACGATCGCGGTGATGTTGGGCACGGACCGAAACACGTTGGGGTTATAGGCCAGGTCCACCACGATATAGGCGATACCCTGCAGGCGGTTCCACGACCCCCAGTAGGCGGGCATAACTGAGATGAGGTAGGCGTCCGCTACCTGGTCCGTCGCCCCCAGGTGCTTTCGGACATAGGTTTGATTCAGGAATCGTCCTTGCCCCACCCCCGCCGCGTTGAACGCCAACTCTTCCCCGAAGTAGATTTCGTCAATCCCCTCCACCGGGTGTCCCGCCAACGCGATGACCATGGACAGCCAGTGATTGTTGTCCCAGGTGCCCGGGAAACAGACCAGGCCGCCCTTGCGCACGGTGCCATACACGAGTTCCCGGGCCCGGATGGAGTCCCGCGACGTGACCATCCGCTGCCCGGAGAGCGATGAAAACCCCGGCGCCTTGGCCTTGGCCTGGAGGGCGTAGGACGCCGCCGCAGCCGCCACCATGACGACGGCCATTACGATTGACGCCGTGGAAGCCGCCCCCGCCCAGACCGAGGCGGCAGCCATCACGACGGCGAGAATAATCGGCGGCATCAGGCAATCCTCCAGGCCACCGTCAACGACGGATCGGTAATCGGGATGCGGGCGAGTCCCCGCGGCTGCACCGCGAACGCCACGGACGCCCCGATGCACACCCCCAGGGTCTCCCGCCCATCATGGACCCCCAGCACCACGTCCCCCCGCTGCGCCATCAGCACGGGGATGTGACGGAACCCCCGCTCCGTGGCGACCCGGTCCGCGATCGCGCGCAGGCCGCCATGCTCGTGCAGGACCGCTGCGCACCCAGCATCCCCGGCATATCCCAGGAATGCGCGGTTGGGGTTGTCCCCCGTGCAGACGGCGATGGCCTCGCAGGCGAACAGGGCACAATCCCACTCCCCGTACTGGAATGCCCGGACCTGGGCGTCCCCGATCAATTCCGCGAGCCGCTGCTCCCACCCTTCGAGTCGCATCAGGCCACTCCCGATCCACCCGCCCCCGACCCGCCGGTGCCCTCGCCCCCTTGGCCAGACCCCGTCTGACCGCCCCCAGTGGTCCCACCTCCAGGGTCCCCGTCGCCCCCGCCGCCGCCAGAGAACCACCCGCCACCGACCGACCCACCACCGCCCCCGACCCCGGACGAGATGACGGGCGGTTGCGACATCGCCCCCCCACCGGACCCAGGCCCCCAGAGGATCTCGGCGTTCTGCATGGCCTCGATATACATAAGCCCGAGGTCGCCAGGATACGCGGCTAACTGGTCCTCGTTGGTGTACCGCCGCACCCGGGGCCGCTTGAGGTCGGCCAGGTGCGACTCGGCGCTCAGGATGATCGCGCTGGTCTCCGGCCCCTCCTCGATGGTCATGGTATCCATGCGGCCGGCGAAGAGCAGCGCACAGTCAATCAACACCCAGGCCGTGTCAAAGAAGGCCAACCACACCTTCGCCGAGCGGCCCTGATAGTTTTGGCTGAACGCGACCGAGAGGAGGGCGGACGGTATCCCGGACAGCCGGAGCGTGATCCCGTTCGCGCGCACCACGCCCGCGCTTTCCTGGATGGGCGCAATCTCGCCCAGGTGCCCCACGCCCGCGTAGACGTTCCCGTCATACGTGAGGTTCCCGATCCCGCTCCACACGCGGACGAATCCGCCGCTGAAGTCCAGTGCGACTAACAGCGCGATCTGGATCTGCCCCTTGGGGAGTTCGGTCAAGATGTCTGCGTCGAGGGTGCGGGTCATTGAAACCTCATCGCGCGATGTGCCTGCCCGTTAGTTCCTACAGCGCCTCGGCGCATTCAAATTCGATGCCGGACAGCAGGTCGCTATCCACGGACCACGGCATGTCGTTATGGGTCAGCCGGAAGACCCCCTTGGTGGCTGCCAACACAAGCGCCGCATTGTCGGCCGGAGACTCTCGGAGCCGAGGCCAAATGTCCAGGGTCGCGTTGCCCCCGCTGTCCGAGTTGACGTCCTTGAGGCACCGGTATATTCGCTGGGTCGTGCTGGCGCCGATCTGAATCCAATCCCCCTTGCGGAGGATGTTGGTTTGACTGCCGGTCCACCCGTCCGTCAGGAGTTCTTGCCCGACCTGGGCGGCCCCCTTCACCAACGGAGTTCCGGAGCCAGATCCCCGGATCGCGGGGGACGAATCGTCGCCAAGGTAGAAGGTGCCATAGGTGCCGTTGAGGCTCAGCAGCGCCGCGATCCATTCCGCTGCCTCGGCGGGGAGCAGGGGCATCAGTTGCACGTGGACGACCCAGATTTGCCCCTGGTGGGCTTGGACCTGCTGTTGCAACGTGTAGGGGGACATGGATTTCGCAACCACGGCGTATGGCTTGAAGGTCAGCGCCACGCGCCCGCCGGCGGGGAGAGAAATTGGATAGCTGATCGCCATTATGCCAGCCCCCGCATTCCACCGCGCCGGCGTTCGTCGCTCACGCGGGCCAGGGAGAGGTGAACCGCTTGGTTCATGCCGGTCCGGATCGCGGCCATGATTTCCGGGGACACCCCGCGCTCTGCCCGCCGGGCGTCGATGTTGATCTGGATGGGGCCGCCGCCGCCCGTGATCTTTGCCGGGATGCTGCGCCCGTCCGGTAGCGGCACGATGGCTTCCGCGTAGGCGCCTTCGCCGATCAGGCCGATGGTCGGACGGTCCGCGATGCCGCCCCCGGCGAAGGCGTGAATCGGTGTGAAGTGTCCCGGGAAGATCCCGCCGCTCCCGGCCGCCGCGCCACTGCCGCTGTAGGCTCCCCCGATCGCGCTGAAGAGTTTGGAAATCCAGGAGGCGGCTCCACTGCTGCCTCCGAGACTGTCGAGAAAAGTAAACAGGGCCTCGGAGATTTTCTTGAGACCCTTTTCGACGATAGTCTCGAACAGACTCGCGGCGATGTTCTGCCCCATCCGCCGCATCGCCTCTTCCATGGTCTGGGTTCCCTGGAGGATGCCTTGCAGGGATCCCTCCAGCGCGCGGCTCACCGGTTCAAACAGTGAATCGAATTCCGCGCGACGCTTACTGTACTGTTCGAGTTGGTATTTCGACGTCAGTTCGTCGGCCTCTTGCTGGACCTGCGCGTTCCACTCGGCCTGCGCCTTGATTGATTCGTACTCGTTTTTTCTGGCTTCTTTTCGGTCCGCCACCGCCTGCGCCATGACTTCGTTCAGCGCCGCGTTGGTCTTCTCCGCCAGGTCAAGCTCGAACTCTGCGATCCGGACCAGGGCGGCCTGCTCATCCACTTTGGCCTTGTCCAACAACTTATACAGTTCCGCGTGGCCTTCATTCTCGATCTTCAGTTCCAGGTCCCACTGCTTTTCGAGGGCCTCGACGTAGGCGACCCACCCCTTGCTTTGTAGTTCCCAAATCTCCTGCGCTGCCTTCTTCTCCGCCTCCGCGGCCTTCTCGCGCGCCTCGCGGGCCTTCTTCTCGCCGGGGGTCTCGCCCGCAACCGGACTGGCCGCGCTGACATCCACACCGGCCCCACCCATGCGCCAGGCGCCCATGTCGCCGGACGACCGATCCGGCAGTCCGGCGCGAATCCGCCCCGTCGGATCGGTGTTCTCTAAGATCCGCGCGCGTTCCGCCGCGTCCACGCCCCCGCCCCGGTGCGGCGCCGCCAGCGCGTTCGCAAGTTCGCCCGCGTCGCCCATCCACTTGAGCACCACCGTGACCGGCAGAATCAGCCCGCGCCCGACAAGGAGCTTCAACCGATCGAACTGGTCCCCGAGTTCTGTCGTGACCTTCCGATATTCTTCGACACGCGCGAGGTCTTCCTTGCTCATAGAGAGCTTGGACGCCTCTGCCGCGTCCCGGAGCGCCGCCGATCCCTGCTGGATGGCCGGAATCAGGTTGATCCATTGTTTCCCGAAAATCTCCTGACCGGTCGCGTTGCGGTCCGTTTCCGACCGCATCTTGTGGAGTGCGTCCACCACCTCATAAAACAGGTCGTGGGCGGTCTTCAGGTGGCCCGAGCTGGAGCGGATGGAGATCCCGAGCCGGTCCAGGGCTGGGGAGCCCTCCTGCACCGCCTTCGACAGGAAGTTCATGGAGCGGTTGACGGTCTCGGCCTCCACGCCATAGTCTTCCAGCACGTCAATCAGGCCGCTCACCTGCTCGGCGGTGCCGCCCGAGAGAAAGGCGAGGTCCCGGGTCTGGAAGGCCAGAGTCTTGAGCGTGTCGATGGTGTCTTTGCCGGCCAGGGCTGCCGCGCCGATCGCGACGGCGAAGCCCCCCATCGGCCCCAGGGCCCCAGCGATCGCAGACGCCGCGCCCCCGATCTGGCCGCCCATTCTGCCGAAGATCCCGACGGCCTGATCGGCGATCTGGTTCAGTTTGACGTGCTCGGTCGCTGTGCGCGCCGACTGCCGCGCCAGCTTGTCGAGGTTGTCGGTGACGGTCCGGATGACGGGCGACCCCTTGTCGTCAACCGTGATTTCTAACCGAACGGCCTCAGCCATGGTCTCCCCTTAGTCTCACTTGCCCGCGGCGATCTCCGCGGCCAGGACCTCCATCGCGTCGAGAAAGGTCGCCGTCTGATCCAGCAATCCGCCGGCCACCGGCAGGACCCCGCGCGTGTAGTGGGGATAAAGACGGCAGAGCGTGGCCGTCTCCAGGGTGAGCAACGCGACGGGGCACCGATAGATGGGCTCCCCGTCGATCAACAGCACGGGGGTGGGGGCCGGCGCCAGGCATCCTCGGACGATCTTCTGTGTGGGCGTACATGTCGCGCATTTGTACGTGATCTTTCCGGAGAGGAAGCCCGCCCCCAATTTCAGTTTTTTCTTTCGGCCTCGGTCAACCGCGTCTGGTCCAGGATCGCGTTCGACAGTTCGCGGCGCCAGCTCGGCCGCAGATAGTCCCAGTTGCTCGCCTTCGCGTTCCCATCGAACGGTACGAGCTTCCCGTCAGGCGTCAGGAAATTCTCCCACCCGGTCAGACCCAGGTCCAGCGTCCGCAACGACTGACTGCCGGTGGCGATGCGGACGTCCCCTCCCGGCGTCACCACCGACATCCCGTCCTCGACCTGGGCGAGCTCCCGCGCCGAGAGCGCCCGCAGCAAAAAGACGGTCTGCTGGTCTTCGGGCAGCTCCCGGTCCTCTTTCAACACGTACCGGACGCTCCGGTGTGGATCCACTGCGATCGCCATGAAATCTCCTTTTGGTGGACCATAGACGATGGACGATGGACGGACCCGTCCATGGTCCATGGTCTATGGTCATCTTAGGTGAGCGCGATGACCAGCTCATCGTCGCCCGCGTTCATCGCGAGCGAGAAGCCCACCGCCCGCGCGCTGATCCCGTTCCGCTCGGCGTCGCTGATCGCCCGATACTGCAGGGTAGGCGCCGTGATGGTGGTGATGTTCCCCGCGCTGCCGGTGAGGGCGAAGGACAGGGTGCCCGTGACCCCACTGGCCCACTTGCCGTACCAGTCATGGGCGGCGACCGTGGTCATCTCCGGATCGAGGGTGCCCTTGGGATCTCGGCCCGTGATGAGGGCCGACAGCAACCCGCCCACCACGTTCATACTCTCCCGCACCGCTACAGAGGTCCCCATGTCGATGTCGATCGCCCCCATGATCGGGTTGTAGGTGTGCATGGTCAGAATGTTGGCCCCGATGCACGCCACCGGCTGCACGCTGCTGTAGCTGATGCCGCCCGGCGTCGCCTCGTCCACGACCGCCTGATAGACGCCGGAAAACTCGAAGTCGAGGTAGGCGGGCTCCCCGATCTTCGCGGACAGCTTCACGTTGCCCCGCGCGCTGCGGATGCGGTGCGCGACCCCATCATCCCAGAGCGCCATACTCAGACACGGGATGGCCGTGGAGATTGGTTTGTAGGTGACGCTGACGCCGCCCACGACGGTTTCGCCGAATCCGCACGCCCTCAGATACTTCCCCCAATCGGGAGCGGTCCCCGCCGTGCCGGATCCCCGGACCTCGACCCGGAATGTGATGCTCGCTGGTTTCCTCCCATGTACCCCCGGGTACCGGCTGAACGTGGCGCGCATGGGATTGCGTTCCACCCACTGCTCCGGCGTGATGAATTTGGCGTCATACAGCAACAGCCCGCCGTCGGCCGCCGCCAGTGTTTCGTAGGTGCCCTCGGTGCCCTCGATCTTGCCCGCAATGGCCCGGAGTCGCGTGATCATGATCGGTCCCTCCTACTGCGCTGGATTGTTACGGAGTGTGCGGTACTGCACCCGGAACGTGACGCTCACGCTGCCGATCACGTCCTTCTCGTCGTCGTCGTGTATCAAGCTGCCGACCAGGATCGTATCCTGCGCCAGCCCGCCCCGGGTCGGCCCGGCCAGCATCGCCCGCTCGATGTCCGCCATCAGCCGGTTCGCCAGGGTAGGCAGCGGGACGTCCAGGGACTCATCAGGGACCGAGATCCATCCGCGCACGGTGACGGACAGCATCCGCGTGATATACGGCGTCGGCCCCTCGATGACTTCTTCCTCTCCCTCGGACACGCGCAGCGCCGGCAGCCGGTCCAGGTTGCTCGGCGGGAGCTGCCCCCGGTCCACCCCGTCCTCCGCCAGGGCGATGTGGTACTCCCCCGTCCCGGTGATCGCCGCCAGGCTGGTTTCCACGTCCTGCAGGATGCGCTCGCGAATCGACTCAGTGGCCATTTACTTCGGTCCCGTGACTTCGATGTTCCCGACGCCCAAGATACGCGCGCCGAGCTTAAAGAGCTGCGTCGCAATCCAAAAACGCCCCTTGAAAACGTGCGTCCCTGTGATCACGACAGTCATGGTCATTCCACGGACCGCCTTGCTTAAGGGAAACCTGATATCGGCCATGCCGTCACCGCTTCCCGAACGTCAGGAGATAGCCGATCTCGTGCCGGAGGTTCTTCTGGAGCGTGTCGGCCGCCAAGGCTTTCAGGGCCGAGGTGATGTGCTTCCGGAAGACATAGGGCACCGACGGACCGAAGAGTTCTTGAATGGGATACTGCTTCGTCCCCCGTCGCACGAAGACGCCGACGTGGCCACTGGCCATCCGCGCGGTGAAGGCCTCCGGAATCCGCTTGGCGACGCCCCGCATCCGGTACGTCACGCCACGACCGGCGGAGGGACGGACACTCGTCCCCTTCTTGATTGCGTTGCGCCGCAACCGATCCTTGGTGTCCTTCGCCCCAAAGGCCATCAGATCGATGCGCTTCCCCGTCCCCTGGATCGATCCGCGGAGCGAATCCACGCTCGCCTTGTACACGCTCAAGGCGCTGGCGTGTCCACGGGTGAAGGTTTTATCCCCTCGGATTTCCTTCTGCGCGATCCCGAGGTCTGCGGAAATATCCCGGATGGCCCGGGTCCTCACGCTGTCCAGCGTCCGGTTGATCGCCCGCATGCTGGCGCGCGGCGCCTCCCTGCCCAGCGCCTCCAGCCCGGCTTTGACTTGGTGCGCGTCGATGGTGCACTTGATCTTGACCATTACCTCACCCGACCAACTCTTGCAGAGCGCATAGCGCATGGCGCATGGCGTCCGGATCGGAACGCTTGGCGCTTTGCGCTTTGCGCTTTGCTCCTCACCGCACCACCCTTACCAGCACCGTGATCTCCAAGGGAGTCTTCCGCATCAGGCTCTCGACCTTCCAGGTCAGGATCGCCCCGCCGGGGGTTTCCGGCGCTTCCAGGACGGTCCCCTTGGGCAGTTCCGCCACGCTCGAGCGGCGGAAGCAATAGACCGCGCGATCTTCCCCAGCGCGCAGCTCGGAAATCTCCGTCCCGAACGGGACGGTGGCCGGGTCGAAGTCCTGGCGCAGGCCCCGCACGGTGATGGTCGCCCCCGCGCCCGGCGCGTTCGGGATGACCACGTCGAGGCCGGAGTGCGCATAGATCGTGTCGAGGGCGGCGGCGAACGGATCAGACATGATGGACCGTCCATGGTTCCGGATCGTCGCTGGGGAAGAAGTGGATCTTCCCCGGTCCATCGGTGACCTGCCAGTGTGCGCCGTAGGGCGACGCGGCGGCCGACAGATCCGTCGCGCCCGGACTGAAACGCACCTTGCCGGTGGCTTCCTCGGTGACGGTGACCTTGCCGGTCGTGGTGATCCCCACGCCCAACCGATTCTTGAGGACCAGCCCGACGGTGCATCCGGCCAGATTCAGCGCCACACCGTCCACCTTCAACTGCTTGTCCACCGGGCCCGTTTGGCCTTCAACCAGTCGGCGACTCATAGATCCTCCGCGGTCCGACGCGGTGTGAGCTCCCCCGCGATGCGAATCGGTGTACAATCCACCGTCACCCGTATGGCGGTCAGGTCGAACGTGGTCCCCACGTAGACGTCCCCAAGGATGACGATGCGCAGCGTCCCCGCCTCGCCCCGCGCCCGCACCCCGATCAGCGGGACGGCGAGGGCTCCCGGGGGCAGCAGATCCCCGACCCTTCCAGTCCCCTGCACCCCGCCCAGCGAGAGGGCAACGTCGATCCCGACCGATCCCGCCGCGCCCTTGGCAGGGACACTGACCAAGGCGAGGAAGACCGCGCTGGACGGAGAAACCGCCCCGACTGCCCCGGTCCCTGCCTGTCCGGCGAGCGCCAGAGACACCACCGGAGCCGGCGCACCAACCGCGCCGCTGGCCTGAACCCCGCCCACCCCCAGGGTGATTTCTCTCCCGGGGGTCCCCACTGACCCGGCACCGGACACCCCAGACAGGGCGATAATCACCGCGCCGGACGGTTGGACGCCCCCCGTTTCGCCCCTGGCCTGGGCCCCGGAGAGGGTGATGCTGATGGAGAAGGTCGCAGACCCGGCCGCGCCGCGCCCCTGGGCCCCCGTGAGCGCCTTTTCCACCCCCGGGGCTACCACCCCCGCCGCTCCCCTGCCAGATTGCCCAGGCAGGGCCAGCGTCACCGCGAGGGCCGGGGTTCCCACGGCCCCCGTCCCGGCCTGGCCCACCAGGTCCTTCGACACGAAGTAGGCCGCCGATCCGGCAGCGCCCTTGCCGGGCGACCCCGTCAGGGCCAGCGTGACCCCAAGCGTGGGACTCCCAGCCTCCCCCTTGCCCGCTACGCCGACCAGGGCGATGCTGACGGCCCCGGAGGGTTGGAGGAGTCCGACTGCGCCGGTCCCTGCCGCCCCCGACAGGGTGAGGCCCACGCCCAAGGATGCAGGAGCGCCTACCGCCCCCGTGCCCGACTGTCCGACGAGCGCCTTTTCGACCCCGTGCGCTGCCGATCCCGCCGCCCCCCGGCCCGCCGTGGCGGTCAGCGCCAGGGTCACGCCAGGGGACGCGGCCCCGACCTCCCCCTTCCCCGAGACTCCGGTGAGGGCGACGATGATCGCCCCAGAGGGCTGGACCGCCCCGGCCACCCCGGTGCCCTGTGCCCCCGACAGGATAAGGCCAACGCCGAGTGAGGCTGGGGCTCCCACAGCCCCGGTACCGGATTGGCCGACGAGCGCCTTTTCGACCCCGTGGGTTGCCGATCCGACCGCCCCCTTGCCCGCGGTTGCGGTGAGGGCGAACGTAACCCCCGGGGTGAGCGTTCCAGCCGCCCCCTTGCCCGCGGTTGCGGTGAGGGCGAACGTAACCCCCGGGGTGAGTGTTCCGACCGCCCCCTTGCCCGCCGTTGCGGTGAGGGCTTGCGTCAACGTCGGGGTGGCGGTCCCGGCCTCACCCTTACCCGCCACCCCGGTGAGGGCGACGGTGACACTGGGCGCAGGGGTGCCGACCTGTCCGGTGGATGCGACCCCGGTCAGGCCGACACTCGTCCCCCCGCCAGATATCAGGGCCAGCAGTAACAGCAGCACGCGCTATCCCCTACACGACCGATCCGTGGTTACGTGACGATCCGCACCAGGGCGTTGCTGGCGTCGTTCGCCGGCATGGTGAGGGTGAAGTCCGCCCCCACGATGGACTGCGACGTGAACGTGTGAACCGACACCTGCTTGTTGCTCTGGCTGGAGTTGTACAGCACCAGGCAGTCGAATGCGCCCGAGCTCGTCAGGTTCGTCCATGTGAGGTTTGCCGAGGGCGTGAACACCCCCGCCGTGCCGTTGGTGGTGGGCGCCGTGGCCATCACGACCGTTTTGCCGCCCTGGGTGTAGTTCCCGGACGCCGCCAACTCCCCCGTGGTGTTGTAGACGGTGTCCGCCACGCCACGGGTGCCGCCCGCTGTCAGGAACAGGGCCGCCTTCAGGACGTCCGCCGTCGCGGCGGTCCGCGCCGGAACCCCGGTCCCCGGGCCGAAGGCATGAATCCCGATCATCAGTTCGGCCTTGAAGCTGGTGCACATCCCTGCTACGTTTGCCATGTCACGGCCCTCCCAGAGCCCCAGACGCGCCTTGCCCGACCTTGAGCGTGACGTGCGCAGACCGCCGCACCAGCTCCCCCTGATACCAATGCTCGACCCACGTCGTGTGCTCGTTCTCGTTGTCGATCACACCCTCTTTTTTCTCCAGCTCCGCCTCGTCTATCTCGCCACGAATGGTGGAAATCATCGCCATACCGCACCTCCAAGCCATGCGAGCAGGGACCACACCCCGCCCGATCCCCACCAGCCCATCCCGGTGACAACTGGATCATTCCATGTCAGGACCACGACGCCCGCGTACCCCGCCCCGCCCGTGTGGTTCGTGTTGTCGAGGGTGTAGCCCCCCGATCCCCCGCTGCCGTATTGATTC
>Ga0315273_10012393_pt1 | contig 10932 bp, 10 predicted proteins | sample YL17G02_0_MG_FD_205753 | JGI IMG/M metagenome (GOLD analysis project Ga0315273, IMG submission 205753) | Sediment microbial communities from Yellowstone Lake, YNP, Wyoming, USA - YL17G02_0 | ecosystem: Environmental > Aquatic > Freshwater > Lake > Sediment | place: USA: Wyoming | collected...
TGAATCGATCCGATACTGATGACAGCCGAGTCAAAGGGATTAATTTTACGGGAAATGATCCCGTTCAATGCAAGAATGACATGGGCAGATAGATAAATGGGATCTATTGTTTCGTGTGGTCTGGCTCCATGACCTCCCATCCCAATAATGGACGCTCGAAATGAGTCCACGCCACCAGATGAAGGACCTGCTCCAATATGGATCTGGCCTACTGGAACATGGGCAGAGACGTGTAATGCTAGAACCAATCCAACCCCGCCTTCCATTGCGCCATCCTGGATCATGCGCGGGGCACCACTAATGCCTTCCTCGTCAGCAACTTCCTCAGCAGGTTGAAATAGGAAACGGACAGTCCCAGGAAAATTCACTTCTTTAGATATTAATTCTGCAACACCAAGTAATATCGCAGTATGCGCATCATGACCACAGGCATGCATGACTCCGGGATTTTGTGAAGAATAATCCGTTTGGTTATCTTCCTGAAGGGGAAGCGCATCCATATCTGCGCGAATGGCAACGATTGGTAACCCTTGCCCTAATTCACCGACTACTCCTGTTTTTCCAACATTCTGTCTTACCCTGCATGCAAGAGATGTCAATGATTCAGCCACCTTTGCGGAAGTGCGGTACTCCTGAAAACCAAGTTCAGGGTGTTTATGAAAGTCCCGTCGATAACCTTGCATTATTTCTTGAAGGTCCATGGCTTTATTTAACATATTATCAGTTTCCTTATCTATATTTTTTCAATTCACGATCAGCTTCTCGTAGTATTTCATCTAATTCCTGGTCTTGTTCGGTACTTAGGGGTTCCACCTTGTGATTCTGCAATATATTGAGAGCCTCGACTTGTGCACGTTCAGCCATGCCTGTACGAGAATTCTGTTCCCAGGCTTCCCATGAGCCACGCTCCGCCAAAGACGTGAGCAGAACCTCACCACTACGGAGATATCGAAGGGTGTGCTTTTGACCGAGGAAGTTATGCGTGGTCCCCATTACAGCTGAGATCACTTCGACCGCTAAAGAATCTTCGGTAATATCGAAACCATTTCTGAGCCGCCTGACGCTGGCTGCAATTTCATTGTCACATACGATCTGGGCAAAAGAGCCCATGACACCTGCTTCCATCTCTCCAATCCCGGAAAGCTCATCTGCTCCTGCTAAGGCGGGAATAATAGCGTTCAGTGACCGCTCGAAACCGTTTTGGATATCCAATGTGTGAGAATTTGTTGAAAATCCGTATACATTTACCGGAAATCCGTAGTGATGGCCCATCTGGACTGTCGCGGCTGACGCCAGTCCCAACTCAACCCCTCCCCACACGGATAAACCCGTACGGGGTTCCATCATTGCCAGGCGCCCACAGTAAACAATTGGTAAACCAGGATGCACTAATTGTGCAAGAACGATTGAAGCCAATAACTCAGCGTTTTGCTGTGTCACCGCACCTGCAATTGAAAAAGGAGCTGTCGTCCCAGCAGTGGGGCAAGGGAGAGGCGCGAAAGGTATTCCACTGCGAGCTATCTCTATAATTGCAGCAGCACAATCAGCTGGAAAACGAAGCGGACTTACTGGAGAGACACTTAAAGAAAACACCTCCTCAGGTGGACCAATAACTGAAGCCATACGGATTGCAAACTGCGCTTCTTGTTCATTTTGAACACCGGGTCCCTGGAGAGGTTTGGTGGTATTGGGAATAGCATGTCGGTACATTGCCAGCGACATCAAATGCCCTGGAACGTCCTGGGGTGTAAAAAACGGGGTGATAGTGGTGACACCATCCAAAGCATCAAGAAGCCGTGTACAATCCTGCAGGTCTTTGAGCATAGCTTTACGGCGAGTGCATGAGCCTGCGTCATATATGTCACGCGCCCCACCCAGGTTGTGCCAGTGAAGTGTCTTATCTCCAAGCGTTTTTACAGAGCCACCTCGACCACGAATGCTTACGGTTGTTTTTGATTTAGCTATCGCTTGTTCGACAAGCCATGGAGGAAGAAGAACCTTATCCTTTTCAACGGTTCCCCCCGCACCAGATAAAATCTCCCGTGCCACAGGGTGGGTCAGGCTGATACCGGTCTCGGCTAATACACGCAAGCTGGCTGTATGGATTGCTTGGATATCTGATTCAGTCATAAGCACGAATTCGTGCATTGGCTTCTCCTGAGGCAATTAGGATAGGGAATGTCTTGAGATCTGACTGTCTAAAATTATTTACTTCAATAGATTGGAGATGTGAATGTCGACTCACCTCTCCATTCATTATTCTTTTGGTTGAAGTTAATGCTCGAGGATCGGTAAAGAATCTAGACCAGCATCCTTGGCTTGTTTATTCACCAGATTTTTCAGCTCTTTAATCTGGTGTTCTGGTAGTTCTGGTTTCTCATACTGGTCCAGTAACAGTTTTACCTGAGACCGGGCACGGGAAAAAGAATCCAAACTTCCATCCTGGTGCCATCCACGGATTGAGTCACGATCCAGGATTTTCGAAGGAAGGTATTGTTCTTGGGAGAATAACTCACGGGTAACTTTTTGCTTGAGGAAATCTCCTTTGAAATTTATACCCTCAAACATGGCGGTTGCCAGAGTCTCTGTTGGGGTATGCATTCCCGATAACAGACGTTTTGCCATGGCTACAATTTCCGCATCAATTACCAGCTTTTCCAGGCTGAAGCATGCGAGGAAGTCTAACATGCCAGCCCCGGAGATCATATTAATACCTGCCAGGGCGCCAATTATGGCACTGATCCCGCTTTCCAATCCGGCTTGTGCATCAATTACCTTGGAATCACTGGCACACAAATAAGTATGTGTGGGAAGCCCAAGGAATTTACCCACTTGAGCGTAAGAGGCATCGATCATTGCAGTCTCAATAGCACCCATTGGGGTTGTGCCTTTTCGCATATCGAAGATAGCAGGAGCGCCACCCCACACGATTGGTGAACCAGGTTTTGCTAGCTGGTGGATCGTGATCCCACTCAAGCATTCAGCTGCATGTTGAACGACTGAACCTACCAAGGTGACCGGAGCAGTTGCGCCAGCCAATGGCATAGATACCATCTGCGCAGGGATAGCTGCCCTTGCCAAATCAATAAGATTTTGAGCCCCGAAATTACTCCAAATCAGCGGAGGAGATGGGCAAACATCAAAAACTGCCTGAGGTTTTTCAGCTAATTTCTCACGGCTGCCTGCAAATAATGCTAACATATCCACCATCACCTGCAGGGTTGGAATGGCAAAAGCGCCAGTGACTATGGGCTTTGTCGAGTACAACAATACCAGATATAGGCGATATAAATCGCTGATCGGTTTAGGGATTTCGTTACAGATCACCGCAGTAGATTGGGCATCAAACTGCGAGAGCATTTCGGTAAGTTTAACAATCCGTACCAGGTCGTTGGTGTACGATGGACGGTGATCACCTGTTTCTGGGTCCAGGATATGTACCCCAGACGAACCTGGATCAAAATGCACAGCATTGCCGCCATAGGTTATCTTTGGGATACCATACCGGTTATATAAGTGAAACTCATGAGGAACTGTCTCCAATGCCTGGTAGATAATATATTCTGGTATGTGAACCACTTCAGCATCTCGATCAACATTGGCGCCCGCTTCTTCCAGTAATTGCATCGCAAATGGTGAGTGAACCTTAATACCGGGTTTGATCAAAAGTTGAAATGCTTCATCCAGTATTTGTTTAACCAAGTCATCAGTAAGGAGGGAGATACTCGGTTGCATATCTCTCACGCTTTCTCAACTGAAGCAATGATCTTCTTCAATTCCGCGGATATGGCCACATCCAATGGCTCTGGTTGGTGAGTGGTGAGGATTTTCCTGGCTTTTTCAAGAGCCCAGTCACGACCATCATTATGGTTCTCTTCCCAAACATTATAGGGGCGACGATCCATGAATTGGGGTATGAATATATCACGCATATGTTTCAATGTGTGTTTTTGACTCAGGAAGTTACCACCCGGACCTACATTTCGGATTACATCCAATGCGAGTGTTTCATCATCTACAACAATACCTTGCATGACTTTTTGGATAATCGAGAAAATTTCGCAGTCCATTAACATCTGAGTGTATGACCAAATCCGGCTACCGTGCAATAAACCTGCACCTAGTAACATATCAGACATGACCAGGCTTGCCATGAAGGTGGACAGGCTATTCTCGACACCCGCATGCCAATTCGGTTCCTTTGCACCTGTTGCAAAAGATCCCATGGAGAGGGGAATGTTATAGAAATCGGATAGTTTATTTTGAGCTGCACCAAACAGAAAATCTTCCGGTCCTCCACCTGTATATGCGCCTGTCCTCAGGTCTGATGCAGTTTGGGCAGCAGCGTAAAAGACTGGTGAACCTGGGAATGCCAACTGGATCAAAGCAGTGGCACTAATAACCTCCGCATTACCAACTACCAGGTTACCAGCCATTGTGGCGGGTCCGGTGGTCAAGCAAGCAGCCATGGTCATAAAACCGACTGGTAATCCGGCTTCAGCACCTATTAATGCAGCATCAACGCTACCGCCATCCTGCCCAAGCGGAGGAGCAGTACACTGCATTATGGAAAGTAGAGGCCGTTTCCTTAAAGCCTCCCGACCACCAGCAATTGCAGTTGCCATCTCTATCGCTGCCCGGGCTTCTTTTTCATTATATATACTTTCAGTTTGGGCATGTTTGGTTGAATTTTCCCAGATTGCACGCAACTCATGCAAACCTCGAGTTTTTGCAGGGTAATCCTGAGCGGAGACAGCAACCCAATGAAAAGCTATTTCCTCCAAGGCATCCCCAATCCGGGCAATGTCTGCCACATCTTGCCAATTGGACATGCGGCGTTTACCAGTGTTGATATCCAGGACTTCAACGCCACACCCATCTGTGCCAAGGAAAACATGGTTCCCATCGAGTGGCAGATCTTGATCAGGGTTACGTGCGGCAAGATCGTATTTTGGTGGAGCGAGCTTCAACGAGTCTTCAATGATACGACCAGGCACCTTTACGATGGAAGTTTTTCTATCTACTTTAGCACCATGCTCTTCCCATATATCCAAAGCACGTTTCGATGGAAAACGGATACCCGTTGTTTCAATGATATCAAGGGTAGCACTATGCAAACGAAGAATTTCCTCAGGTGTAAGGATTTCCAGACTGAGTTTTGGATTGGTAATTGATTTAATTTTTCCAGTCATTTAGACACCTGATGGAGATTAAATGCCCAGAAGCTGCTTGGCGACCCGGGCAGCTCCAATAGCATCCTCGCTGTACCCATCAGCATTTATTTGCTTGACCCATTCCTGGGTCACTGGAGCACCACCGACCATGACCTTTACTTTATCGCGCAAACCAACGTCTTCCAGGGCTTCAATCACATCTTTTTGATGTACCATCGTAGTAGTCAGTAATGCACTCATAGCGACAATATCAGCACCTACTTCGCGAGCTTTCTCCACTATCTTCATTACGGGCACATCCACACCCATATCAAAAACCTGGAAGCCTGTGGCTGAAAGCATCGTTCCTACCAATGTTTTTCCAATTTCATGAATATCGCCTTCAACGGTACAAAGGACGACCTTACCAAGCATAATTCGCTCTGTACCACGTCTTGCAAGTTCCGGTTCCAAAACTGCAACCGCCGCTTTCATGGCTTCACCTGCCATAACCAGCTCAGGTAAAAACATATTTCCACAGCTGAACTGGTCACCAACAAAGTTCACTCCAGCAACGAATCCTTTGTTGATTGCCTCCAGTGGATCAATGCCCATGGCAATCGATTGCTTTGCCAGTTCGGCTGCTTTCTCTGCTTCACCATCGGTAATACTCTGTTCCATTTCTTTGAAGAGATCTTCGTTCTGCATATTATTCTCCTTTATATAAGTTTATTCTAATGAGATGAGACCATTGGCTCAATAATGTTTTCGATCTCATGAATTGAATCGCCAGAGATATCTAAGTACATTTCTAACTCATCACCAAGATTATTAATGTGATTGGTGACCTGTTTCGATGCTTCCTGGGGGTCGTTGGATGCTAAAGCTTCAACGATTGCCTTATGCTCAAGATATTCCCGCTTCAAACTATTTTGGAGAAGCACGGGGTGGCGGAACATGTATTCATAGAGCATCCAATCAGGAAATGAATTGGTAGTCATTTCATATAATTTGCTTAATAAAGGACTACCTGCTAAATCTACAATGTGTGTATGGAATTCTTTATTTAATTGGCGTAAATTAGACATATCTTCAAGAGAAAGTAAGTTTGCCGTTTGTTCAACAATCTCTGATAAATTTCGAACATTTTCTGGTCGGATAACTTTCGCAGTGATTCGAGCAGCCAGATTCTCGAGAACAAGACGCATTATAAAGGCATCGACGATTTCTTTGGGTTCCAATTTTGGGACACGTACACCCCGAAATGGCACCCGTTCTGCCAAGCCTGAAGCGACTAAACGGTCGAAGGCTTCCCTAACCGGTGTTTGGCTAACACCCAACTGAGTGGAAATATCTTCCTGACGCAGCCAATCTCCAGCAGAAAATTTACCTGCAATTATTTTAGTATATAGGTAGTCATACACTTCATCGCTAAGAGAGCGTTTTCGAAGCATTTCACTTGTTTCAGGGATTGAGGACATTTGTTCCATTTATTTCTTCGTTACATGACCTGACATCTAACCAACCATTCTCTTGATATATTATATATTATATATTATATTTCGTAAAGAATTAAAATCGATTATTCGGAATTCTTGATTATAAAAATACATTGGGGAATGCCCCTTATATTTATCGTTTGTTTTTCGACTTGCCTGACTGGTGCATTTAAAAGTTGTTCTAGCAATGAAGCATCCACAAGACAAAGTTCGGGATGAATTTCGAGGATTGCACGATACGGACAGTGACCCAACATGATACGTGGATTCTCAAGGTGAGCTTCCCAATGTGCCTGGTAATTCATATGATTAAGTGCATGGATGGTTGAGTACAAACGTCTGGTGGGGTTGGACAAACCAGTCTTATATTGTGAACCTAAATGATTAGCGATATCCTCGATAAATTGAATTCTTTCAGTTGGTTCAGCATTACACATTAAAGCGCATAGCAACGCATCAGACAGATGATCCAGATTGTTTCGATTACTTTGTTGGCTGGAGCAATAGATCTGAGCTGGTCGACCTTTTTTAGAAACAGCTTTCTGACCGATTACGTTAACACTTCCCTGTTCGGTTAATATTGAAAGATGGTGGCGAATATTCGCGGGGGTCACTCGAAATACTTTACTTAATTCCTCCACGGTTGTATTTTGTTGCTCAATAATATAATTTAATATATTTTGGCGTGAGTTTGGCATATTCACCTTGAATAAGTATATCAATAATATCCATAAAAGCAAATATATATTTGCGTATATAGTTGACTTCAACATGGATACAGGTATAATGAATCCGATATTTATATTATGTTTGAGGAGGTTGTCTTTATGAGTCAGGACTTGAATAACCCTGGTTATGAAATTCCGCCTGAAATGCAAGGACAGGTGACCATAACAACCCTGGATAAGATCTACAACTGGGGACGGCGTTCATCTATTTGGCCAATGATGTTCGGTTTGGCATGCTGCGCTATTGAAATGATATGCACCGCTACCAGCCGTTTTGATTTTGCTCGGTTTGGTATGGAAATCATGCGACCCAGCCCACGACAGGCAGATTTGATGATCGTTGCCGGAACCGTAACAAAAAAAATGATCCCCCAAATTGTCAGACTATATAATCAAATGCCTGAACCCAAATATGTGCTTGCAATGGGTGCGTGTGCCTCTGGGGGGGGACCATTTAAGGAAGGTTATAACGTTGTTTCGGGCGTTGATGAATTTCTACCCGTGGATGTATACGTTGCTGGATGCCCACCAACACCTCAAGCTTTGTTAAATGGTTTTATTACATTACAAAAACTGATCGATTCTCAGTCGATTAAGACAGTGAGGTGGTATAGAAAGGGCCAGGATACCCCATTGCCGGTTCCCATTCTTGGACCGGATGTTATAAATCCTGAGAAAATCGTAATGATTAAAGAATACACTCAAAATAAGCAATTGGCTCTACAGGTTGCAGCTCAATCTACACCTGATCAAACTACTTCACCTGAGGCTGGATAGATTATCGATGAATCACATTATTATGGAGCATGTCCATGGGTAATCAAAATATCGCACTAGAATCAGACTTGTTATTTATCTTCCCCGATATACTATTCCACGATGAACGCCCTGGTTATGAGGGATACATAATAAAAACCGAACATATGATTTCTTTTATGCAGAGACTCCGCGATGATTTAGGATATGATTATTTGTCATCCATAACCGGGGTGGATTATTTATCTGAAAGGAAAATGGAAGTCGTTTATCATGTCCGGAAGTCAACTGGCGGCTCTCCTTTGGTGATCAAGGCACAAGTAGACCGTGAAAATCCGGTGATTTCCTCTTTAGTTCCGATTTATCCTGGTGCAGAATTCCAAGAACGGGAAATATGGGATTTATTTGGTATCAAATTCGAAGGACATCCGGATTTACGCCGAATATTAATGTGGGAGGGTTTTTCCGGATATCCTTTACGTAAAGATTGGAAAGAAGGCTATTACGAAGAAGATGGCAAACCATTTAAAAGTCGTTGGCCTGCCGGTATTTATAAGAGTGCAGAAGATAAAAATCCTCTTGGAACGAATGTCGACTTTCCAGCTGGTTTTAACCCAGAAAGCTGGGTTCCAGAGACCGAGGCGGCTTTATATGCAGGTTTAGGGAGGATAGATCGCAAGGATGAAAATACCGGCATCAATACTGAGCAAGTAATCGTAAATATGGGACCTCAGCATCCATCCACGCATGGGGTATTTCGGATGGCAGTCAAGTTGGATGGCGAGACAATCGTGGGGCTCAAACCCGTGATGGGATATCTTCACCGTAATCATGAGAAGATTGGTGAGAGAAATACATTTTTGGGAATCATGCCCTATACAGACAGATTAGATTATTTCAACTCGATGAGCAATAATTTTGGCTATGCATTAACAATTGAAAAACTAATGGGGATTAACCCACCTGAGCGTGCAGAATATATCCGGGTAATGATGGCAGAACTAACACGAATTGTTAATCATCTGGCGTTATTTGGTTTTTTGTTAAATGACCTAGGCGCATATTTCACTCCATTTATATATGCATTTGAAGAGCGTGAGCTCATCTTGGACATTTTTGAAGCAGTCTCTGGCTCCAGGATGATGTGTAATTACTTCCGATTTGGTGGTGTGGCACGTGATTTACCTGAAGGGATTATCGAAAAAGTAAAGGGTTTGGTTCTTGATCGCCTGCCTAGAAAAATTGATGACCTTGACTTGTACATAACAAATAACGAAATAATTCGCCATCGGACAGAAGGAGTCGGCGTGCTTACACCTGAACAGGCACTTGCGTACTCTGCTGTTGGACCAGTATTGCGTGCTTCAGGAGTGCCTTATGATTTACGACGAGCACAACCTTATAGCATCTATAATCGCTTCGATTTTGATGTAGCTGTCCGTTATCATGGAGATGTATATGATAGGTATTTGGTTCGATTGGATGAGATGCACCAAAGCTTAAGAATACTTACCCAGGTAATTAAGGATATTCCTGAAGGACCCATCCAGGAAGGAAAACCTCAGTACCAAGTGAGGGTACCTGCAGGGGAGTCTTACGGTTGTGTAGAAGGGCCCAAAGGCGAACTGGGGTTCTATGTTATATCTAATGGCAAGCCAAACCCTTGGCGGTACCATATACGTGCGCCATCATTTATCAACCTGACCGCGTTAGAGAGCTTGTGTATCGGTAATAAAATTGGCGATGTAGTTGTTATTCTCGGTTCCATCGATATCGTTCTGGGCGAAACAGATAGGTGAGTGAAGAATGTCTGATCAAAAAGATAACTATATGTTTGGATTAGGTGTGCTGAAAGGGCTGGGTTTAGCCTTCAGACATTTCCTTGAAACTTATATTGATGATATCAGGCACATGGGAAAGAGATATAAAACATCCGAAGGCATTGCATATCGCGCAAGCAAAGACGTGAGTGGGATCTTTACAGTTCAATATCCAGAGGAGAAAATCCCCGTTCCTGAAGAATTTCGGTATGTTCCCTTTCTAATATATGAAGAAAAAGACGGGGTAATTGAGTATCGTTGTACTTCTTGTGGGATCTGTGCCAAAGTATGTCCACCTCAATGTATCTGGATCATTCGTTCAACAGATCCTAACACAGGTAGACCTATTCCTGACCCGGCTGAATATTATATTGATATTGATATGTGCATGAATTGTGGATATTGTGCTGAATATTGTCCATTTGATGCAATCAAGATGGATCATGATTATGAATTGGCTTCTTATAATCGCTCAAATAATGTATATGATAAAACCAAGCTCGGAAAGCATGTTTCCTATTATGCATCTATCCGTCCTATTAATTACCAGCGGGAAGAAGCTGCCCGAAGAGAAGCTGAAACTCAGAGAGCAGCTAGAAAGGTACACGCATAGTTTATTGGTTGGATAGGAAAGTACTATTGATTAAACTTAAGTTGGAGAAATTCCATGCAGGACAATAGTATTGACTTGCTTTTTCCATCTAGATTTATTGAATTAATGTGTGATATCCGCGGTGAGTTATGGAGGAATTTTATCAATGGTCTTATTGATTTGGAACCGACAAGTCCAGAACGAATTTCCTTTGTGTTGATGATGGTAAGGCTTGGTGGTTGTTTTTCCTGTCAATCGGATTCATTTCGCGCCATAAGAGGATGTATACTTTGTTCCAATTCCACTGTAAAGCGATATAAAGGGAGTGATCAATCCCTTATCGAGCTTTATAATGAAGCAAAAATTGAAGTAATTAATTACATG
>Ga0315273_10012394_pt1 | contig 10932 bp, 10 predicted proteins | sample YL17G02_0_MG_FD_205753 | JGI IMG/M metagenome (GOLD analysis project Ga0315273, IMG submission 205753) | Sediment microbial communities from Yellowstone Lake, YNP, Wyoming, USA - YL17G02_0 | ecosystem: Environmental > Aquatic > Freshwater > Lake > Sediment | place: USA: Wyoming | collected...
GAGGATGTCGGGTTCGGGGAGGCTGTCAGAATCTTCGAGGCTTTCGTCTCTCAGCCAGAAGATATCGAGGCTTGCCTTGTCGCGGTTGATTAGTTCGTCTTTTGTAGGGGCGAACGGCTGTTCGCCCCTACGGGAACGCCATTCTTCTGTCAATTTCCCCTCAACAGCGGCCTTGAGGACAGAGGCTTTATATCGCTTGAGATTTGCCTGTATTCTCTTGAGCGCTGCCACAGCTTCATTAAGACGGGAGAACTGCTTTTCAATTTCGGCGACGATGCGTTTTTGTTGGTCGAGAGGGGCAAGAGGCACTTGAATTTCACCGACGTTTGCAAGTGACAAATTCGCGCGCCCAACCCCTACTGTTAGCTTTGAAACAAATTTTTGAACATCGTCCGATTTGAGATAATAGTAAAGATATTTCGTATCTATCAATCCTAATGCTGTTCTAATTATTGCAAGAGCTTGATTAGTATTAGCTGGCAGATCGACTCCCCTTACAATACCAACTCTTCCAATAGTGCCAGCTATTGAGAAAAGAACATCATTCTCTTTTAGGATAGAGCGTTTCAGAAACTTATTTGCGTCTTCATCTATGAAATCGTTGATCGAAATTACATAACCATTTTCGTCTATATTCTCAACTTTAATGAATTTGATACCTTCTGGTTGATATATATAACCATAGCTTGTCGGAGTACTACCTTTAGTAATTCTCTCCGCCATATCTCGCAAATTAAGGAACGCCCACCCCTCCGGCAAATTCTTTCTTTTTACAACGCTCATGGTTTCTTCTGCATATTCACTGTTGTGTTTCTTATTTGCTCTTTAGGCTGTATTTTTTCATTCATGAAATCATCAGAAAACTTATCAAGGCTCTTAAAGAGTGATTCCCAGGTTTTTATTTTCCTTTTTCGTATTGCAGGATTTGTATTTTTCTCAACAATTAATATTCCTTTTTATTTCAGAAGACTACCTTTTTTTGTATACTTCACCATGACTGCCGATATCGAGCAGAATAATCTCCTTATCGGTAATCATGAGCGTTAATGTAATTCGATATTTGTCGGTCAGACTTATTGCGTGGCAGCCTTTTAATCTACCACCTAACGGATGCAATTCGAGGTGTGACTGAAAGGGATCACGACAGAGATCGTCGACAACGTTCGCAAAACAGGATCGAAGGTCGGGGTGTTTCTTAAAAAACTTCTTTGCCTGACGGAGGAACTGTTTCGGAGTAATGATGGTGTACACTACTCGTCTTCCTGATCAATAGCCTTGAGCAACTCCTTCGCATTCTTGAACCTGGAAACCCGGCCGGCCTTCACATCCTCTAATGAAGAACGCACTCTGGCCATATATGTTTCGTTCTCAGCCGCCAATAATTCCTTATATCGATCCTCGGACAGAACAACATACTGAGGCTGGTTATTTTTAATTACATAGACGGCTCCGTCTTTCAGGATTTCATCTACAACGGATATCCCTCTTCTTTTTATTTCCTGGGCCGGAACTGTATTCATATTAATACTCCTTTCAGTGCTTAATATAGTACTTAAATTATATCAATAAGGGTTATTTTAATCAAACAAAAACTTACGCCGCCAGCACCTCATTCAATTCATCCAGCAACGGCCACAGTCCCTCACCGAAAAGCTGATAGGCTTTACCGATTCCGCCCTTTTCTTTAAAAGGTGTATATTCAAAATCTTCTCTGTCTATGCTAAGGCTTCCGACAATATACTCCTTGATTTTTTCCAGCCAGAATAATTGTTCTTCATTGAACTTTTTCCCTGTCTTTTCCTGCCCTGCCAACCATGCACTGAACCTCTCCTCTACATGCTCTGTATAAGGCTCTAATTCATCCTCCTGATGCAAAGCAAAACGGATAAGCGAAACAAGATCGGTCAAAATCCGATGGCTGCCTGCGCCTCTGACCTTTGATTCATCCAATGCGGCATATGCCTCCCAAAGCCTGTCTATGCGCCAAAGGTAAGGGGGCTTCTCGATAAGGTCTGCGAGTGCCTTTATCTCCTCAAAACGCAACCGCTCCTTATATGGCCTGCTGTAAAGGATTTGCAGCGCGGTGATCTCATCTTTATGGTCCTTAATGAATTGCTCAAACGAAGTAACCAGACCCTTTGCCTTTTCCAATGCATCGGCGCTGAATCCGGCCTCTATGACTGCATCCGGACTAATTGTATCAATGATCTGCTATGTGGTTTTGTGCAGTTCGACCAGTTTTCTCCGAAGTTCGGCATTATGAAGGGGTTTGATTGATTCCTTTATGATTATTACTGCAGCCTGTTTAATCTGTTCAGTAGAAGGCGCTGCAACTCCCCGATTATTCTTTTTCGCTTCATCAACATGCCTGTCAGGATCAATCGCTTGCACAAGATCGCCTGTTAACTCCTTAAGATTTTTACCTCCGGTGAGCTTCTGAACTTCTGACTTGTCTTCAGGACATAATTTTTTGTCCATGCGGGCCAGACGCCCGGCTATTGAAGAGATCACATCTGTTTCAGTATTTCCCAGAGCCACAGCCTGAAGAAGTTTTTCAAAAGATACTGCAGGTTTCCTTTCCATCGGCCTTGAGTCTGTCTTGTCGTGTTCGCAAACACCTGCTGCATCGACAATTACAAAATGAGTTTTGGCAATGGCATCCGGAGTCACTGATTGAAGGTCGTTCGGATTGATTACACGTACTCCTCGGCCTTTCATCTGCTCAAAGTAAGACCGTGACTTTACCGTGCGAAGAAATAAAACTATTTCCAGCGGTTTGATGTCTGTGCCTGTTGAAATCATGTCCACAGTGACGGCGATCCTCGGGAAATAGCTGTTTCTGAATTCTGCAATAAGTTCATCAGGTTTTTCCCCTGTTGTTTTGTATGTTATCTTCTGGCAGAATTCGTTCCCTTTGCCGAACTCTTCCCTGATAATTTTTATGATGTCCTCCGCGTGAGAATCATCCTTTGCATAAATGAGGGTTTTCGGCACATCTTTGCGGCCGGGGAAGATATCGGTGAAAAGCTTATCACGAAAGGTTTTTATAACAGTTCTGATCTGGGCAAGGGCTACCACATCTCTGTCAAGCTGGTTAGGGGAATACTCAAGGTCCTCATCCAGCCTCTCCCATCGTACAGCCCGCGTTTCGCGATCGCGTATATCGACATAATAACCTGCATCGACCTTTGAACCATCCTTGGTAATCTTTGTGCGAATACGATAGACATCATAATTGACATTCACTCCGTCTGCAACCGCCTGCTCATGGGGATATTCCATGACAAGGTTCTGATTAAAGAAACCGAAGGTCTGCTTGTTCGGCGTAGCGGTAAGACCGATTATGATGGCGTCAAAATATTCAAGGACCTGCCGCCAGAGCTTATAGATGGAACGGTGGCATTCATCGGTAATGATCACATCGAAAGTTTCGATAGGGATGGCAGGATTATATTCAACAGGCATGGGCTCTTTGAAAAGGTCCGAATGGTCAAAGAGAGATTTTTCCTCAAGCGCGGGATCGATCTCCTCTTAATGGTAGAAAATAAAACAGTCAACAAAATGTGGACGTTAAGGAGACAAACTCCCTGTTATGCCTTATGGGAAACGACATATCCGGAAGCTGAGAATTTTGATAAGACTTAACTTCGGGGACAGTCTGGGGACACAGATCTTAATAGATTTAATTGATAAAATTATCAGAATCATAAACAAGATTTCCAAAAGAAATTAACGAAAATATCAGGTTACCCAAAATCGCGGATAACTGTGAGAATTGAAATGAGAACGGGAATATTAATTTTGCGCCTTTTTCGCTGAAAGACGCTTGATGAAACGAAGCAGGTTCTGACACTGTCTGTCGGGTCAAGTTCCAGTAACACCTTCTTGGAAAGAAGGCGCTTGTGAGTGTTCAGAAAGGCCTGAAACAGGCAGCCAAGGGTAAGGTCACAAAACTCAATCTCGACGAGCTTTAGTGCTCAGTTCTTATTTAAAAAACTCCTTGATATTTTGTATGTGCAATCCGAGCCATTCTTTTTTATAGCCTTTATATTCTTCTGACAGTTTTGACGCCTTTTCTTTTAAAGCCTTCAGATTGATACTGGAGTAGTCAAGCTTGATGTCGGCAAAGACGACTTCTTTTCTTAAGTCATTTACACCTACGAGGTCAATCTCATTCTGATTTCCTCTTTCCCAGTATGTGCCGATCCGGTTATAACTGCCGGACTCGGCAAAGACTTGCTGATAGAAACTCTCAAGGATGCGTCCGGCATAGGTAGAGTAGTCCCGATTGATGATTTCCCTGATATAGCTGAAATTACGTGTTTCAACCGCAGACCGGTTTTTGAATATAAAACGGAACCAGAAGCCAAGAAAATTATCTACTATGCGATACTTCTGGAGTCGTGAGTTGGGTTTAGCATTTATGGGTTTGAGCTTTGCGATGAGCGCGTAATCGGTTTCAAGTTTTGCCAGATATGCTCCCGCATGTATTTCGAGTACCGATTCAATCTCTGTTCTGGCGGTCTTGCCGGAAGCGATCAGTTCCAGAATCGAAAAGTACGTGCCATATTCCTTGCCGAATTCTTCGACAAGAAGGCTCCTGCCCTCATTGAGAAAGGGAGAGTTGTCCTTAAGAATAAAGTCTACCATGCCGTCAAACTGAAAGACGTCGTTTGATGCAAGGATATCGAGGTATTTAGGCATTCCTCCGGTTATCGCAAAGCAGTCGAAAAGCACCGCGCCGTCTGTGTGCCCATGGTCCTTTAGAACAACATACATATCACGGATAGAGAAGGGTCGGAGAAATAATATCCTGTCGGCTCGGCCAAAGAGGGGTTCCTTTGATTCCTCGAAAATCCTATGCATGAGTGAATAGACCGAGCCGATACAGATCAGGTTGAGCCTGCAGGATGATTTATTTACATCCCAAAGGTGCTGAATGTCGGAGTAGACTGAGGGATTAATATTATAAAACTCCTGAAATTCATCAATGATCAGCGTGAAGCGTTCCTTCCTGGCGAACTCAATAAGCAGCATAAATATCTCTTTGAATGTCTTTATCTCTCCTATGACAGGAATGGAAAAGTATTTTCTGATCTCTTCAAGATATTCCATGCAGAGCAGATGCTCTGATTTTTTCGAAACAAAGAGATAGATGTGTTTCTGTTTGCGTGCAAATTCCAGTGCAAGCATGGTTTTCCCGACCCGGCGGCGTCCGGTAATGACGGTCAATTTTGCAGACGTGTTGGCCTGATCATAAAGCTTGGTCAGTTCCGCCAGTTCGTTTTTCCGGTTATAGAATTTCATTTCATGCCTATTTCGTAATACACATTACGGTAATTAAGATTACAATGGAAGGCGCCGGAAAATCAAGAACTTTTTAAACTGCCCAAAGGGAGAGATTATAAAATGGTGGAGCTGACCCTGACCCGAGTCGGGACGACCTCTTGAATGTATATTAAGGTAAATTCTGGTGGAGCTGATCGGGATCGAACCGACGACCTCTTGAATGCCATTCAAGCGCTCTCCCAACTGAGCTACAGCCCCAATGAATTAAGGATTGTTTTTTTGCTTCAATGCCGGAGGTAGATTTCAATATCCAGTCTCTGTACATTGCTTCACATCTTATATTATAACTTTCAAAACAGATAAGGTCAATCGGAATACTTTTATAAAAGAATTTCTTCAGACCGTCTCACAGCCAATTCTTCCTTTTAAAATAAATCAGCATTGATATTCCTATAGAAGCCATGAACAGGAGAAGTGCGGGATAGCCCCAGTGCCATTTAAGCTCGGGCAGGTATTCGAAATTCATTCCGTATATGCCGGCCAGAAAGGTTAGGGGCATGAAAATTGTTGCGATGATCGTCAGAACTTTCATGACCGCATTGGTCCTGTTGCTGATGCTTGAAAGATAGATATCGAGTATCCCTGAAAGAAGGTCTCGGAACGACTCGATTGTTTCGATGATACGGATGGTATGGTCATATACATCCCTGTAGTATACGTGCATGGATTCATGGATAAGGGGAGACTCGCCGCGTTCAAGATTGCTGACTACTTCTCTCAGGGGCCATACGGACCTGCGGAGAAAAATCATCTCCCTCTTTAATGCATGAATATCGTGCAGGACGGTCTGGGATGGTTCGCTAACTACCAATTCTTCCAGTGTTTCGATCCGCTCACCGAGTTTTTCCAGGATCAGGAAATAACTGTCAACAACCGAGTCTATTAATGAGTAAGCCAGATAATCCGCACCCATCTTTTTAATGCGTCCTTTGCCGTTCCGGATCCTTTCCCTGACCGGGTTGAAAACATCTCTGCCTTTTTCCTCCTGGAAAGAGAGGACAAAATTTGGACCGAGACACAGACTGACCTGCTCTACCTCTATCTCATTCTTTGATTCATCATAGTAGAGCATTTTCAGGACAATAAAGAGATAATCGTCGTAATCTTCTATTTTTGGGGACTGCCCCGTATTAACAATATCTTCTAATGTCAGAGAGTGGAGATTAAAGAGTGCGCCTGTCTTTTCAATTATTTCCATCCGGTGGAGGCCGTCAATATTGATCCATGCAACTGTTGATTTATCGGCATGGGGTTGATATTCATCTATTGTGCTTAATACCCTTTCCTCGAAATGCATTTCATTATATTCAATAACGCTTATCCCTACCTGTTCGCTTTTCCTCTTGCCGATATGAACCAGAGTCCCCGGAGGAAGGCCGACTTTTGTTGATATTTTATTTGTCCCTGTCTTCATTGAGTTACCTCGTTAATAAGGAGTTCATAAGAAAAGCCACACACCCTCACCCTTGCCCTCTCCCCTCAAGGGAGAGGGGACTTAAGAATCGCCCCTCCCTTGAGGGGAGGGGATAAAGGGGAGGGTGTTAAAATATGTCCTTACTTTTGAGATCCTTAATATCATACCATGATTTCAGGGATGAGTCAGGCATATTATGGTAAAATAGTTAACCGTATAACCCAGATGAAGATAATTCATAGATCAATATTTAAGGAGTTAGTCCTAACCTTTCTACTCAGCCTTACTGCTCTGAATTTTATTATCATGATGGAGAAGCTGATAAAACTGAGCAGACTTCTTTCCGGCGTAGGGACTTCTTTTATAGATATGGCCAGGATCATTCTATTGCTTCAGCCGCAGCTGTTCCTGCTAACAATCCCCATGGCGCTGCTTTTATCGACTCTCCTTGTCTATGGCCGGTTAAACATTGATAATGAGCTTATTATCCTGAGGATCAGCGGTATGAAATTCAGGGGAATATCTGCGCCTGTGGTGATATTCGGCCTATTGTGCTTTGGGTTGAATATGGCGGTCGGTCTTTTTATAGGACCAAAAAGCAGCTCGGAGTTGAGATATGAGATAACGGAAATTATCAGGGAGCGGACGCCGGCTGCCATGGAAGAAGGGAGCTTCAATACCTCCTTTAAGGATATCGTAATTTATATAATGCATAAAACTGAGGACAACACGATCCGCGGGATATTTATGTACGACAACAGAAACAAAAACGAACCAAGAATACTAACGGCTAAAGAATGCAGAATATCGGCGCGGGAGGGATATGCCCTCAACCTGTCTTTCAAGGACGGACTAATACATATGGCAAAGGGGGACAATACAACCGAGGTGTTTTTCAAAAATTATAACCTGGTTTTGCAGATAGAATCCGATTCGCCTTCAAAAAAATATTCGGAGATGACCCCGTGGGAACTTATTGACAGGATAAGAAAATCCGAAAGCCGTCATGCAAAGTTTTTCTACGTCGAACTTCACAGACGTTTTTCTCTGCCTTTTATGTGCATTATCATTATATTTTTAGGGCCGCCGCTGGCCCTGATCGCGGGCAAAGCAGGAAGACTCGGCGGTTTGACTATAGGACTGGCGACGTTTACCGCATATTATATGCTCCTCCTGTACGGTGAAAACCTTGTCAGGGCCGGAAATTTGCCGCATTACATAGGCGCCTGGGCTGCAACGGTCATTCTCTGCATCGTTGCCTTTTGGGCGTTCAGGAGAGAAAACCTTCGATGAAAATTCTGCACCGCTACTATATTAAAGAATTCCTGAAAATATTGAGCTTGATTACATTAGGGCTTGCGTTAATATTCAGTCTCCTGGATCTTGTAGACAAGGTCGACGATTTTGTACCCGGTAAATTATCAATCCCGAGAATCATGGAATATATTTTTTTGACTTTCCCGAGATATTTTTATTTCCTTCTGCCGATGTCTTTGCTAATATGCAGCCTTTTTGTCTTTAACAATGCATCCAGAAACAAAGAAATTGTTGCAATCAAGGCGATAGGGGGAAGGGTGAAGAAACTTTTTTACCCCTTTATTGCCGGCGGCGTTATTTTCAGCGCCTTAAGTTTTTTTGTCGGAGAGATTGTTGTTCCCGACTTTTCAGACAGGATGCTCGAATTTAAAAAATCTTATATGAAAAAGATCGGCAAGATTACCTTCAAGGAAGGCGCTATCTGGCTTAGAAACCCGGACGGCTCGGCGGTAAGGATAGAGCTTTATGTCCCGGAGAAAAAAATTGCAAAGGGCGTAAGTATTTTTATGTTTGGTGAAGAACATCTGAAACAAAGGATCGAGGCGGAAGAGGCATTATGGGAGGTCAATCAAGAGGGTAAAGGCGTCTGGAAGCTAAGGAGCGTTATAGTCTATAACATCGAAACCGGAAAAATGTCAAAAGTAGCCGGGATGGAATATCCGTATCTTGAATCCCCCGACATTTTCAGCAATGTCATTAAAAAGCCTGATGAAATGGGAATTATGGAGCTCTACCGCTATTCTGAAAAACTGAAGGCAGCCGGTTTCCATGATGCCAAGCTCGACGTCGACATTCAGGCCAGGATGTCCTACCCGCCGGTAAATCTCTTCATGATAATTCTCGGATTGGCTCTGTCCGTAATGGGAAGGATCGGCGGCGGTCTCTTTGCTGCAGGATTCGGCATCTCCATCAGTTTTGTTTACTGGCTTTCATATACATTTATGCTTTCCATGGGTTATGCAAGGGTTTTACCTGCCGTAGCCGCCACCTGGATAATGCCGGTAATCTTCGGCATGGCTGCCATATACCTTTTTAGTAAGATTCCGGAGTAAAGTTTTTACCATGTCAAACTCTAAAAATAGAGGCTATCTCTGTCTTGTGCTTCATGCGCATTTGCCTTACGTCAGGCATCCGGAGCATGATTTCTTCCTCGAAGAAAACTGGCTGTATGAAGCAATAACGGAGACCTACATACCTTTGCTTGATCTGTTTTCACGGCTCATCAATGACGGGGTTGACTTCAGGATAACTTTCTCCATGAGTCCGGGACTTCTTGAGATGTTCAATGATTCGCTTCTCAGGGACAGATATATACGACATATCGAAAGGTTGATAGAACTATCGGCAAGAGAAACCCGCCGCACAAAGGGAGATATCCATTTCAGGCCCGTTGCAGAGATGTATCATGCAAGGTTTGGGAGGGCCCATCATCTGTTCCATAATGTTTTCAGAAATGATCTGTCATCCGCTTTCAGGCAGCTTCAGGAAAGCGGAAAAGTCCGGATTATCACAACCGCCGCAACACATGCCTTCCTTCCTGCTATGTCCGTGTTGCCTCAGGCAGTCCGGGTCCAAATCAGGACTGGCGTCCTCTATTATAAAAAGATATTCGGCAGGGAACCGGAAGGCATATGGCTGCCCGAATGCGGCTTTGTACCTGGATTTGACGACTACCTTAGCAAAGAAGGGATAACATATTTCTTTCTCGATACCCATGGAATTCTGCATGGGAGACCGGCGCCAAGGTGCGGCGTATATGCACCGGTGGCGTGCCCTTCCGGCGTCCGGGCCTTTGGAAGGGACCCCGAAACCTCAAAACAGGTATGGTCCTCGGTTGCCGGATACCCCGGGGATTTTGATTACAGGGATTTTTACAGGGATATAGGGTTTGACCTTGATCTTGATTATATAAAATCCTATCTCCGGCCTTTTGCCGCTCTTACGTATACCGGGATGAAGTATTACCGGATAACCGGAGCAACCGACCATAAGAAGCCGTATGTTATTCAACGGGCGCATGAAAAGGCGGCCGAACATGCGCGGCATTTTCTGATAGAGAGAGAAAAACAGGTAAAGAATCTCTCTGAAGCGCTTAAAATACGCCCGCTCATCACTGCAACATATGACGCCGAATTATTCGGCCACTGGTGGTTTGAAGGTCCGGAATGGCTTGAATGTCTTTTGAGAGGGATACATGCAGGTCAGGGAAATTTCAGAACGATAACGCCTGATGAGTACATGCTCGAAAGCGGCCGTGACCAACCGGAGTTTCAGATCTGTGAACCGTCTATGTCAAGCTGGGGTGACAGGGGATACAGCGAAGTTTGGATTAACGAAACTAACGCTTATACCTGCAGACATATTCTCAAGGCGGCGGAACGCATGATCTGTCTTGCCGAAAAGTTCCCGGAAGCAAGTGGGACGATGAAAAGGGCGCTCAACCAGGCTGCACGGGAAGTATTGTTATCTCAACACAGCGATTGGACTTTTATTATGAATTCCGGTACGGCAAAAGAATATGCAACAAAACGGTTTGAAGAACACATATGCAGATTCAACCGTCTCCATGAATATGTTTTATCAGGCGATATTCCGGAACAATGGCTGAAAGATATAGAGGAAAAAGACGGGATTTTTAAGGATATCGATTACCGGATCTTCAATGAAAATTTAACGGGTCTACCCGGACAAACTCGTTATTGAAGAAGCTTGTCGAAAGGATAGGCCTTTAAAAAGGCGAGAAATTCTTCAAGGGAATTTGAAGAGACGGAATTTTTATTTACAATGAGAGAGAAATCTCTCACCATCTTTTCTTCTTTGATGCCGAGAAGGCGGAGCGTGCCGTATTTGCT
>Ga0315273_10012395_pt1 | contig 10932 bp, 9 predicted proteins | sample YL17G02_0_MG_FD_205753 | JGI IMG/M metagenome (GOLD analysis project Ga0315273, IMG submission 205753) | Sediment microbial communities from Yellowstone Lake, YNP, Wyoming, USA - YL17G02_0 | ecosystem: Environmental > Aquatic > Freshwater > Lake > Sediment | place: USA: Wyoming | collected...
GGCCTGGCCGACCTCCAGCGAGACTTCGCCGTCGAGTTGCGAGTCACCAACCGTCAGAACGTCGTCATCCGCGATCTCGCCGAGGACCAGCTCCCGGCGCTGCACACACGACTCGTCGCGCTCGACATGGCCACGCCCGGCGCCGAGCTCGTGCGCGACGTTGTCGCGTGCCCCGGCGCCGACACCTGCAATCTCGCGGTCACGCAGTCGCGCGGCCTCGCCGCCGACATCGACCGGGCGCTCGACGCCGCCGGGCTCGCCGACGTCCACGGCGTCCGCATCAACATCTCGGGCTGCACCAACAGCTGTGGGCAGCACCACACGGCCGACATCGGGTTCTTCGGTCTGGAGCGTCGCGCACACGACCACACCGCTCCCGGCTACCAGATGCTGCTCGGGGGCCACGTCGGTGCCATGGAGATCGCGTTCGGTGAGAAGGCAACCAAACTGCCGGCCAAGGTGGCGTCGGAAGCCGTCGTACGGGTCGTCGGTCGCTACGCAAGCGAGCGTGAAGACGGGGAGCTCTTCCAGGACTGGCTCGCCCGCTCCGGAGGCGCCGGCGAGGTCGGGAAGGGTCTGCGCGACCTCGACCAGTTCCCGACGCCGGACGAGCGCCCGGACTTCTACGTTGACTTCGACGAGACCGGACCGTACGAGAAGTCCGTCGGTAACAGCGAGTGTGCGACATGACCATCCTGTCCGATTCGCGGGCTCCCGACCTTGCCGAGCTCCTGACCGTCAACGCCGATCTCGAGCAGCGGCCTGCGACCGCGGCCATCGAGTGGGCACACGAGCGCTTCGGTGACGGCCTGGTGCTCGCGGCCTCGTTCCAGGACTGTGTCCTCATCGACCTCGCGTCGCAGGTCGCACCAGGAATCGAGGTCGTGTTCCTCGACACCCAGTACCACTTCGCCGAGACGCTCTGGTACGTCGACCAGGTCCGAGCCCGCTATGACCTCAACCTCCGCACGCTCGAGCCCGAGGTCCCGCGCGACGACCGCTGGCTCGCCGACCCGGACGCATGCTGCCGGGTACGCAAGGTCGAGCCGATGGCCCGCGCCCTCGACGGCAAGGACGCCTGGATGACGGGGTTGCGGCGTGGCGAGACCGCAGCTCGCGTCTCAACTCCGGTCGTGCACTACGACATCGCACGCGACCTCGTAAAGGTGAACCCGATCGCCACGTGGACAGAAGCCGATGTTGCCGGCTACATCGCGGAGCGCGAGCTCCCGGTGCACCCCTTGGCCGACAAGGGCTACGCGTCGATCGGCTGCTGGCCGTGCACGCGCCCGGTCGAGGAGGGCGATGACCGCCGCGCCGGCCGCTGGGCCGACTTCGACAAGCGGGAGTGCGGACTCCACACCTGAGGGGGTCCCAAACCTCGGTCGGCCTGGTCGTCATCGGGCCGTGACAGCATCGCCGTCGTGGGAGCATGAGGTATGGCAGTCCACGACGTCGCCCAGCGCGGGTTCGACACCGGTGCCGACGTGTACGAGCGGGCTCGTCCCTCCTACCCCTCGGACGCGGTCGCGTGGCTCGTCGAGCACTGCGGCATCGGCCCAGGCGCGACCGTGTGCGATCTCGCCGCCGGCACCGGGATCCTCACCCGCTTGCTCACGCCGACCGGCGCCTCCGTGATCGCGATCGAGCCGGTCGCCGGGATGCGCAGCGTCCTCCGGACAATCCTCCCTGCGGTCCCGGCGCTCGCCGCAACCGCCGAGGCGTTACCCGTCCGGGGGTCCTCGCTCGACGCCGTGACCGTCGCACAGGCGTTCCACTGGTTCGACGCGACGCGTGCCTTCGAGGAGCTCGGCCGGGTGCTGCGCCCCGGCGGCCACGTGGGGCTGATCTGGAACGCTCGGGACCGATCGGTCGACTGGGTGGACCAGCTGTGGTCGATCCTGGACCGGGTCGAGAAGCGTGCACCGTGGCGCGATCATGAGCACTGGAGCGACTCAGCGCTCGGCGAGCGCCGAGGTTTCGACTCGCTACGCGGAGCGAGCTTCCACCACACGCAGGTGCTCTCGATCGACGACGTCGTCGCCCGTTTCGCATCGGTGAGCCACGTCGCGGTGTTGCCCGAGACCGAACGAGCCGCGGTGCTCGACGAGGTCCGCGACCTGCTCGCGACCAACCCCGAGACTGCCGGACGCGCCGCCGTGACGATCCCGTATCGAGTCGATGCCTACTGGTGCGAGCGACTCGGGTGACCCGCCGGACGACCCGCACGCGCGTCGCGGTCAGTGCCGGCCGCGCCGCCGGCCTCGCGTCGCGTCTCACGGGCCGCGGCCAAGGAGCGACCATCAGCGGGCGCGTCATGAACCTGATCTCACCCAAGCTTCTGGCCGAGCTCGCGGCCGACCAGAGGGTCGTGCTCGTTTCGGCCACCAACGGAAAGACGACCACGACGCGCCTCCTCACGGCCGCGCTCGAGGCCGCCGGTCGCCCGGGTGAAGGGCCGGCGGTCGTCAGCAACTCGACGGGTGCCAACCTCACCTCCGGAATCGCCCCGACCCTGGCGAGGTCGCGTGGGCCCGGAATCGCCGTGCTCGAGGTCGACGAGCGCGTTCTCGCTCGGGTCGTCGACCCGCTCGCACCCGAGCTCCTAGTGCTCGGCAACCTGAGTCGTGACCAACTCGACCGCTTCGGCGAGGTGCATGCCGTCGGTGACAAGTGGCGCGCGGTGGCCGAGGCCCATCCCGACTTGGCGATCGTGGCCAACGCCTCGGATCCCCACGTCGTCTGGGCCGCCACCCCGGCCAAGGTCACGTGGGTTGCGCTCGGGCTTCGCTGGCGCCAGGACGCGGCGACCTGCCCATCATGCGGTTCCCTGCTCGACTGGTCGGTCGACCGATTCGACTGTCGTGCTTGCGGCTTCGCCCAGCCCGACGCGCAGCACCGCCTGACCAAGGATGCCCTCGTGGTCGAAGGCCGAACCGTGCCGCTCGATCTCGCACTTCCCGGCGAGTGGAATCGCTACAACGCCGCGCTCGCGATCGTGGCTGCGACCACCCATTTCGGGATCGAACCCGATGTGGCTGCGAGGGCGATGGCAGAGGTCCGCTCGGTGGCCGGGCGCTTCATGCGCATCCCACTCGGCGACGGGCGCGAAGCCACCGTGATCCTGGCGAAGAATCCCGCGGGTTGGACCGAGGCGCTCCGCCACGTGGCAGCGCACGTCGACGCCGGCGTCGTCGTCGCGGTGAATGCGCACGTCGCCGACGGCAAGGACCCGTCGTGGCTGTGGGACGTTCCCTACGAAGCGCTCGCGGGTCACCCGACCGCGGCCGCGGGCGAGCGCAGACTCGACGTCGCGGTGCGACTGCGGTACGCGGGGGTCGAGCACGCAATCGAGCTCGATCCGATCGTCGCGGCGCGCGCGCTCGACAGCGACGACGTGAGCATCATCGCGTCCTACACGCAGTTCTCTGCGCTCTATCGGAAGCACCGATGAACACACGAACGTCGGCCGTGCGCATCGGCCTCGTGTACCCCGAGCTGCTCGGGACCTACGGGGATCGCGGCAACGCCATCGTCCTGGTCGAGCGCTGTCGCTGGCGGGGCATCCCGGCGGAGCTCGTCGAGGTCCGGGCCGACGAGACAATCCCGGACTCCCTCGACATCTACCTCTTCGGTGGCGGCGAGGACGACCCGCAGCTGATAGCCGCCGACGGCATGCGCGCCTCCCGCGACGCCATCGTGCGGGCCCACGCCGGTGGTGCCGCGGTGCTCGCGGTGTGCGCGGGCTTCCAGCTGGTCGGGCATCGCTACGAAGCCGCCGACGGCGCCGTGCTCGATGGGATCGGCCTTATCGACATGGTCACCCGACCCGGACCCAATCGCCTGATCGGCGAAGTGGTGGTGGAGCCGAGCGCATCCGTGCACTGGGGCGCGGCGGGTCCGCCGGCCCGACTCACCGGGTTCGAGAACCACGGCGGTCGGACCACGCTCGGTCCCGGCGTGGAAGCGCTCGGTCGCGTTGTTGCCGGCGGAGGGAACGGCGACGGGGCGGGTGGCGACGGGGCTCTCGCCGAGCGCTTCGTCGGCACCTATCTCCACGGTCCGGTGCTGCCCCGCAACCCCGGGCTCGCCGATCGGCTCCTGGCGTGGGTCGTCGCTCCGAACGGTGGGCGCCTGCCCGAGCTCCCCTCGCCGCTCGAAGAACGCTTGCGATCAGAGCGGCTCCGGGTCGGCTCCGCCGGCCCGCTGCGATCCTGGTATCAAGCGCGGCGCCTGGCCCGTGGATGACTGGGTGACAGGATGCCCGGACGACGGGATGACCGGATGACCGGATGAGCGCGGACGCCTGGTTCACCCTCGCCGTCGTCGTCATCACATTGGCGCTCCTCGCCAGCGAGCGGGTCTCACCGCCGCTGCTGGTCGTTGGTGCCGTCACGGTGCTCCTCGTCACCAACGTGATCGACGCCCAAGCGGCGCTTTCGGGTTTCTCCAACGAGGCCGTGATCACGATTGCCGCGCTCTACGTTCTCGCCGGCGCCGCCGAAGCCACCGGCGCGCTCGATCACTTCAACCGCATCACCCTCGGTCGGACCCCGGCACGGCCGGATCAGGAGCACGCGACCCGCCATGAGCTCTCCCGGATGCTGTGGCCGAGCACGCTCACGTCGGCATTCGTGTACAACACGCCGATCATCGGGATGATCGCACCGCAGGTCACGGCCTGGTCCCGTCGCACCCGACGGTCACCGTCGTGGTACCTGATGGCGTTGAACGCCGCGGTGCTGCTCGGAGGCATGATCACCGCGATCGGCACGACCACGAACGTGGTGATGTCCGGTCTGCTCGAGGAATCGGGACGCAAGCCCCTCGGGCTCTTCGAGATCACCCCGGTCGGGCTCCCGCTCGCGCTCGCCGGCGTCGTGCTCATCGTCGTGCTCGCTCCCAGGCTGGTGCCGAGTCGGCACGCGTCGAGCGACGATCTCGGCGCGGCGCGCACCTTCACCGTAGAGATGGTCGTCGCTCCCGCAAGCCCTCTCGTCGGCCGGAGCGTCGCCGAGGCCGGTTTGCGGAACCTGGACGGCGTGTACCTCGTCGAGATCACCCGCAACGGGCGCTCCATCACCCCGGTCGCGCCCGAAGAACGACTCGAGGCGGGTGAACGCCTCATCTTCGCGGGCAACATCGATCGCATCGTCGACCTCCAACGGGTACCCGGTCTCGTCTCGGCCGAGGAACCCCACTTCGCGGTCGCCGGCGAGGGTGCGGGACGACAGTTCTTCGAAGTCGTCGTCGGGCCCGCATCTTCGCTCTCGGGGACGACCCTGAAGGACGCCGGCTTCCGCGCTCACTACCAGGCCGCAGTTGTCGCGATCCATCGCGCCGGGGAACGGGTTGGCGGCAAGCTCGGGCAGGTGCGCTTGCACCCCGGCGACGTCCTGCTGGTCCTCGCCGGTGCCGACTTCGTCACGCGTTGGCGCGACTCGGGAGAGTTCCTCGTGGTCGCACCGCTCGAAGGGGTACGACCCTTACGACGCGAGAAGGCGCTCCTCACCGGGCTCATCCTGCTCGGCTTCGTGATCGTCGCGACCAGCGGTGTGCTCAGCGTGCTCGAAGCCGCGCTCGTCGCAGCGATCGCGATCGTCGGATTGCGGATCCTGTCGCCGACCGAAGCGCGCCAGTCGGTGAACATCGACGTGGTTGTCACCCTCGCAGCGAGCTTCGGGCTCGGCGCGGCGATCTACACCAGCGGGCTCGCCTCGGAGCTGGCCACGCTCCTGATCGATGTCTTCGGGGGGCTGGGCGACGTCGGAGTGCTCGCGGGAGTGCTGTTGAGCACGGTGGTCCTGACCCAGCTCGTCACCAACAACGCGACGGCGGTGGTGATGTTCCCGATCGCACTCGCAACGGCAAACGAGGCCGGCCTCTCGGCGCGACCGTTCGCGATCGCCGTCGCCCTCGCGGCATCGATGAGCTTCCTCACCCCGATCGGCTACCAGACGAACATGATCGTGTACGGCATGGGCGGATATCGCTTTTGGGACTTCGTGCGCCTCGGGCTCCCCCTCTTGGTGCTCACCGTGGCAATTTCGCTCGTCGCGATCCCCGTTGTCTTTCCGTTGCGGTAGCAGCACCGCCGCCAGAAGGACGATCGCTCACCTCGCGAGACGCTCTCGCAAGCGACGGTCCACGTCGGGCCACTCCGAATCGAGGATCGAGAAGTAGACGCTGTCGCGCCAGACGCCGTCGGACAGCAGCATGTGGTGGCGCAACGTACCTTCCTCGGTTGCGCCGATGCGGGCGAGCGCGGCCCGCGACCGAACGTTCCGGGAATCGGTCTTGAACTCCACCCGCGCACAACCGAGGACCTCGAATGCATGGGTCAGCTGCAACACCTTGGCCTCGGTGTTCGCCGCGGAGCGCTGCGCGGCCGGGGTGATCCAGGTCGCGCCGATCTCCACCCGCTGATTCGCAGCGTCGGGGGCAAGGAACGCCGTTCCCCCGATCACGGCCCCCGTCGATCGCTGAACGGTTGCGAACGCGAGACCGACGGCGCGCAGGTAGTCGACCATGAACGCGAGCTCGTCCCTGCTCGTCACCGAAAGCGGGATGTACCGCCAGATCTCCGGATCCTGCGCGACCGCCCACATCGCATCGAGGTGCTCGGGTCCTGCCGGCTCGAGTCGGACGTGGTCTCCCTCGAGGGTGACCGGCTCGAGCCAGGTCACGCGTTCTCGGCAACCTGCTCGTCGGCAACCTGGCGGATCTTCGCGATCTTCTCGGCCGTGTGGTTGGCGTCGGTCCCCTGGATCTGGAGCAGCTCGTCCCGGGTCTCGGCCGCGATGCGCTCGGCGTCGACGTCGCGGTCGGCGAGCACCGCGTCGATGCCCTCGGCGTTGATGCGCTCGGCCGCTTCGACCAGCGCGGTGACCATCTCGGCCTCGGGGACAACCCGCACCACCTGGCCCTTCACGAACAAGTGGCCCTTCCCCCGTCCCGCTGCGATGCCCAGATCGGCTTCGCGGGCTTCGCCCGGCCCGTTCACCACACAGCCCATCACCGCCACCTGGATCGGGATGTTGAGCGCCTCGAGCGCGGCCTGCGCCTCGCCGGCGACCGCGATCACATCGACCTCGGCCCGCCCGCAGCTCGGGCAGGCGATGAGGTCGAGGCCCTTGCGCTCCCGCAGTCCGAGCGCCTCGAGCAACGTGCGCCCGGCCCGCGCTTCCTCGACCGGGTCCGCCGTGAGCGAGTAGCGGATCGTGTCGCCGATGCCCTCGGCGAGCAACGTGCCGATGCCGGCGGTCGACTTCACGAGTCCTGCCGGCGGCGGACCGGCCTCGGTGACCCCGAGGTGCAGCGGATGGTCGACGGTCTCCGACAAGAGCCGGTACGCCTCGATCATGAGCGCCACATTCGACGCCTTCACCGAGATCTTCACATCGTCGAAGTCGACCTCGCGAAAGTACGCGAGCTCGCGCACTGCCGACTCGACCAGCGCCTCGGGCGTCGCTCCCCCGTGGCGTTCGGCGATCTCGGGGTCGAGGCTCCCCGCGTTCACACCGATGCGGATCGCGAGCCCCCGATCGCGAGCCTCGGCGGCGACCGCCTTGATGTGCTCGGGCTTGCGGATGTTGCCCGGGTTCAGGCGCAGGCCCTGCACGCCCGCCTCCATGGCGGCGAGTGCGAGGCGGTACTGGAAGTGGATGTCGGCGATGATCGGCACCGGCGAGCGGGGCACGATCTGCGCCAGCCCCTCGGCCGCCGCTTCCTCGTTGCAGGTGCAGCGCACGATGTCGCAACCCGCGGCGGCGAGGGCGTAGATCTGGCTGAGCGTGCCGTCGACGTCGGCCGTCTTCGTGGTCGTCATCGACTGGATCGAGACAGGTGCGTCGCCGCCGACGGAAACGTTGCCGACCTGGACCTGGCGGGTCTTCCGGCGCTCCGTCATCCAGTGTTTGGGCATCGGTCCCAGCCTACGGGCGCCCGGCGCCCCGCCTCACCCCGGCAGCATGGAGATGTGGTGCAGGGGCTCCGTGGGAGCGGCCCTACTTGCCGACGGCCTGCTTGATGTCGAGGAACATCGCGCTGAGGCCGAGCGTCAGGAAGATCGCGAGGACGACCGCAGTCACCGGCATGAGCTTGCGGAAGTCGACCCGCACCTCCTTGCCCTTGACCTTCGACGCGGCCCACTCATAGATCACGACCGCAGCGTGGCCGCCATCGAAGGGCAGCAGCGGGATCGTGTTGAAGAGCGCGAGGACGAGGCTGATGCCACCGAGCAGCCAGAGCAGCGCCCAGATGTTGCCGTCGACGATGCTGCTGCCTTCATCCACGATGCCGATGAGCGAACGCGGCCGGGCATCGCTGGCGGGCGTGCCGGCCTTCGGTGCGCTCGAGGTGAAATTCTCCGAGTACTTCGCGACCCCGGACGGCGAGAACAGCCGACCGAATCCCTCGACGGTGCCGGTCGTGATGGCACCCATCGCATCGAGCGACTCCGGAACCGCTTCGAACACGCCGACATCGCGAAACACGGTCGTCGGCGCGACCCCGAGAAAGCCCTGCCCACCTTGTTGCTTGAGCGTGGCCTCGAGGTCAAGCGTGAGCCCTTCGCGCAGCACGGCAAACGTGACGGCGTTCCCGCCGTTCCTCTCGATCGCGGCCTTGAGCTGCCCCCATCCGTCGACAGCGCGCCCGTCGACGGCGACGATCTTGTCGTCGGGCTGGAAGCCAGCTTCCGCGGCCGCCGAGCCGGTGACAACGCTGGCGATCGTGGTGCTCGGGCCGTCAGCAACGCGACCCTGGCCGGCGATCACGATGAAGAAGAGCAGGAACGCGATGATCGCATTCACGGTGACGCCGGCCATGACGGTGATGAGGCGGTTCTTCGTCGAGCCGCGGCGGAACGTGCGCGGCTCGTCAGCCGGGTCGACCTCTTCGAGGTTGCTCATCCCCAGGATGCGCACGTAGCCACCGGCCGGGATCGCCTTCACGCCATATTCGGTCTCGCCGCGTCGGAACGACCAGAGGCGGGGACCGAAGCCGACGAAGAACTCCGAAGCCTTCATTCCGGATCGTCGCGCGGCAACGAAGTGCCCGGCCTCGTGGAGCATCACCATGAGGATGATGCCGAGAACCAGGGCGAGGGCGTCCTGGGTCGACGGTCGGAAGATGGCCAGACCAATCAGGAAGACGATCACCCCGACGAGGATCAGGGTGGCGCCCCGCCGATCGACGTCGGCGGATGCCTCTTCCAGAGGATCCTTCACGCGGCCTTTCCCAGGCGCTCGACGACTGCCCGGGCCCGCTCGCGCGCGAACCCGTCAGCTTCGAGAACGTCGGCGACGTCCCGAACGTTCCCGAACGCGCCGCCCCCGACCACTTCCTCGACGACTTCGGCGTTGACGTCGCCGATCGCCACCCAGGGGATCCGCCGATCGAGGAACGCCTCGACGGCCACCTCGTTCGCACCCGAGAGCACCGCCGGAGCCCCGGCCCCGGTGCGGCCGGCGTCATACGCCAGCGCCAGGCACGGGAAGGCGCTCAGATCAGGCGTCTCGAAGGTCAGTGATCCGAGGGTGGACCAGTCAATCGCACCGAAGGGCTCATCGAGGCGATCGGGTGCACCGAGGGCGAGACCGATCGGGAGGCGCATGTCTGGCATCGAGAGCTGGGCGATCACCGCGCCGTCACAGAACTCCACCATGCCGTGGATCACCGACTGCGGGTGCACGACCACCGAGACCTGGTCGTAGCCCACGTCGAAGAGCTCGTGGGCCTCAATCACCTCGAGACCCTTGTTCATCAGGGTGGATGAGTCGATGGTGATCTTCGCACCCATCGTCCACGTCGGGTGCTTCAGCGCATCCTCGACCGTGACCGACACGAGCTCATCGCGCGTCCGGCCGCGAAACGGTCCCCCGCTCGCCGTGAGGATCAGGGTGCGCACCTCGCGCCGCTCGCCACCCCGCAGCGCTTGAAACAGCGCCGAATGCTCGGAGTCGACCGGAACGATCTCACCACCACCGCGCTCGCGCGCCGCCCGGACGACGGGACCTCCGGCGATGAGACTCTCCTTGTTCGCCAGTGCGAGGCGCTTCCCGGCTTCGAGCGCCGCGATCGTCGCGGGCAGCCCGGCGAAGCCCACGACGGCATTGAGCACGACGTCGGCCTCGGGGAGTGCCGCGAACTCGGCCAGCGCGCCGCTGTCGTCGAGACCGGAACGGGCCCGGTCAGCCGGGACGCCGAACTCCGCCGCCTGCGCCGCGAGCAGGTCGGTGTTGCGCCCGGCGACAAGGGCGACCACCTCGTACTCATCGCGGTGGCTCCGGACGACGTCGAGGGCCTGCGTGCCGACCGACCCGGTCGACCCGAGGATCGCGACGCGCCGACGGCTCACGAGAAGATCTGCAACGCCAGGTAGTACGCCGCGGGAAGTGCGAACAGGATCGCGTCGAAGCGATCGATGAAGCCGCCGTGGCCGGGGAGGAACGTTCCCATGTCCTTGACGCCGAGATCGCGCTTGAGCAGAGACTCGGCAAGGTCGCCGAGCGGCGCGGTGATCGCCACCACGAGGCCGAGGGCGAGGCCCGCGGCAATACCCTCGTCAGCCCACGGGTGAAGCACGACACCCACCATCCCGCCGACTACGACGGCAGCGATCGCGCCTCCGACGAGTCCTTCGATCGTCTTGCTGGGCGAAACGTTTGGCATCAATGGTGTGCTGCCGATCGCGCGTCCGACGAAGTAGGCGACGACGTCGGCGCCGACGACGCACAAGACCACACCGAGCAAGAGGCCGGTGCCGCCAGGATCAGGCGCGAGCAGCATCCCCGCGAACGAGCCGAGCAGCCCGATCCAGGTGAACCCGAGAAGGGTGAGCGCGATGTTCACGGTGGGACGAGCGTGCACGACCTCGAAGAGGTACCAGAAGAAGGTGAACATGACGACGAGCACCGCGACCATCACGAT
>Ga0315273_10012396_pt1 | contig 10932 bp, 6 predicted proteins | sample YL17G02_0_MG_FD_205753 | JGI IMG/M metagenome (GOLD analysis project Ga0315273, IMG submission 205753) | Sediment microbial communities from Yellowstone Lake, YNP, Wyoming, USA - YL17G02_0 | ecosystem: Environmental > Aquatic > Freshwater > Lake > Sediment | place: USA: Wyoming | collected...
CTACTCCCCTCGCCCTCTGAGGGAGAGGGGTCGGGGGGGGTGAGGGCTGCAAGGCACGGCCACTACATGCGTTCACTCATCCGCCTGTCACGATATCTGACACCGCCTTGAACTGACCCCTGAGCGCCGGATAGAGCGCGCGGTAGACGGCGTAGTACCGATCGTAGACCACGCCGGCCTGCTTCTCAGGCCTGGTCGTCGAGACGACGCCGATCGTGCTTCGGCAGGCATCCTCGACGCTCGGGTAGACGCCCGTGCCGACGCCCGCGAGAAGGGCGACTCCGAACGCCGGCCCCTCCTCGATGTTGATCAGCACGTGCTCGTGGCCGGTGACGTCGGCCTGAATCTGTCTCCACACGCCGCTCCGAGCGCCGCCGCCGGAAGCTCGTACCTGCGAGATCGGAACGCCCATCTCCTTGAGTATCTCGAAGGAATCGCGCAGACCATATGCCACTCCCTCGTAGACCGCGCGGACGAAGTGCCGCTTGTCATGCCTCAGAGTGATGCCGACGAATGCGCCTCGTGCGTTCGGATCGGGGTACGGAGTGCGCTCGCCTGTGAGGTAGGGCAGGAAGACCAACCCCTCGCAGCCCGGCTCGACCTCCGCAACCTGATCGGACAGGATGTCGTAGACCTCCGAGCCGGACGCCTGCGCCTGCTCGACCTCGGCTTGAGCAAACGTGTCCCTGTACCATCGAAGCGACCCGCCGGCGGAGAGCATTACACCCATCACGTGCCACTTGCCCGGAACCGCATGGCAGAAGGTGTGGACCCTCAGCCCCGGATCGACGACCGGCTTGTCGGCAAAGGCGAACACGACGCCGGAAGTGCCGACTGTCGAAGAGACGATCCCTGTCTCGACCACGCCGTTTCCGACCGCGCCTGCCGCCTGATCGCCCCCACCACCGACGACCGGCGTCCCGGCCTTGAGACCGGTGAGCGATGCGGTCTCCTCGCTGATCCGTCCGCTGATCTCGGGCGACTCGTAGGCCCTCGGCATCCAGTCCTGAGGGATGCCGGCGCCGTCGAGCATCTCGTCGGCCCATTGGCGCTTCGTGACATTGAAGAGCGACGTGCCCGAGGCATCGGAGACCTCGGTCGCAAACTCGCCGGTCAGCCTGAACCGGATGTAGTCTTTCGGGAGCAGAACCTTGCGCGTCCTGGCGTAGGCATCCGGCTCGTTGTTCCTCAGCCAGACGATCTTCGGCGCGGTGAAGCCGGTCAGGACCGGGTTGCTGGTCAGTTCGACCACCTTGTCCCTGCCGATCCGCTCAGTGATCCACTCGCACTCACCGCCGGTCCGTTGGTCGCACCACAGGATGCTCGGCCGGATCACCTGGTGGCGCTCGTCGAGGAATACCGCGCCGTGCATCTGACCCGAAAGGCCGATGCCCTTGATCTCGGCGGGCGAGACGCCCGATTCCCTCAGCACCGCGCGGATGGTGGATACGGTCGCCTGCCACCAGTCCTCCGGCTCTTGTTCCGCCCATAGCGGCTTCGGAGTACTGAGGGGATAGGTGTCGGTCGCCGAAGCGATTGTCTTGCCCGCTTCGTCGATGAGGAGAGTCTTGGTACCGCTTGTACCTATATCGATCCCGAGCAGATATGACATGTGAAAGCCTCTTTCTTCGGGCTGCGCCCGGATACCCGCATCCGAGCAGGAGGGTTTCACACTTATAGCACAAAGAGAGCGCCGCGACAAGCATTTCGAGATCACCGAAGGGGAACCGTCTACGAGGCAGAACAGTCCAATAGGCGGTTGGAATTCTGCGGGGGACTGCTTTGATCCCGATGATGGCTCAAAGGTACGAGACGATTGGCCTGCTCATACTGGTTGCATTGGCGCTTGTGCCGCCGGGACTGACGCTGCTCGCGTTCATGGATTGGCTGAAGTCACGGCTCACTGGTAGTCGCAGGCGCAAGTGGCTGTGGAAGACCGCCCTGGCCGCAGATGTACTTCTCGCTTTGTGCCTCCTGGACGGCTGGCTCGTCGAGCCGCACAGGCTCACCGTCACGCGGATCGCCGATACCTCGCCGAAGATCGCGCGCACTACCGGCGACTTGACGATCGTCCACATCTCCGATATCCACTTCGAGCAGGACAACCCGTTCGTGCGCAAAGTGCTCTCCACCATCGCCGAAGAGAAGCCGGACTTCATTGTGCTGACCGGCGATATCCCACAACTCGGGCCGTTCGACAAGGAGCAACTGAAGCAATGGCTCGGGAAGCTGAGGCAGATCGCGCCGGTATACGCCGTGCCCGGCTACTACGAGGACGACGCGGTACTGGCCGGCAGCCGGATCAGCGATGGAGTGTTGCTTGCCTCACAGTTCAAGGAGAAAGAGGTTCGAGGCACGAAGATCGTCGTCCAAGGCTTCGGGCCAAACAGCCGCATCTCCCCCGCTGACCGCCCTGATACCGACGATGCGCTCTACCTCGTTCTCGACCATGCACCTGATAGTATTCCATATGCAGCCCGGTTGGCTCCAGACTGGTTTTTCTGCGGACATACGCACGGCGGGCAGGTACGCCTGCCGTTCTGGGGCGCGATCGTCACAGCGTCGTTCACCGGCAAGCGGTATGAATATGGGCGGTATCACCTAGGCACGATGCAGGCGTTCGTCACAAGGGGGATCGGCCTCGAGCCGCGCCCTGCCCCACAGGTCCGCTTCCTCTGCCCGCCGGAGGTCGTGGTGCTGAAGATCAGCAGATCAGTTGGTCAGTAGGTCAGCTTGTCAGCCCGGACTGATCCACTGACTAACTGATTGACTGACAAACTGACATACTTGTGCTAGAATGCACAGTGAACAATCACTCTGCAGCAAGGAGCAAACATGGCAAAGGTAAGACCTGGTCTCGAGGTACTGATCGACGAGCAGATGGGGCTCGTCAGAGGGAAACGGATCGGCCTCATCACGAATCACAGTGCGGTCACGAGCGACACCACTCATGTACTGGACGCGCTCCTGGCTGCGGGAGTCAACATAACCGCGCTGTTCGCCCCGGAGCACGGCATCCGAGGCGATATCGCGGACGGCGGCGAGGTCCTGTCCGGGAAGGATTCCCGGACAGGCATCACGGAGCACAGCATCTATGGCGGGTCCGGCAAACCGACGCCCGAGATGCTCAGGGATATCGATGCGTTCGTCTACGACCTGCAGGACATCGGAGCGCGATACTACACCTTCACCTCCACCATGTCCAACTGCATGCAGGCTGCGGCCGAGAACGCCAAGCAGTTCATCGTCCTCGATAGGCCAAATCCTGTTGACGGCGTGACCGTGGATGGGCAGGTACTCGAGACGGAGTGCGCCTCGTTCATCGGCCTGCATGAGATCCCCGATCGCCCGGGGATGACGATCGGCGAGTTGGCCACCCTCTTCAACGGCACACAGGGGTTCGGCACCGACCTCTCCATCGTGAAGTGCAGAGGATGGTCGCGCGATATGTGGTGGGATCAGACCGGACTGCCGTGGGTCGTGCCGTCGCCGAATATACCGACCCAGGACTCTGCTTTCGCTTTCACCGTCACGTGCCTGATCGAGGGAACGAACTGCTCGGAGGGACGCGGTATCACCAGGCCGTTCGAGATTGTCGGCGCGCCGTTTGTCGATCCGTTCAGGCTGGCCGACTACCTGAACGCGGTCGGGCTGCCCGGTGTGCGGTTCAGGCCCACGCATTTCATCCCGCACACCTCGAAGCACGAGAGGAAGTCGTGCAGAGGCGTCCACATCCACTTCATGGACCGAGATGCCGTCCAGACAGTGCGCACCGGCCTGCACGTCATCAAGGGATTGCGCGACCTTCATCCGAACGACTTCGAGTTCCTCCCTGTGAACTCATCGGGGAGGAATCACTTCGCCCACGTCGCGGGCAGCCTCAGGACCCAGCAGGCGCTCGAAGCAGGCGTTCCCGCGGACGAGATCTATGCCTCATACCAGGAAGGGCTCGATCGGTTCAAGCAGTTGAGGGAGAAGTATCTGCTCTACTGAAACGTGTCTTGCCGGATAACTGGGTAAGTGCTAGAATGCACGTGGTAGGTGGGGTGCGCTGGAGAAGAAGGAGTGGTGGAGCAGGGGGGATTCGAACCCCCGACCTCATCCGTGCGAGGGATGCGCTCTCCCAACTGAGCCACTGCCCCACTCGGATAAGATTATACCAGGTTTTTCGGCGGAAAGTCAACGCCGGGATACGCTCAGGCCCTGCCGGGCAGGGGGACGAACTAGACGTCCCTCCCTGTACTCTGTGGGCTTCAATGTCGAAGGAGAGGTAAACGGTGTCGAGGGTAAAGCCGGGACTAGAAATCCTGCTCGAGCAGAAGATGGAGATCGTTCGCGGGCAACGGGTCGGCGTGGTCACGAATCACAGCGCGGTAACGAGCGATCTCGCGCATATCTCTGATGTGTTGATCGCCGCGGGAGTCGATGTCCGCGCCCTGTACGGGCCGGAACACGGCGTCAGAGGCGATGTCGCGGACGGAAAGGAAGTGCCGTCCGGGCGGGACCCGCATACCGGCATCCCGGTCTACAGCCTCTATGGCCCGACCAAGAAGCCGACGCCCGAGATGCTCGCGGATATCGATGTGCTCCTCTTCGACATCCAGGACGTCGGCGCGCGGTTCTACACGTACCTCTACACGATGTCTTACTCGCTCCAGGCCTGCGCTCAGTACCGCAAGAAGTTCGTGGTGCTCGATCGGCCGAACCCGGTGAACGGCCTGGCGGTCGAGGGCAATATCCTCGACACGCATTTCGCCTCATTCGTCGGCCTGCATCCCATCGCGATCAGACATGGGTTCACGATCGGCGAGGCTGCTCAGTACTTCAACTCCGAACTCGGCTTTGGCGCAGAGATGGAGGTCGTGCCGTGCCAGGGATGGAAGCGGTCGATGTACTACGACGACACCGGCATGCCATGGATCATGCCCTCGCCGAACCTTCCAACGATCGAGGCGGCGATACTGTATACCGGCCTTTGCTTCATCGAGGGGACGAACGTCTCCGAGGCGCGCGGCACGAGCAAGCCGTTCGAGATGGTGGGAGCGCCCTTCGTCGATGGGTACAAGCTGGCTGATCGCATGAACTCGCTCGAACTGCCGGGGGTGCGCTTCCGGCCGACGAGCTTCTTCCCGAACTCCTCGAAGCACAAGGACACGCAGTGCTTCGGCGTCCAGGCGCATCTGATCGACCGAAACAAGGTGCAGACGGTCCCACTCGGCCTGCATCTCATCAAGGCGCTGCACGATCTCTTCCCGGACGACTTCCAGTTCCGCGCGTCGGGACCGTCGGGCAGGAGCTTCTTCGATCTGCTGCTCGGAACCGGCAAGGTACGGGCGGCGATCCAGGCGGGCACACCGGTTGCGGAGATCATGGCTTCGTGGCGAGACGAGATGGCGGAGTTCATGAGGAAGCGCCAGGGGCATCTGCTCTACATCTAGGCGCACAGGCCCCATAAGTCCCATAACCGTTGGGGATGGAGTTGGACTCCATCCCCGGTAACTGGCGGAGGGGGATGGAGTCCAACTCCATCCCCAACGGTTATGGGACCGGCTGCAGCCGGATGTAATCCACCTCGATGTGAGCACCGGCGGCATCCGTCGGATCGAGGCGCAGAGAGGTGATCCTGCTCCTCCATGCGGGCGATGACCCGAGGTCCAGCCTGTAGACATGGAACTCCCCGTCCGCGATCAGGTCGAACCTCAGGCTTGCGGCCTCACTCGTGCCCTGTCCACGCCCGGCCCAGAATAGCTGGCCGATCTTGCCCTTGTCCACCCTCATCCTGATCTCGACCGAGCGCATCCTTCGGACGTCGATGTTGATGACCTGGCTGGCGAAAGCCGGATCGTTCCCGCTCGATACGGCGGTCAGGCAGCCGTTCTGCACCTTGACATCGCCGACGTTCTGGGCGGCATCCCATCCCGGCAGCGAGGGATCGTCGAACTCCCAGGAGGTCACGGGCTTCGGCTTCTCGAGTTCATAGGGTCCGAGGCCGACATCCTGCGGGACAAGGTCGATGTGCTCCTTGGGCGCGTCCGTGAAGACCTCGCGGATCGCGTCCACGTGGCCGAAACCGAACTCCTGGTGCGGCTCGACGTAGTCGCCCTCGCCGAACTCGTTCCATGCCTCGATCAGCACCATCTTCGGCTTCGCATCGGGCGTGCGCTTCTCCACGAACTCCTTGGCATACTGAAGCATCGTCTTGAACTTCTCGGGCGTCTTGCCGGTCCGAATTCGCGCGCCGGGACCATTCCATGGCCTGGAATCCCAACCCGGTTCGGTAACCGGGATGTAACGCAGCTTCGTGTTGTCCGCGATCGCGTTCCAGATGTCACGATAGCCGGTCACCATGTCGTCGTACGGCGCGACCCACTTGCCATTATCACCTGCGCTGGGGTAGTTGTAGCCGCTGAGCGCGTCGTAGCCTTCCTGTTCAAGTTGCTTCAGCATCCCTGGGTTCGGCGACGCGCACGATACGAAATAGATGCCGTTCAGCCCGCGCGCCCTTGCCATCTCACGCGACTTGTCGAACGCGGCCTTGACGCCTTCGACGCCCATATCTTCGGTGAAGCGGTATGGCGAGAAGATGACCACCACCGGCTTGCCGTCGACCTTCATGTAGTCGTCGCGGAGGAAGTAGTTGTCGAGCCAGTATTTGGTTACATTCACCATGTCCTCGGCGGATGAGGTCTTCGGCCCGTTGTGGTTCGCCCAGAGGAGGCAGAACTTGATCTTGTCGTTGTATTTCGCGTTGAAGAAGCCCTGGTGGATGCCGTGCTCGAGCTGACGAGCGCCCGCCGACCAGTACCAGTCGTATACGATGAAGGTGACGCCGTGCTCGACCATCCACTTGATCTGCCAGTCGGCGACTTCGGGGTCGCCCTCGCGGTAGTAGCCGAGGATCGGACGCCGCTCTGGGTAGTCATCGAGCACGCTCCACCGGCTGTAGGTCCACCAGCCGGGGAAGTAGTACATCCCGACCTCGAACTCGCCCCGAACCGGCTTCGGCTCGGGGACATAGGAAGCCTTCGGAAGGTCTACGGCGGGGTACCAGCGAAAGGTGGCATCAACGTGCGTATCCGCCACTCCAAGAGCAAGGGCATCGACCGATACCTTGAACTCCCCCACTCCTCGGGCTCTGACCGTCCACGTTACGGTACTGCTCTCCCCGGGGTTCAGCTCGGGGATCGTGCGGACGATCTTGTCTAACACAGGCGCGCCCGCTTTCTGACGATTGGGCAACCTGGGACCAACTGTGACGAATCCCCAGACAGATGGTGTGTGGAGGATGACCTTGACGACCCGCGCCGTCTCGCCGCCGGTATTGGTCACGGTCGCCTGGATGACCGCTGATCGCCCCGTGCGGCCGATGGCATCTCGCAGGCCGAAGTTCCTGATATCAAGCTCGGCAGGCCCCTGAGGACCGGCGCTTGCGCCCATGAACTTGATCTCCACGTGCTGCCCCTGCGCCAAACTGACCTGGACGCCGAGCAGCGATATCTTGCCGGTCCACTCGGATACCGCCTCCATCGGGAGGTTGTAGACGTGCCACTTGTTGTCCGGTTTCAGCCAAACGGTGTACTCACGAATGCCGGGGAACTTGTCGGTAACCCAGTCGAGCAGCGCGCTGTTCACGCCGTCCGATTTGGCCATCAGGCTCAACCAGGGGAGAGCCGCGGGATCGAGATCGAGCTTCGGCGAGATGAACAGCTTGTCCCCCGGGCCGATGGCCACGATGCCGTTCCCCGAGGTCACGGCCTGCAGAGCATCGACCGATGTCCAATCCTGCCCGGGCTTCGTGAAGTCGAAGAAGACCGCCTTGTTCTCCCCGACATCGAAACTCACGATCTTGATGTAGTCGACCGCAAACTCGCTGTTCTCCGGGGGATCCAATCTGATGTGGATGATCTTCCCCTCCTGCTGCCAGAACGGGAATATGCGGTAGACCTGGAAGTCGCCTGCCCTGTACTCTATCCGCTTGGCCAGGTCAGGGCGAAACCCCTTGTACGGTTCCTCTGTCGTGTTCGTCCAGTACAGTTCCCCTTGCCCGGACGCGGACGACTTCATGCGGATCTCGACGTACTGGTACGGGGTAGCCGGTATCTCGAACAGAGGACCGGTCACGAGGGGATCCTGCTCGACGGTTCGCCCGGTGAGGCATCCATCGCGGACGGCGAGGCCGGTCACCCCCCGGCCTGCGGTCCAGCCAATCATGTCGCCCGGCTTGTCGAATGTCCATTCGATGAGCGTCTTCGTGCCGGCGCGCACGGATGAGACGGCGATGAGGATGCCCAGTGCTATCAGGGTGACAAGTGATCTGCTCATGACGGCGATTCCTCCCGTGACCAATGGCCACTCCAACCTTCGACCGCCGGGAGTATCAATCCTTCCGACGGCTTGATCGCATGGCATACGGACAGACCCTATCTCGCAAGCGCCTCCTCAGCGTGGGGTACTGACGAACTCACCGTTGTAGTGGCCTTCTTTGAGCAGCGTGTCGCCACTGAAGATGTGATACGAGCACGGTCCGTGGAAAAGGTTGTTCATGCCGGATAACAGCCGAATTGACCCGCCGGCATACACTGTGCAGTAGCCTTCACCATAAGGGTTCTTGCCGATCAGGAAGACTCGAAGCTCGCCAACCGGGGCCTTCACGCCCTTCCAATCGAACACGCCTCCGTCCAGCTTTATGCCCAGAGGCTTCGTCGTGGCATTGAACAATGGAGAGCCGACCGTTGTGTAGAGGACAAATCCGTCCTTGAGCTTCTCTTTCCTCGCCGGCTCGTCAAGTTTCGCAGCATCGACCAATTCGCGAGCAGACCAGAAGCGGTCGTGTATCTTTGTGATGTAACTGACAGCGTCAGCTCTGCCCTCGTCCTCGGCCATGTCGTATACTATGCACTTGCCGACCTGCGACTGCCGGTCGATGCTCAGGCTCTCTTTCGGAAGAAGAGCGCGCACGGAATCCGTGGAGAGACCCTCAAAAGCCTTGACAAGTTCAGGGTAATACGAATCGAGCGTCGGATACTTGCTGCGGTTCTGCTCGTACTCCTCCAGCTTGCCGACGAGAGCGTCCGTGAACACGAACCCCAGGGACTTGTTCTTGTTCAGCTCCTTGTCCCCTGCCTCGCGACCATCAAGGCGGTAGGCTAGTCTGCTCGTCACCGCGCGGATAATGCTCTCATTGACGACAGTCTGCCACTCGGCATATGCCGAAGCCCTCATCTTCTCTGCCATCGCAGGGAGCAGATTCGAATACTTGCCAACAAGATCCCAGTGCTTAGAGGTCACAGGATTGACGAACGAGTGGCTGAACTCATGCCGCTGGAGAAAGTTGAAGGTTTCGGTTGTGCCGAACACCGGGATGCCATCCCGTACGCCGGTCGGCCCCATGATGCAGTATATGTCCTTCACGCCCTTCTTTCGCTCGATCTGCGGACCGTATGATCCGTGGCCGAACAGCGGTGAAATGACAACCGAATAGCTGTTTCTCTTGTCTCCGTAGTACTTCTCGATCTCGCCTACGTTGTCCCCGGCTCCCACGGTCTTCATCGTATCCTCGGCAATCTGCTTATAGTAGGGGAAATGCTTCTCGTAGAACTCCGGGAAGCCGGAGTCTGCAGCGAACTTCTCAAGAGCCGCTGCAAATCTCACCAACTGATCCTTTCCGCCGGCTCGCTTCAGATCGAATCGCTCGTCAGTGGCGGTAGCGGGATCAAAGGACAGGTCCTCGTTCAGATACAGGACGAAATACGGCGGGGCATCGAAGCCGAAGCCCCTCGAGGCCATCCGGCTGAACATCTCCATCACGGGATGATCCTTCGAGCGCGAGAACCACTCATCGGCCTCAGTGCGGTATTGGAACTGATTCTGTGTCACCAGACTGGGGTACGCGGTGCGGTAATCACTCAGATACTGCACGATGGAGAGCAGCTCCATGCGCGGGTCCACGACGACAGCCAGCGAGTTCTTCTTGACGGAAACGGGCTGCAACTGAAGCCCCGCTCCCCAGATTGGCTGACTTACGGCGAATAAGGCAACGATCAGCAGACATTTGCGCGACAGTATTGCTCCGGTGTTCATTGCTAAGATCTCCTCCAGGGCGAGTTGCAGTCAGGTACTAGTTCACGACCGTTGATAGTTGCGCAGCGGATGTCATTCTGAACGCAGGTGTTTCACTGGTCCGCATGTGCAATCCGATGGCTCCTCCATAGATCTGACGCTCTCAGAGGTACGAATCGTTGGCAGAAAATGACGACGCGGCGAGACTATCGGCGTGGTCTGCGGGTCAGCCTTGTCCGCCCAGAGCCTCGAAGAGCTTCCGCGCATTCTGGCCCGCGATCTTGCCCATCGCCTCGTCGCCGATCCCGCTGCTCTTGATCAGCGCGAGCATCGATGCCGGGTCCGCGAACGGCTGATCGCTCCCGAAGAGAAGCCTGTGCGCGCCGACCCGCTCGACCGCATCCCCGATCTTCTCCGAGTCATACGATCCCGAGGTCTCCAGGAATACGTTCACCCGCGCCTCCGCGACGATGATCGCCCGCTTCCAGTCCGGGCCGCCCATCCCGCCGAGGATGAACTTCAGCGTCGGGAATGCCTGCGCCATCTCGTCGGCGGCATCGACCGCTTCCAGGTTGGCCGTGTGGACGAATACCGGCTTCGAGAACCGCCGGTAGCCGTTCAGAATCTCGTCGAAGTCATCCATATTCGGGTACGGCTTCGTCGAGCCGGAGTAGAGCGCGGCCGCCAGGAACTTCGGGGAGTTCATCCGCTGGCGCATCAACTCGACCGACTCCTCCGGGTAGCTCGGGTTGACCACAAAGTAGCCGTAGAGGCGGTCGTCGGTCTTCAGTACCTCGTACAGATCCTCGTTGCCCTGCCGGAAGTCGCATTCGACCGCCAGCCTGGAGGTCAACACCGCGATCTCGATGTTGT
>Ga0315273_10012398_pt1 | contig 10931 bp, 12 predicted proteins | sample YL17G02_0_MG_FD_205753 | JGI IMG/M metagenome (GOLD analysis project Ga0315273, IMG submission 205753) | Sediment microbial communities from Yellowstone Lake, YNP, Wyoming, USA - YL17G02_0 | ecosystem: Environmental > Aquatic > Freshwater > Lake > Sediment | place: USA: Wyoming | collected...
GTGGCGCTGGGAGGGGCGGTATCGCGCCGGAGGGTGATCGAATGAACATACTCGGGCGGATTCCGGGGTGGCTGGGGTTGGCGGAGGGACGGCAGGCCAGAGGGCCTGCCCCACAGGCCGAGGTGGGGACCACGGGGACTCCGTTTTTCGCGGGGTATTTGCGGGACCTTGGCGAGTACAATCCGACGCTGGAGGGGCTGTCGGCGTTCTCGACTTACGAGAAGATGCGGCGGTCGGACGCGCAGGTCGCGGCCACGCTGATGAGCATGAAGCTGCCGATCCGGAGCGCGGAGTGGACGGTTACGGCGCCGGAGAATGCTACTCCGGTGGAGCAAGAGGCGGCGGACCTGGTGCGGGAGTGTTTGCTCGAGGAAATCAAATTCGACGCGGTGATCCGGAACGCGCTGCTGATGCTGGACTTCGGGTGCGCGGCGCACGCGGATCACTGGTACGTCGATGGGAACCGGGTGCGGATCAAGAAATTGAAACCGCTGCTGCCGGTGACGTTCCAGCGCTGGATTACGGATGACGAGGAGAACCTGGCCGGGATCGAGCAGTATGGAGCGAAGGGGCAAAGCTACATCACGGCGACGGTGCCGGCGGACCGGCTGGCGCTGTTCAGCCACGAGATAGAGGGGGCGAATTTCGCGGGGCGGTCGATGCTGAGGGCCTGTTATCAGCACTGGTACATCAAGTCGAACCTGTACAAAATCGACGCGATCTCGATCGAGCGGAATGGGATGGGCGTGCCCTACATCATCATGGGCGAGAACGCCAAGAAGGAAGATCGGGAGACTGCGCTGGCGTATGTCACACAGCTCTCGACGCACGAAAAGGCGGGGATCGTTTTGCCGAACGGATGGACGTTCGGGTTGAAGGGGGTTGAGGGGTCGCTGAGGGACCCGAAGGAGTCGATCGCGCACCACAACATGATGATTGCGATGAGCGCGCTGGCGCAGTTCATGATGCTGGGGCAATCGAGCGGCGGGAATCGGGCGTTGGGGGAATCGCTCGGGGATTTCTTTTACATGGGGTTGCAGGCCACGGCGAAGGCTATCTCGGAAGAGCTTTCGCGGACTACGATCCGGCGGCTGTGCGACTACAATTTCGCGGGGCTGACGCGGTATCCGAAGATCGTGGCGCAGAAGATCCAGGGGATTGAGTTCGGGACGTTGTACGCGGCATTGAAGGAGCTCGCCGGCGCGGGGTTGGTGCAGGGTGACGACGAGCTGGAGAGCTACCTGCGGAAGACGATGGGGCTTCCGGAGGCGGGGAAGGAACCGCGGGTGAAGGCGGCGCCACCGGCGCCGGAGCCGGAGAAGATGCCACGGATGAACACGGATAAACAGGCAGAGCCAACAGCGAAGAAATTGCAGGCGTCGGATGCGGGATTGAGGCGCCAGGCGGGGACGGTGGGATCCGAGGGCGCGCGGCGGGCGGAGAAGTGTTTGGCGTTGGCGGAGATCGTGGGGGAACTGGACGCCGGTCGGGATCAAATCGCGGCGGCTTTGCGGCGGGCGCGCGGGCGGGTTCAGAAAGAGATTGTGAACAAGCTGGTGAACACTCCGGTGCGGAATCTGCATCGGGTGTCGATCGCTCCGGATGCGAAGCTGCTGGCGGAGGTCGAGGCTGTCCTGCGCGGGGTATATGAGTTTGGAGTGGGCCAGGTGGCCGAGGAGCGGACTCGGCAGGCGCCGGCGACGGCGGGGATTTTGCGGGCGGCGGATTTGCGGACGCCACTCGGGATTTACGCCGATGGCGTGGTGGGGGAGTTTACGAACAATCTGAACGCTCGCGCGGCGAATGTGGCTCTGGATTGGATGCGGCGGCCGGCGGGCGCGACGAAGGGCGAGACCATCCTGTCGATCGAGGGGGAGCTGGACGGGCAGTCGGACAAGTGGATGGACGGGGTGGCGAGCAAAGGGACGAATGAGGCGTTTGCCGAGGGGCGCGCGGACGGGTACGAGGAGCATAAGGACGAGATTTCCAGCGTGATCTATTCCGCGCTGCTCGATCTCAACACTTGCGAGGCTTGCGCGGCGGCGGATGGGGAAGAGGGGGCTACGCCGGGGGACATCGCGGATGTCCCGAATCCGGATTGCGACGGAGGGGACAAGTGCCGTTGCGTGCATGTGTACGTGTTCGCGGATGAGGTCAGACAGTGAAGACATCGTGCGGGAACTGCGCGGATTGGGGACACAGCCTGAAGGCTGTGCCACCGACGCGTATAACCTACGCCTGGGGAACTGGGCGTGCATGAGGAGCTGAGAGATGGCAAGAGCACTACAAGTACCGAAGTTGGGGATTTATCCGATGTATCCGGCGTTGCCGCCGTGGCTGGCGTTCACCGCGGGGAAGATCTGGCACGTCAAGCCGTACTCGGGGAGCGATGCGAACAGCGGGCGGGAGCCGCACACGGCGTTTGCGACGCTGGCGGCGGCGCTGGCGGCGGCGACGGAGAACCGGAACGACATCGTGCTGATGTATTCCGAGCACAACACGGGGACGCTGACGAGCGATTACCAGGCCACGATGCTGGACTGGAATAAAAACGGCGTGCACCTGATCGGGGTGAACAGCGGGGTGAGCATCTCGCCGCGATCGCGGATTTCGGCGATCAGCACCTGGACGTCGGCGAATCCGGCGATGAAGGTGAGCGCGAGCAACTGCTATTTCGCCAACGTGCAGATCATCATGGACGCGACGGACACGACTCCGCTGGGCGCGTTGTCGGTGACGGGCAGCCGGTGCCGGTTCGACAACTGCCACGTCTACGGGATCGTGTACGCGGCCAACGATATCGTCGGGGCGTATTCGCTGCTGCTGTCCGGCGCCGAGGAGATCGAGTTCAACGGCTGCCAGTTCGGGAGCGACCGGATCGCGAAGGGCGCGCAGGCGAACAGCGTCCTGAAGTTCGCGTCGGTGGCGAAGAACATCGTGTTCCGGGACTGCATTTTCCGGCTGGTTTCGACCAGCGCGACCAACCATGTATTCGTGCGCGCGGCGGCGGGATCGCTGGACGGATCGGTGGCGTTCATCCGGTGCCAGGGTATCAACTCGAAGCACCGGAACGTGGGGGCGGCGGAGCTGACCAACGCGATGGTGGTGGCCGCGGATGCGGGCGGGGACGTTTTCCTCTCGGCCGACACCACGTTCCAGGCGGCGGATGTCAACGCCAGCGATGCGGGAAATGTTTATGGAGCAGCGGCTGCCACTTCGGGATTCGCCGTTCCGTTGACGAAGTCCTAGGCGGGTGAAGGGGCTGGAGGGTGAGATGGGGCCACAGTTTATCGCGGTGTTGGGGGAGATCGGGGCCGAGGGGTTGGTGCGGATTCCCCTGGCCAAGCTGGGGCGGTGGTTCAAGGGCGCCTTCAAGTTCGCGATCACTAAAGCCGACCTGGCCGCGGTGGTGGCGAACTTCACGAAACGCAAGGCCGACGTGGTGATCGATTACGACCACGGGACGGAGTACTCGGCGGGGAGCGGGCAGCCGGTGCCGGCGGCCGGGTGGCTGAAGGGGATCGAGGCGGAGACGGACGACCGCGGGATTCTGTGGGGCATGGCGGAGTTTACGGAGAAGGCTCGGGCGATGCTGGCCGCGCGCGAGTACAAGTACATTTCCCCGGTGATCAACTGGGGCACGCGGGACAAGCGGACCGGCGAGCAGCAGGGGGCAACGATTACGAGCGTGGCACTGACTAACGTGCCGGTGCTGGAAGAGATGCCGGCGATCGCGCTGAGCGAGGCCGGATGGGTGGTGGAGGAATCCACCGAAAGGAGAGAGCAGATGGCAGTCAAGAAACTGATCCTGGCGGATCGGGCGGCCTGCACGGCGCGCGCGATCCTCGAGGACGGAACGGAGACGGTGCTTTCGGTGGAAGGTTTGACACCCAATCCGAAGGTGATCTGTCTGGCCGATATCAAGCGGGCCGCCGATGGGCGGTTCGATTTCGCGGTGTTAAGCGACACCGAACACCCCGTGGCTCCGGAGGTATTCCGGGCGATGGCGGTGCAGGGCGAGCTCGACGCGGCGGTGAAGGCGGGGAAGATCACGCCGGCGCAGCGGCCGTCGATCGAGAAGCTGGCTTTGAGCGACCTGGCGGCGTTCCGGGAATTCATCGCGGCGCAGAAGGACCAGGTCGCGCTGAGCGAGGTCGGGTTGGCGGGCGGCGGCGGGGCCGGCGGCGACCTGGCGAAGGTCGACGCGCAGATCGAGCAGCTCGCGCGGGCGAAGGTGGCGGCGGAGAAGATCGGGTACGGCCAGGCGTTCAAGGCCGTGCTGAGCGAAAGGCCGGATTTGGCCAAGGCCCGAATTTCGGGCATGAGAGAGGAGGCCTGAATTGACGGGCGAATACAGGGCTTACAAGATCGAGGACGCCGCGGGGGTGCTGCAATTCCGCGCGGTGGTACAGGGGACGGCGGCGGGGGCCGTCAAGAAACCGAGCGCCGCGAACGAAGGCAAGTTCGTCGGCGTGACGCAAGAGGCGCAGGCCACGCAGTACCGGAGCGTGGTGGTGAAGGAGAGCGGGAGGACGTTCGTGGTCGCTGCGGGCGTGATCGCGCTGGGCGACGCGGTGTACATCGGCGACAGCGCCGGGAAGGTGGCGAGCTGCCAGACGGCGCTGGTGGACCTGGCGGAGAGCACGGCGTACGTGACGTATGTGATCGGATTCGCGCGCACGGCGGCGGGGGCGGATGGAGACATCATCGAAATCCAGATCCAGCCGTTCGCGAAGTGCACGCCGGTTAGCTGATCGAGTTAACCCGCTGGCCGGCCGGCGCGCGCACCTGGCGGGGCGCGCCGGCCAGCGCCGATGCGACGATGCCAGGTTTCCGGGGAGCGGGCTCCGGATGTCGCGGGCGCGAATGCAGGGGGGCGAGGAGAAGAAGATGAGCAAATTTGGGACGGTACACATCGACGCGGCGCTCAGCAACGTGAGCGTCGGCTACCGGAATGCCGGATTCATCGCGGAGCGGGTGTTTCCGGTGGTTCCGGTGGGCAAGCAGTCGGACAAGTATTTCGTATCCGGGAAAGAGATCTTCCGGGTGCGAGACGATCGGCGGGCGGCGGGCGCGGAGGCTCGGGAGTCGCGGTGGACGTTGTCGAACGACACGTTCTTTTGCAGCGGGCACGCGCTGAAGGATTACGTTCCGCGCGAGGACCAGGTGAACGCCGATCCGCAGTTGGATCTGTTGACCGACACCACGGAAGTCCTGACCGACCAGGTGTTGCTGGCGGAGGAAGCGGCGCTGGTGACGGCGCTGGCGGCCGGGGCGACGGCGGCTTCGCAGGCGACCACGCATTGGGACGACGACGATATCGATCCGTTCGCGATCATCGAGGCGCAGAAGCTGGTGATCGCGAAGAAGATCGGGAAGATGCCGAACGTGCTGGCGCTGTCGGCGCCGGTGGCGAGCGCGCTGAAGTTGAACGCGAATGTGCGGCAGTTGGTGACGGGCGCGGGGAACGTGGCTGCGGCGCTGGTGACGATGGCGCAGATCGCGGCGTACCTGGAGGTGGATGAGGTCGTCGTGGGGAATGCCGTGTACGACACGGTGAACGAGGGGCAGACGGCGAGTCTGAACTTCGTGTGGGGCGAGTACGGGCTGCTGTTCTACCGGCCGCCGAATCCGGGGCGGAAGACGACCAGCCTGGGATACACGTTCCAGTGGAACGGGGCGTTCGGCGCCGGCCAGGGGCAGTTTGTGAACCGGTACTACTGGCAGCCGAACCTGGCGGACGTGGTCGAGGTACACAAGTACTACGACCAGAAGCTGGTGGACACGGGCGCGGGGATTCTGTTCACGGATTGCTTGACGTAGGAAGGGGACACAGCCTGAAGGCTGTGCTACTTGGAGATGGCGGCACCTACTTTGAGTTCGGTTTCACCACTGACCGGTCCCCCCGGGTCAGCGGTGGTCTGCCTGGGCGCGGGCTTCGATGCTCACGCCCAGGTTGGATGTCCGGGGCTGGTGGCGACCACTTGGGTGAGCGCCACCGAGCTCCGAGCGGCGATTCCGGCGGACCTTGAGGGGCGGGCGGGTAGCTCGGTGGTGGTATCCGTGTTCGTGCAAAACGAAGACGGAACGACGTCGGCAACCCTGTCATTCACGGTGCGGTTCGGGGAGACGTGGACCACGCTGGAGGCGGTGTGCGGGGAAGTGCCGCAGTTCCGGCGGGGTGGGACGATTCCGGACGCGACGATCGAGGCTTGGATCTGGTCGATCGCGCAGCGGATCAACGCGATCATGTTGCGGCGCGGGTTGTCTCTGGCCGCGGCGGATTGGGCGCAGCCGGCGGCGGGCGCGGTGCAGCCGGCGCCGGAGTCGGTGCTCGAGCTGATCGTGCGATACGGGGCGGCGGCCCGGCTGGCGTCGGCGGTGGGAGCGCAGTTTTCGGCGACGGGGGAATGGGGATTGGCCAAGACCCTGCGGTCGGATTTCGACCTGGAGCTGAAGGCGCTGGCCGCCGGCGAGTACGACAAGGTTTTCCGGCCGGGGGCGGCGACGGTGGAGACGGGCACGCTTGCGGGCGGCGGGGATGTGACGGTTGCGGAGACGGGAGACGCGGAGCAGGCGTTCACCAAAGGACAGGTGTTCTGACATGAGGGGAGTGAAATACGCGGTGTTGTGGGTGGCGGCTGTGCTGGCGTGGATGCTGGTGCTTTTGCCGTTGGTGAATATGTGGGCGCAGACGCCGACGACTCCGACGCGGGCGGCGGACAGTCAGGTGAAGGCTCCGCCGACTCAGCTCACGGCTATCTGGGTTGTAACTCCGAACGGGAAGATTTTAGTGCAACCGGACGCGACGATACAGATTGACTTACTAGCCACGCCGCCGACGATCAGGGCGGTGGCGCCTCCGGCGGCGGTTGGGCCTCGGGAGTGGGCGGATCAGTATGTGGTTCCGGCGGGCGGACAGACGGCGTTCACCCTGACTTATACGCCGGTGTTACAGACGTTCGTAAAGGTGTATAGGAACGGCCTACTGCAATGGCAGAGCGTGGATTACTCGCTGATAGGGCAGACTGTCGGGTTTTTGCCGGGGCAGGGGACGGCGGCGGGGGATTTGATTCAGATTTGGTACTGGAAGGCCGGGAGTTAGTAAGTTCAGGACACAGTCTGAAGGCTGTGCTACCTAACTGGGGAGGCGAGGAATGAATCGGTTTGTGAAGTTGATACCCATTGCGATCAAGATCGCGCAGGCGATCGAGGCGTTGATGCCGGGCGGGGGGCAGGGGAAAACGAAGGCCGGGATCGCGCTGAAGATTGCGGGGGCCGGCTGGGACTCCTCGGCCGACGTCCGGAAGGGCTGGGACGACAGGGGACAGTTCAGCGAGAACATGGGGCGGGCGATCGACGCCGCGGTGAAGCTGATGAACGACGATGGCGTGTTCAAGAAGCGAAAAACCACACCCTGAAGGCTGTGCCACCTATGTTCCGGTTCAGGTTGGACATCGCCGGGGAAGTGCAGATGGACCGCGGGATCGCGCGGTTTTCGGACGGGGTGGCGGATTACCGTCCGATCTGGGGCGTGATCGAGGACGAGTTTTATGTGCTTGAACATGCACAGTTCAAGACCGAGGGTGAAGAGGGCGGCGATTGGTGGCAGATATTGAGTTTGGAGTATGGGAAGTGGAAAGAGGCGCACTATCCGGGCAGGCTGATCTTGGAGCGCACCGGCGACCTGGAAAGATCGCTCACCACCGGCAGGGATCCGAACTCGGTGAAGATCGAGCAGCGCAAGACGCTCACTCTGGGGAGTAAGATCCCGTATGCGATCTATCACCAGTCGATCGAACCGAGGGGTGTGCTGCCGCGGCGGCCTCCGATCATGCTGCCGGAAAAGTTTAAACGGACGGTGATGCACCATATGCACGGGTACTTAGTGCAGGTGGCGACACAGAGCGGGTTTAGACCGGGGGGCGGCGTGCCGCAAGTGGCATGGCGGTATCCGACGGCGGCGGGGAAGCGGGCGCCATGGCGCCCATTATGGTGACGAGGAGGGGACTTATGCTGATGAGGTTGATGGTAGTGGTGGCGATGGCGGCCGGGATCGGTTTCGGTCAGTCGGGGAGTTCGGCGGTGTTTTCTCAGGTGCTGACTCAACAGTCGGCGACGGGGCAGTCGGTCATTTTCGTGAACGTGCGAAACCTGGGGATCGTGGGCCATGTGTTCGAATGGACGGTGGCGGGCGGGCCGGCGGGGTGCACCTTACTGGTCGAGTCGAGTCTGGACGCGGTGAGCTGGTCGACGGCGAGCACTAACACCTGCACAACGGCGGGGAGCGTCACACTGACGGGGGCGTACATGTATCTCACCGTCAACCTGAGCGCGTTCAGCGGTGGGACGTCGCCTAACATCTCGGTGAGTTATCGGGGGTACCTGGCTGGGCAGGGGTTGCCGGTGCGGGTGACGGAGGGGGGGACGGGGGCGATCACGGCGTTCACACCCGGGTCGGTGCCGTACGCCGGCGCCGGCGGCGTGTACATGCAGGACAATGCTCAGTTCTTTTGGGACGCGGTGAACAAGCGGCTGTGCATTTTGTCGAACACCTGCAGTAACACGCTGGACGTGGGGGGGGGTAAGTTCTACGTCACGCCGGCCGGGTTGATGGGGAGCCGGGAACAGACGATCACGGCGAGCTCGGCGGGCGTGGTGCCGGCGACGGTGGTCGGGGCGGCCGGGCAGACCGCCGATCTGTTCCGCTGGAAGAGCAGCGCGGGCGTCGTGGGGGGAGGGGTGACGGCGGCGGGGGCGATCCGTCCCGATAACGGGGTGAGCGCGACGGGGCGGAGCCGGTACGCGACGATCCCGGTGGGGAGCGTGGCATACGGGTCGCTGGGGACGAACACGACGCTGGTGGCTGGTACGACGTACTGGGCGGAGGTGTACATTCCGGCCAATGTCACGCTGACGGGCGTGGCGGTGCTGAACGGCGCGACGGTGGGAACGGACAAGTGGATCGTGGGGCTGTACGCGACCGCGGGCGGGGCGGCGGTGGCTAACAGCAATTTGTCGGGCACGGCGTCGAGCGGGGCGGATGCATTCCAGGCGATCGCATTCACGGCCACCTACGCGGCTTTGGGGCCGGCTCGGTTCTGGGTGGCGTTTCAATCGAACGGCACAACCGACAAGGTGCGGACGATCGCGGTGAGCACATTCGTCGAGACGTTGACCAAGAGCGCGACGGGGAGTTTCGGGACGCTGCCGAGTTTGACGGTGCCGACGACGGTTACGGCGGATGTGGGACCGATCGCCTACGTGTACTGACATGGCACTTTTGATCAGGCCGGTGGTGGACAAGCTGCTCGAGGTTCTGGCGGCTCGGACTACCGGCTTTCGACAGTTCGGGCGGCTGTTTACGGGGGCGGCGGTGAATCTGCCGGCGGTGTGGGTGATGCCGGGGCGGACGGGGATCGATCCGGAGGCCAGCACTTTGCACCAGGCGCACCAGATCCTGGTTAAGTTCGGGGTGGAGAATTCCGATCCGGACGAGCTGGCGAACGACGCGATGGCTCGGATGCTGGAGATCCACGCGGCGATCGAGGCGAGCTGGCCGGGGGATTGGGTGGACGCGGTTACGGGGGGCCAGGTGCAGAGCGTGACCATCCGGGAGCACGATTACGGTCCGACGTGGACGGCCGGGGGGATGATCGCGAAGTTTCCGGAGATGGACCTGGTGGTGGAGGTTGAGGAATTGAGGAGTGAGTCATGAAACGGTATCGGGTGACGCTGCCGGTGGAGATCGACGGCGTGGTTTACAACTTTGGGGAGATCGTCGAGGTGGAGTTGGAAGTGGCGGCGCTGTATGCGCACGCTTTGATTGCGGTGGAGGAGGAGTAACGAAATGGCTGCGGGGACTGCGAAAGACATCAATGTAATTGAAAAGCACCAGGGGCCGGGAGACCTTTGGGTGATTACGACGCCGCCGGTGAATGCGACGCCGCGGCTGACTTTGGCGAGCGACGGGACGCCGGAAAAGACGGCGCACGGGACGTGCGTACATCTGGGGGCGATCCAGAGCGCGATCACGTCCATGGTCAAGGGCAAGATGGCGATGATCGACCTGGACCAGCACGACGCTCCGATCGATTGCTATCCGACGGACCTGGAGGCCTCCATCGAGGCGGAGATGGCGCAGACGGAAGCGGCGAAACTCCAGCGGGCGCTGGGCGTTGGGGTGTACACGGCGCCGTCCGGATTCAAACAGACCACGTTCGGCGGGTTGCTGGTGGTTCCGACCGTGTGCGTCTCGGCAATATCGCCGAAACGGACGGCGGCGGCGAAACACATCGTGGCGACGCTGTTCAGCGCGGTGGCGGTGGGCGGGTTCAGCGTGTCGTTCGGACGGGCGAAAAGCTCGACCTACAAGGCAAAGTTCGTGGGGTTGGCGGACCTGGCTGTGGCGGCGGCGCGGGTGGCCACCAAACAGGTCGGCTGCTGGCACGAGACGCTGGCGGATGCGTCCAGCGGGACGGTGAACACGAAGGACTTCACGGTCGGCGAGATTTACCAGGGGCCGGGGGATTTATGGCTGATCTCCGCGGCGCCGGCCGATGGCAGCGAGAAGGTGACACTGTACACCGACCTGACTCCGGATTCGTCGGTACACAGCGCGTGCGCGCACCTGGGGGGGACGGAGGGCGAGATCACGATGACGGTGACGCCGAAGATCGGGTTCGGGCGGCTCGACCAGGTGGATGCGCCGGTGTATGCGTTTGTCGAGAGCATCGAGGCCAAGATCGAGGCCGAGATGAGTCAGACGGAGATGCTGAAGCTCTCGCGGGCGCTGGGGTGCGGGACGTATGCGGAGGACACGACTCCGAGCCCAACGGCGTGGAAGCAGGTTACGTTCGGCGGATCGACTCCGGCGGCGGCGATTTGCATTGCGGCGATCGCGAAGAAGCGGACGGACGCGACGAAGGTGG
>Ga0315273_10012399_pt1 | contig 10931 bp, 11 predicted proteins | sample YL17G02_0_MG_FD_205753 | JGI IMG/M metagenome (GOLD analysis project Ga0315273, IMG submission 205753) | Sediment microbial communities from Yellowstone Lake, YNP, Wyoming, USA - YL17G02_0 | ecosystem: Environmental > Aquatic > Freshwater > Lake > Sediment | place: USA: Wyoming | collected...
AAGGTCGAGTGGATCATCCGCAACCACGAGTTGGAGCCGCTCGACGACGGGAAGCGCGCCGAGATCGCCCGGATCCTCGCGGCCGCGGACCGCGAGATGGCCTGACGATGGCGATGGCGACGCCCCCGCTCGAGCCGATCCGGCCCGCGTTCCGGCTGCGCGTCCTCGACGACGCGCAGCTCGACGCACTCCGGGCCGGCACGCTCGAGATCCTCGACGAGGTGGGGATCCACTGCCCGTCGCCCCGCGCTCGCGGGATCTACGCGGCGGGCGGTGCGCGGGTCGACACGGCGACGGGGATCGTCAGGCTCTCGCCGGACCTCGTCCTCGAGGCGATGGCGCGTGCCCCGCGCTTCTACACGATGGGGGCGCGGTCGCCGGCGCACGACGTCGCGCTCGACGGCACCGCGATGTACGTGGCGACCGACGGCTGCGGCGTCGAGACGATCGACTGGCGTACCCGCGAGAGACGCCGCTCGTCCAAGGAGGACGTGGCGACGGCCGCCAGGATCGCCGACGCCCTCCCGGCGGTCGGGTTCTACTGGCCGATCGTGAGCGCCCAGGACCACCCGGCCACCGCGCCCCTCCACGAGATCGACGCGTCCTGGCGCAACACCGTCAAGCACGTGCAGACCGAGACGGTCATGGGCGAGCGGACGGCGCGGTACGCGGTCGAGATGGCGCGGGTGCTCGCGGGCGACACGCGGTCGTTCCGCGCCCGACCGCCCCTGTCGTCGCTCGTCTGCACGATCGCGCCGCTCGCGCAGGACGCGGACGGGATGGAGGCCGCGCTCGTCCTCGCGGAGGCCGGGCTTCCGGTCGGGTTCATGTCGATGGCGTGCGCCGGCTCGACGGGTCCGGCCACGATCCCCGGCACGATCGTCCAGGGCGATGCCGAGATCGTCGCCGCCCTCACGCTCATCCAGCTCGCGTACCCTGGAGCCCCGGTCTACCACTCGCTCATGACGGGCGTCATGCATCCGCGGACGGGCGACCACCTGAGCACCTCGTGGGATGGCGAGATCGCGTACGCGGTCGGTGTCGAGCTCGCGCACCGCTGGGGCGTGCCGACGCTCGCCGGCGTCTTCGGGACCGACGCGGCGACTCCCGGGTGGCAGGCCGCCGAGGCGTCCGGAGTCGCGCTCACTCTCTGCGCCCTCGCGGGGGCCGAGACGGGGAGCGGCATGGGCCTGCTCGAGTCGTGCATGGTCCTCTACCCCGAGCAGCTCATCCTCGACGCGGACCTCCACCATCGCGTGCGGGCCGACCTCGCCGGCATCGAGACGAGCCGCGAGGCGCTCGCCCTCGACGTCATCCGCGACGTGGGCCCGCGCGGCCACTACCTCGACCGCCGCCACACGCGCGACAACCTGCGCCGCCGCGCGTTCTCACGGCTCACCGACCAGCCGGCACCGGGTGGCGGCTACCTCGACCCCGTGGACGTCGCGCGCGAGCGGCTGGCGTGGATCCTCGAGCACCACGACCCCGAGCCGCTCGACGAGGCGCGGTGCGCGGAGCTCGATCGCATCCTCCGCGCCGCCGACGCGGAGCTGGGTCGGTCGGCACCCACCCGGACCGCTGCGTCCGGAGCCGGCCGATGATCGCGGGCCGGGCCGACCGGTGACCACCTCCGTTCGGGTCCTCTCGGACGAGCAGATCGCGCAGGTGCACGAGCGGACGCTCGGGATCCTCGAGCGGGTCGGCGTCCGCGTGGACACCGAGCGCGGGCGCCGGATCCTCGAGGGCGCCGGAGCCGTCGTCGACGAGGGGACGCGGATCGTGAGGTTCCCTCGCGCGCTCGTCGAGGAATCGCTCCGCCTCGCGCCGCGTCGCTTCACGCTGGGTGGACGCCGGCCCGGCTGGGCCTTCCCGATGAACGATGGCGAATGCACGCTCACCGCCGACGGCGGGGCGGTGCACGTGTACGACGCCGCGACGGAGACGCGGCGCCCCGGGACGTACGAGGATTGGCTCGCCGCGACGCGCCTCATCGACGCGATCGACGAGGTGGGGGTCTACTGGGGCATGGTCGACTACGGGACCGGCGGCGACGGCCCCGGGGATGCGGTCCGGTACTGGCGGCTCGCCTTCACCGAGTTCTCACGGCACGTCCAGGACGCGGCGCTCGACGTCGCCCAGGCGCGCTGGCTGCCGGAGGTCCTCCAGGTCCTGTTCGGCGATCGCGAGACGATCCGCGACCTCCGCCCGTTCTCGTTCCTGCTGTGCCCGCACTCGCCGCTCGTCATCGAGGAGCAGTACACCGACGCCTACCTCGAGACCGTCGGGTGGGGGATCCCGCTCGCGGTGATGCCGATGCCGCTCATGGGCCTCACGAGCCCCGCCGGGCTCGCCGCGACGATCGTCGTCGGCAACGCGGAGGTCCTCGCGACCCTCTGCCTCGCGCAGGCCGCCGACCCCGGGACGCCGTTCATCTACGCCCCGGCGCTCGCGGTCATGGACCCGCGGAACGGGCGATACGGCGGTGGCGCGGCCGAGCACGCGCTGCTCGGAGCGGCCGTCACGGAGATGGCCCGCTCCTACGGGCTGCCGGTCGAGGCCTCGGCCGGCGGGACCGACCACCACGTGCCCGGGATCCAGGCCGCCTACGAGCGCGCGCTCAACTGGTCGCTGCCGGCGCTCGCGTGGCCGGATCTCCTCGTCGGGCCGGGTCTGCTCGGCGGCGCCACGACCCTGAGCCTCGAGCAACTCATCATCGACGTCGAGGCCTTCCGACGGTGCCGGCGCATGCGGGAGGGGATCGCGCCCATGTCGGACGACGTCGAGGCGATCGTCGCCGCCGCCGGGCCGGGAGGCGCGTTCCTCGACGCCCCCTCGAGCCGCGATGCGCTCCGCGCCGGCGAGTGGTACGTGAGCCGGATGGGCGTCCACGACTCGTTCGATCGGTGGGAGGAGGGCGGCCGACGAGGCCTGCTCGAGGAGGCGCGCGAAGCGATCGCGACGGCGCTCGCGTCACGCGTGCCGCTCGCACTCGACGAGGGGGTCGACCGCGAGCTCCGCCGGCTGGAGGCGCGGGCGGGCGGCGACGCGGGGCGGTCATCTGCCGGCCCGTCGGGAGGAAGTGCGACATGAGGTTCGAACACCCGTTCCTGGCCGAGGACGACCGGCTCCGCATCCACCGCGAGAGCCTCCGGATCCTCGCGGAGGTCGGCGTCAGGTTCCTCGGACAGCGTGCGCTTCCGATCCTCGAGCGGCACGGAGCGCGTGTCGACCGCGAGACCGGCATCGCGCGCATCCCCGGAGAGCTCGTCGACGTCGCCCTCCGGACCGCACCCTCGTCGTTCGTCCTCGGCGCGCGGAACCCGGCGTTCGATCATCCGCTCCCGTCCGGCGTCACCAGCTACGCGATCGACGGGACCGCCTCGTTCATGACCGACTTCGAGACCGGCGAGCGGCGGTACGGCGTGAAGCGGGACATCGAGGATGCCCTCCGCGTCTTCCAGCAGGTCGACCTCGGGGTCATGGCGTGGGCGCCGACGTGCGCATCCGATGCGCCGTCACAGACGCGACCGCTCCACGAGTTCGTGGCGATGGCGGCCGCGTGCTCGAAGCACGGGCAGCACGAGATCTACCGCGTCGACCAGGTGCCGTACCTCGAGGCCGCCCTCGTCGCCATCATGGGGACCGAGGCCGACGTGCGGGCACGACACGCGTACTCGCTCATCTACTGCCCCGTCGCACCCCTCACCCACGACGGGGAGATGCTCGACGCGTACCTCGACCTCGGGCGCCTCGACCTGCCGGTGATGATCATGCCGATGCCCGTCGCCGGGAGCACCGGCCCGGCGAGCCTCTTCGCGAACATCGCCGTCGCCAATGCCGAGGCGCTGTCCTCGATCGTGGTCTTCCAGCTCGCCCACCCGGGTCGGCCGCTCATCTACAGCAGCGCGACCGGGACCGTGGACTTCCGGACGGGCGGCTATCTCGGAGGCACGCCCGAGATGGGGATCATGTCGGCGGCCCTCACGACGATGGGACGCTCGTACGGGCTGCCGAGCTCGTCGGCCGGCTGCACCTCGGATGCGCGCGAGCCCGGGGCCCAGGCGGTGTTCGAGAAGCTCGTGACGACGCTCCCACCGGTCGCTGCCGGCGCGGACATCGTCATCGGCTTCGGTGAGATCGAGGGCGACCAGAACCTCGTGCTCGAGCAGATCCTCGTCGACGCGGAGATCGCGCGCGCATGCGGGCGCCTCGTCGACGGGGTGGACGTGGCTCCCGACAGGGAGCTCTTCGACGACATCGTTGAGGTGGGACCGGGCGGCAACTTCCTCGCCCAGCGGAGCACTCGGATCGCGGCCAGGAGCAGCGAGTTCCTGGTGCCCAGCCTCAGCCCGCGGGCCGCCCACGAGGCGTGGATGGAGCTGGGCCGGCCATCGATCTACTCGAACGCCCGCGAGAGGGTGAGCGCCATCCTCGCCGGCCCGTTCGCGGACCCGCTGCCGGACGCCACGGCCGGTGAGCTGGAGCGGATCCTCGCAGCCGCGGACCGTGAGCTCGCATAGCACCCACACAGGACAGAGGCACTAATGGAGGCGGACATGAGCCAGGAACTCATCGCGGCGATGCGCCAGAGCGTCGTCGACGGCGACCCGGACCGGGCGGCGGAGCTCGCCGTGCAGGCGCTCGCGGAGGGGATGGACCCCCTCGTCGCGATCGAGGAGGGCTACGTCCCGGGCCTCCGGGACGTCGGCGAGCAGTTCAGCTGCGGCGAGATGTATCTCCCCGAGATGATGCTCGCCGCACGAGCCATGCAGAAGGCCGTCGCGGTCCTCGAGCCCGAGATGGCGAAGACCGCTCAGCAGCGCCAGGTGACCGGCCGCGTCGTCATCGGGACGGTCAAGGGCGACATCCACGAGATCGGGAAGAGTCTCGTCGCGATGATGCTCTCCGCCGATGGCTTCGAGGTGCATGACCTCGGCGTCGATGTCGCGCCGGAGCGGTTCGTCGCGAAGGCCCAGGAGGTGGGCGCGGACATCGTGGCGGTCTCGGCGCTCCTCACGACGACGATGACCGGTCAGCGGACCGTCATCGACGCGCTCGCCGACGCCGGGCTCCGACCCGGGGTGAAGGTCCTCGTGGGTGGCGCGCCGGTGACCCGCGCATGGGCGGACCAGATCGGCGCCGACGGCTATGGCGAGGACGCGGTCGGGGCGGTGAGGGTCGCACGCGGCCTCGTCGGCGCGTGAGCGGCGCCGGCGGCACCACGCGCGGGACCGCCGGCGGCACCACGCGCGGGACCCGCGGCGGCGCGAGCGTGTCGGCAGCAGGACCGCGCGCCAGGGGAGGGTCCAGGTGAAGGTCGAGGAGCGGCTCGCCCTGCTCGGGCTCGTGCTGCCGCCGCCGGTCAAGGCGCCGCCTGGCGTTCGCCTCCCGTTCACGCCGGTCCGGATCATCGGGGAACGTGCGTTCGTCTCCGGGCACGGGCCGCAGCTCCCCGACGGCTCGATCGCCGGCCCCTTCGGCAAGGTCGGGGCGGACGTGACGGTGGAGGAGGCGTACACGTCCGCGCGCCTCACCGCGCTCTCGATGCTCGGCAGCCTCCAGCGTGCGCTCGGCGATCTCGACCGGGTCGTGTGGGCGCGGGTCTTCGGGATGGTCGCCTCGGCGCCCGGCTTCGACCGTCAGCCGTCCGTCATCAACGGGTTCTCGGACCTCATCCTCGACCTCTACGGCGACGCCGGGGCCCACGCCCGCTCGGCCGTCGGCATGGCGGAGCTCCCGTTCGGGCTGCCCGTCGAGATCGAGGCGGAGGTCGCCATCATCGGCTGATCCGCCGGTGTAGCCTGAGGACGTGGACACTCGCCCGCTCGGATCGACCGGCCTCGCCGTCACACCGATCGGGCTGGGCCTCGCGGCGATCGGACGCCCGGGGTACATCACCCTCGGCCGGGGCGAGGACCTCGCGGGGGCACGCACACCCGACGAGATGCGGCGCCGGAGCCACGAGCTGCTCGACGCCGCGTACGCGTCCGGGATCCGGTACGTCGACGCCGCGCGCTCGTACGGGCGGGCGGAGGAGTTCCTCGCGTCGTGGCTCGACGACCGGCGCATGGCGCCGGGTGCGGTCGTTGTCGGGTCGAAGTGGGGCTACACGTACATCGCCGACTGGCGGGTGGGCGCCGAGGTCAACGAGACCAAGGACCACTCGGTCGCCACCCTCCGGCGCCAGCTGGCAGAGAGCCGTGAGCTGCTCGGCGCGCACTTGCGCCTCTACCAGGTCCACTCCGCGACGCTGGAGAGCGGCGTGCTCGACGACCCGGCGGTGCTCGCGGAGCTCATCGGCGTGCGGGAAGCCGGCATCGTGGTGGGGCTCTCGGTGAGCGGGCCGCGGCAGGCCGAGGTCGTCCGTCGGGCGCTCGACGCGCGGGCGGACGGCGCTGCGGTCTTCCAGGCGGTGCAGGCGACGTGGAACGTGCTGGAGCCGTCGGTCGCAGCGGCGCTCGACGAGGCCCGCGAGGCGGGGCTCGGGGTCATCGTGAAGGAGGCGCTCGCGAACGGTCGGCTCACGGACCGGGGGACGGGGCCGGCGGCCGAGGTCCTCCGGCGCATCGGGGTCCGGCACGGGGCGACCGTCGACGCCGTCGCGATCGCCGCGACCCTCGCGAACCCCTGGGCCTCGATCGTGCTCTCGGGGGCGGTCACGGTCCCGCAGCTCCAGAGCAATGTCGCGGCCCTCGGCGTGGCGCTCACCCCGGCCGACTTCGCCGAGCTCGCGGTCCTCGCCGAGGAGCCGGATCGCTACTGGGCGACGCGGAGTGCGCTCCCGTGGACCTGACCCCGGACGAGCAGGTCGCCGTCGTCACCGGCGCGCGGATCGCGCTCTACGGGGCCATCCCGCTCTACGGGGTGGGCCGAGGCGGAGCCGCGGGTTCGAGGGCGGCGGGCTCCAGCTCCAGCGCGGTGGGCTCGGGCGTCGGCGACCTCCGGCTGCCCTGCAGCAGGACGATGCCGATCCCGGTGAGCGTGATCGCGGCCGCCGCGAGGTCGGCGATGCCCACGGTCTCGCCGAGGAGCACAGCGCCGGAGATCAGGCCGACGACCGGCACCGCGAGGAAGCCGATCGCGGCCATCGACGGCGGCAGCGCCCGCTGGATCGACTGGCTCGCCCAGTAGGCGAACGCCGTCGCGATCAGGCCGCTGTACAGGATCACAGCGACCGCCGGGATCCCCCACTCGATCGATCGCCCACCCTCGACGACCAGCGCCAGCACGGCCAGCGGCACGAATGCCACGAGGAGCTCCCACAGCGTGAGGTCGAGGGTCGATGCCGCCCACCGATGGCTCCGGACGACGAGGAGCGTCGACGCCCAGATGATCGCTGCGCCGAGGAGCATCGCGATCCCGAGGACGACCGATGGCGTCATGGAGGGCAGCGATGCGGGGCTCACGAGCACGGCGAGACCGAGCAGCCCCAGTGCGAGCCCGACGAGCTCCCGCGACGCGGGGGGCCGGTGGAGCACGAGGATCTGGATGAGCACGACCCAGAGCGGCATCGAGAACAGGAGGATCGCGGAGCGGCCGGCCGGTAGCACCATCAGCGCGAGGTTCATGAGGGCGATCTGGGCGGCCATCTGTCCGAGCCCCATGGCGAGCAGGACGGGGAGGTCGTGGCGCGGTGGTCGCCGGATCCGGCCCTGCGCCCCGAGCAGGACGGCCATCGCGATGGCCGCCACGGCGACCCGCAGGGCGCCGTAGCTGAACGGCGGGACGTAGGCGAGGCCGACCTTCACCACGACCCAGTGCACGCCCCAAACGATGGCGAGGAGCAGCTGGAGGACGAAGGCGCGGTCGCGCGACATCATCGGCCGATGATGTCATGGTGGGCGGCCGGCCGGTCCGATGGTGACGATGGGCCCGCGCTTTCGGTGCCGTTCGCCGCGGCAGCGTGAGGGCCCGCCGGGGCATCCTCGGGGCTGGCCACGAGGGCCGGCCGCAGACGGAGAGATCGATGACGAAGGTGCTCGTGACGGCGGCCTCGAAGCACGGGGCCACGACCGCGATCGCTCGGGCGATCGGCGAGGCGCTGCAGGCCGAGGGGCTCGAGACGACGGTGCTTCCGCCCGAGGACGTATCCGGGGTCGCCGGATACGACGCGGTGGTGATCGGCTCGGCGGTCTACATGGGGCGCTGGCTGGAGCCGGCGAAGCGCCTCGTCGAGCGCGACGGGGCGGCGCTCGTCGCCCGGTCGGTCTGGCTCTTCTCGAGCGGCCCCGTCGGAGACCCGCCGAAGCCCGCCGAGGATCCGGTCGACGTCGCGGAGCTCATCGCGGCGGCCGGAGCCCGCGAGCACCGCGTCTTCCCCGGCACCGTCGTGAAGAAGGGGCTCGGCTTCGGCGAGAAGGCCGTCGTCGCGGCGCTCCGGGTCCCCGAGGGCGACTTCCGCCCGTGGGACGAGATCCGCGCATGGGCGAAGGAGATCGCGGCGACGCTCGCCGACGCCGGGAAGGGAGACTGATGGACACGAGGCGGATCGCACGAAGGATGGCCGCCATCCTCGTGGCGGCGATGATCGCGGCGGCGCTTCCCCTGTCGGTCGCGGCGGGGCCGGCTGTCGGCGGTGTCGGCGGTGTCGGCGGTGTCGGCGTCGGATCCTCGGAGCGGGCGGCCGCGGCGCCGTGCGCCCGGGGCTCTTCGGCCTGCCCCATCCGGATCGCCTTCCGCCACGGGAAGTACACCGGACAGGCGCGCAGCTCGCTCACGAACCAGGGCCAGGAACGCTGGTTCGTCGTCCGGGCGAAGGCGGGCCAGACGATGGTCGTCGTCGTCAACGGGAAGGGCGCGACGGGCGGCACCGTCTACTTCCCGGGTGGCGGCCAGGACGGCGGCCCGGGCGGCCGGGTCTTCGACGGGTCGCTCCCGGTGTCCGGGGACTACCGGATCCGCGTCACGGAGAGCCTCATGGCCGAGCCGTGGAGCGGGTGGGTGGACGTGGTCGTCCTCATCTACTGAGCGCCGGATCGGAGGGGCCTGGAAGGAGATCGGGATGCACGTCGCGCTCGTCCACATCCACGTGAAGCCGGAGCACGTCGACGAGTTCGTCGTCGCCTGCCGGGCGAACCACGAGGGCTCGATCCGCGAGCCCGGGAACCTCCGGTTCGACGTCCTGCGCGCAGCGGACGACCCGACCCGCTTCATCCTCTACGAGGCGTATCGCGACGCGGCCGCCGCGGCCGCCCACAAGGAGACGCCCCACTACCTCGCCTGGCGGGCCGCCGTCGCCGACTGGATGGCGGAGCCGCGGACCGGCGTGCCGTACGAGGTCGTCTCGCTCGGCCCGACATCCTCCCCGCAGGGCGACCCGCGGACATGACGTCCTTCAGCCTCGGGCGTCTCCCCAGGGTGGAGCTGGGCCGTGGTCGGCTCGATCGACTCCCCGACCTCATCGCCGCACACGGTCGCCACGCGCTCCTCGTCACCGGCGCCGGGTCGTTCCGTCGGACGCCGCGATGGGAGTGGCTCCTCGCGGCGCTCGACGCCCGCGGGGTCAGCCTCGAGGACCTCGTCGTCTCCGGCGAACCGTCGCCGGACCTCGTCGACGAGGCGGTAGCGCGGCTCCGGCCGGCCGGCATCGACGTCGTCGCGGGGATCGGCGGCGGGAGCGTCCTCGACACCGCGAAGGCGGTCGCCGGCCTCCTCCCGACGGGGCGTTCGGTCATGGACCACCTCGAGGTCGTTGGACGCGGGCTCCCGTACGAAGGTCCCGCGCTCCCGTTCATCGCCGTCCCGACGACCGCGGGGACCGGCAGCGAGGCGACGAAGAACGCCGTCCTCAGCGTTCGCGGGCCGGGCGGGTTCAAGCGTTCGTTCCGTGACGACGCGCTCGTGGCCGCGGTCGCGATCGTGGACCCGGACCTTCTCGACACGTGCCCTCGGCCCCTCATCGCCGCCGACGGCATGGACGCCGTCGCGCAGCTGCTCGAGGCGTACGTTTCAGCCGGCGCCGGGCCGTTCACCGACGCCCTCTCGCTCTCGGGTCTGGAGGCCGCGCGCGACGCGCTCCTGCCGTGGTTCGACCGGGGGCCGGGCGACGGCGAGGAGACGGCGGCCGCCCGCGAGAGGATGGCGTGGGCTGCCCTCGCGTCGGGGATCTGCCTCGCGCAGGCTGGGCTCGGTGCGGTCCACGGCCTCGCGGCCCCCCTCGGTGCGGCGCTGCCCATCTCCCACGGCGCGGCGTGCGGGGCCGTCCTCGCCCCCGTCACCGCGGTGAACATCAACGCCCTCGAGGCTCGCGACCCCGACGGCCCCGGGCTCGCCCGATATGCACGCGCCGGCCGGGTCCTGCTCGACGACCCGTCGATCGACGACACACGAGCGCAGGCCGGGCTCGTCGGGCTCCTCGGCGGCTGGGCGTCCCACCTCGAGCTTCAGGGCCTCGCGGGCTTCGGTCTCACCGCCGGCTTGGTCCACGGGCTCGTCGCCGACGCGCGCGGAGGGAGCATGCGGACGAACCCGGTCGTCCTCACAGACGACGAGCTGGCGGGAGTCCTCGCCGCGGCGATGTAGGGCGGCAGCGCCGCGCCCGCGCTGGCGGATCAGCGGTCGGAAATGCGAAGCCGCCGCGGCCGAATCCCGCCCGCTCCTGCGCAAGGGCGCCGGCGTGAGCAGCGTGGGGACCCGGTCCGTCGTGGTCGTCCTCGAAGGCCGCGCGGAAGGCGAGCGGCTGATCCTGCAGGCCAGGGAGACGACGGCGTCGGTCGCCGCGCTCGAGCATCCGGGACTGACCTCGTGCGCCGGCGTCTGCCGCAGGCCCCTGGCGAGCGCCCATGCGCGCGGCGGCGATGCAGCGGCTGTCTCGGGTCGCGCGACACGTTCGACGGCGCGATCGCGGACTTCGCGGAGGCCTGCGCGGACCAGAACGCCCTCGACCAAGCTGCGCTACGCGGCCGCGATCGAGGCTGGACGCGTGTCGACGA
>Ga0315273_10012400_pt1 | contig 10931 bp, 1 predicted proteins | sample YL17G02_0_MG_FD_205753 | JGI IMG/M metagenome (GOLD analysis project Ga0315273, IMG submission 205753) | Sediment microbial communities from Yellowstone Lake, YNP, Wyoming, USA - YL17G02_0 | ecosystem: Environmental > Aquatic > Freshwater > Lake > Sediment | place: USA: Wyoming | collected...
TATATGGTCTTCATCTCCGTTAATTACCGCATATCCATATATTGTTGATGTCCCGGTGACTGCTAATGTTGAATGATATGTTGTTCCTGTGTATCCAAAATATCCGAATGTATCATTTGGATTCGCGTTAATTGTAAAGCCGCCTGAGGTCACGTTTATTTTGTCTGTTGAATATAACCTCCCACATTTTTCAATTGTCAGAAGCCCTCCGACAGTTGTTTTTGTATTAGTATTTGTTCCTTCAGCCTGTGTATATGTGCCTATATTGCCTGTGCAGTCGGCATTTGAATAGCCGACAGCCAGCGCTCCGGAGGTAAATGTTGCATTTGAATTATTATTGAATGCGCCATCCTGGAAAATTTTATTTGCTCCGCCAAAGGTGGCAGTTGCATTGTTGGTAAATGTTCCGCCGTTTAACGATGATGAACCTAAATTTAATGTAGCTCCGGTTCCGGTAAGAGTTCCGTCATTGGTTAAAGCTCCCCCGGCATAAATATTAAGAGATGTATCAATATTGGTTAATGATCCTGAGGTATTATTATATGTACCGCCGTTATTTGTTCCGTCCCCGATATTTAAATAGCCAAATCTTGGTGCATTCCCACCAGTTGCATAATTATTAAAGATGCCGCTCTGCATAAGATAACTTGTCGAGTTGGCGTATAAATATCCGGTATTATTAAAAGTTCCGCCGGCTGTAGTGGTATAACCAACACGCAGGGATCCCGGGGTCATAACGCCGGCACTGTTATTAGTAAAGGTCGTACCAGTGTTAACATTTAAAGTAGCGGTATTAATAGATCCACTGTTAGTAAACTGTGCGGAATTATTGAGGGTAATTGTTGTGACATATGACAACGGTGTACCAACCTGGCCGCCAGCTTCATTTGTGAAAGTGGCACTGTTTTGGACTGTCAACGTGCCTGTATATGGTTTAACTAAACCCGTATTTTTGTTTGTGAATGATCCATTCTCCCTGAGAGTTATCCAAAGACCTTGGGCAGGCTCTGATCCGTCAATTTCCATATATTTTATAGAGCCATAATTAACAACCGTTCCATAGCCGTAATTAGTAAATGTTCTGCCCAAAACTGCGCCTGAAGAGATATTTATCTGTCCCTTCGCTGTGGGTCCTGTTCCGCGAACATCTATATAACCGATCCATCTGCCTCCGGTTAAGTTGAAATCTGTATAATCGAATAAATATGTGGCGCCAAATGCGTCAGGTCCTACAACACCACTATTGTTAATGGTTGCATGTTTTGATTCGATTCCAAATGCAGAAAAGTATGATCCAAAATAAAGGCTTCCATTCGGGCAAGCGGGTACTGTACTGGGGGTGCATGTGCTTGAGTTGTTTAAAGTCCCCTGACTGAGTAAGACAGCAGGATTGCCGATCCCCTGAGCTTTGGTTGATTTAACTAAGAGATAACCCTGAGTACCCGTGTTTGTAAGTGTTCCTCCAAGAACCTGTAATATATTACAGTTGGTTGTTCCGTTATTGGTATAAGTGGAAGATCCCTTAACACGCATTTCTCCATCTTCATAGTAGCCACCAAGCCAGTTGAAGGCATCGTCATCAACCGTGACCGTGCCGCCTGCTAAATTGTTAAATGCCGCGGTGCTTGTGGCTGAAAGTTCTATAAAGCTTATAACTGCTCCGCCTGCGCCTCCATCGTCAACAGTGAAAGTCCCCGAGTTGTCCACTTGCGAAGTGCCGTCCAAGGTGACTGAAGTTGAGGCTGTGAAAGCTCCGGCATTGTCAAAATGAGAAGCGTTAAGTAAAGATAATATTGTTGTTGTATTTGTTCCACTAACATCATTTAAATATAATGAACCTGAAGTCGGGGTAAGGGAACCGAGCGTTATATTACCTGCAATCTGCATAGAATTGTTATTGGTGCTGTTGCTTTCGGTTGTAACTGATCCTCCGCCCCGTATAATCAGGTTGGCTGTTCCTGAAGTGCTAAACAAGGTATTCCATGCGCCGCTTGATGAGCCTATTTCCATATCTCCTTCAATAATAACATTATCTGAAGCTGTAAAGTCGGTTGCTACAGTGCTGCCGACACTCAACGTGGCGGTGCCTTCAACAGTAATTGTTGTCGTTCCGGTCGTGCCAAAGCCGGAATCCGTGCTGTTTATCTCGCAGGTAGTACCCGCATAAACTGTAAGGGCTGATGCAAAAGGGTCTCCGCTCCATTGGCACGGATTGCCGTCTTCGATTATGACTTCTGAGGTTATTGTAGTTCCGTCCTGCGCAAGTACATGCGGCATCACAGTACTTATTATGAGTACTGTAATTCCGCTTATAATTGCGAATGTTAGTGCGCCTGCCGATATGTGTTTAAGGAATTTTTTCATATTTAGTTTAAGGAGGGGTTGTGATTATGACGTTTGTATCAAGATCGTAAGTGCTTGCGACTGTTGAATCAGAAGCATTAACATAAACGTTTAAAGTGAATTCTCCGATGTGGTCGCCGCTCATTGCAAATCCGGGGAGAATAATTGTATCTTCCGAACCGCTTGCTTCAATATCGAAATAACAATCGGCATTATCGTTGTAATCTTTACCTGCCGTTACACAAGCCCCGCTTCCACTGCAGTTTTCGGTGTCGGTTTGAACGTCGGGAGTCGGCGTCCCTAATACATTGCTTATGTTAAAGGCGTATTCTTCTCTGTTTGTATTCCCTGACGGATCCATAATGCAGGTTCCTGTATCATTGTTTATAGGCGTTAAATAGTTAATACCGTCATCGAAGTTAGTTTCACCCGGTGCCATACCATATAAAATCTGGTAGTCGGCGCCGCTCACGGTAGAATATTCGATATCACAGCTGTCGCTTCCATATCTATTGCCGTCTTGTTTTATAATATTGTTGACTCCATCCTTGATCTCAATTAAGTCACTGCAAAGGTTGTCTATTGTGAAGGTCCCCTCAATTTCGAAATTATAATGATCGCCAATATCGCGATGTGTCCAGAGGCCGGGGTGGGTTGCATCATAATAGAAGCGTGCGCGAATGTAATATGTAACATCTGTGCTTAGAGCATTGCCACCGTATATAATATCTTCGGTTCTTTCACCGTCAATGACTGCGGTTGTTAGTGTTACCGGATTATTGCCAAATCCTGCATCCTGCCACAATATATTATCATCAGGGGTATATGGGATAGTGTCTACCCCAGCATCGCGGACCTCAATTTCCACAGAACTATATGTCTGTGATGTTAATTGCGGATTTCTGACGATTAAACTAAAGTTCGGCGTTAAATCATATATGTCTGAAACTGAGGTTTCACCTACAAAAGGTTCATACCCGCTTTGAGCGCCTCCCCATGAATCGTTTATATATAAGGTGTCGGGCTTATCCGGTATATGGTCGTAGTCAGAACAAAGATAAGGCGATCCTCCAGCGCTGTATGTGACTGTTCCGCTGTTTAACTGATAACATGCAAACGGAGCCGCTGACGGATCTGTTGGGAAATCAACCCTTGCATTGTTTTTTGCTTCGATTCTTCCGAATGTACTTTCTACGGCGGTACCAGAAATTACTGTTTTGGCATTACCGGTCGGTGCTGTGTAGTTCTGATCAACAAGGAATGATCCATACCAGTTATTTTCATCACCATCAAGATATATAGTGCCGGCCGCAGCCTGACCGTTTCCGCTTCCTCCACGAGCTTGAATCATACTCATAGGGAACTGATAGTGAGGCGCAGCTGTTCCATCGTCATCAGGATGATCTAATAAAGGAGAAGTGATACGTATTCTTCCTCCGCCTCCCGGATAACAATTATAAGTGCCTGACGATCCGTTACCTCCATTAGCGGTTATTGAACCTGTCCCACTGAATGTAGCACTGGATGATGCCGGTGAGTGATTAATATAAATTGATCCTCCAGCTCCTGCACCTCCGTTATTCGTATTACATGTAGCCAAACCTTCTCCGCCTGCTTCAATGCTTCCATCTATTGTTATATTGCCGTCAATTTCAAGATACAATCCTCCCCCTCCATAAGCTGATCTTGTACCTCCTGCAAATTCTCCCTGTTCTCCGTAATAAGGCATTGTAAAGGCAGCATAATTTAATGTAGGTGATGGAGAACCATCTGAATCAACTCCCTGTCCTCCGTTACTTCCGCCTCCGGCGTGTGTGAGGACCTCGTTACGGTTCAGGGTACTTCTTCCAGTTGCACTGATGTATCCATTAGAATTTATTGCAAGATTACCTGTTGCATTAACATAGAAATTGGTACTAACACCATTTCCCGGATGCAGATTGCCGCCGCTATTTACTGTTAGGTTGCCTGTATTTAATGTCCCGTCAAGTTCATAGTCTCCATCAATTGTTGTATCCGAACCGGTGATTGTAAATACGCTTGTGTTGTCTGAAAATATAAATCCGTTACTTGATAATGTTAATGTTGTATCGCACTCAAAAGTTCCGTTATTTGTAAAATTGGCATCATTGGTAAATGTCCCGTTGACATCAATCGAGCTGAGGCCGTCCATTACCATATCAGCCGTACCATCAAGTACAAAATTCCCGTTAACTGTCAAAGTGGCGGAATTTGAAAAATTAACATTTGTATTCTGTGCAATAGTAACCGCACTGTTCAATGTCATGTCGCCGCCAGTACTGTTAATTGTAATATTGTTTATTCCGGGTGTCGTTAATGAAGTTGTGGCATTGTTTGCATCAAAATTGCCGGCATTATCAATCTGGCTGTATTGTTCCAGGTAGATTATTCCCGCTACATCAAAATCTTCATAAAGACCTGAATTCACATTTTGAATATAACTTGTTGATACAGCATTGCCTAAGCTATATATACCTCCCGCATTATTGAAATCACCTTTATTGATTAACTGCCCTCCATCATAAATGTATAGAGCGGCACCTGCACTATATGTTAAATTCAAAACTCCGGGATTGCCAGTTTCATTCCCATCAACTGTAAATATTCCGCCATAATCCACCACGTCATCCCCAAGCCAAAGTGTAAATGTGCTGACAGTTCCACTACTGCTGGTTGTAATTTGCGGTCTTGAAGCTGTGGCTGAATCATAACCCAATAATTGAATTAGCCCATTACCGGCAGAATCCACGTCAACTGTTCCTGCGGTATTATAAAAATCCGTATTCCTGTACATATTTAAATTAGTGCTGATATTAATTACTGCTCCTGGTTCATTATTAAATGCCGCTGTCTGCTGTGAGGTATTACCTCCCGTTCCGATACCTAAAGTTAGGGATCCCAGAACATCCATATTCCCATTGTTTTCAAATGTTGAAGCAAAATATATGTTTAAATCTGTATCAATATTAAAATCACCCGATTCAACAACAACTGTCGGCGGATTTCCGGTGACATCATCATTGGTCATTGTAAATGAACTTCCAACATCAAATAATACACTACTTGTAATGTCAGAATCATCATCCATACTTACAACCGTTGTTACATTAAAAGTATTATCGTTAGTAATGTTTGCAAGATCATACATATTTAATGAATTTCCATTAATCGTTCCGGCATTAATAATATTTCCTCCGCTTGTAGGAGTAGTATTCCCCATATTAATAGTATTTGTAATTGTTAAATTGGCACCCGAAGCCACATCTACAACGCCGGCTGAACCTGAAACTTCAAATACATCTAAAGAATTTTCACATGTTACTGTCCCGGCATTAATATCCATTAATCCATATTGGCTTACTCTGATATCCTTAATATGAGCCGGTGCAGATGTATTGAAAGTGCCGGAAGCAGCTGAATTTCCCTGAATTAAAAACTGTCCATCAATATCAAAATCAGTTGCTCCCGAATTATTTACGATATTACCGTTTTTATATACCTGAGCGGCCGCACTTGATGTATATGTTACGTTAAAATCACCGCCTGAAAGATTGTTTAATGTGCCTCCCTGTGTATCAGTAGCTATGTATCCGACAGCCAATATATATGTTGTATATGAAGATGAGTTATCTAATGTTGAAGTAGCGTTTATCTGGGTTGTCCCGCTTACATCGGTCGTCCCTCCGTTTTTAAAATTACCGCCGTTTAATGTTAAATCACCATTTTCATCAAAAGTGCCTCTACTTCCGACTTTGATTAACCGTGTATTGCCTACGGTCAAATTATTATTATAAGTGAATGTAGCTGTACCTGAATCTCCCTCTGTTCCGATTTCAACGGAACAGTAATCTGTGCCGCAAGCATAAGTAGTGGATGTTGTAAACAATGAGCCGGCAGCAAAAGCTAAGGTTGTGTTGCCTGAAGTCGGGGCCTGCACTTCGATGCTTGTGAAAGCAGTTGTGCCGGTATAATTGAAGTTAGCAGTACCTGCGTTTAGCACTTCGAGTTTTGTTGAAGAAGTTGTAATCGGTCCATTTGCCGTTAATGTCCCACCGTTAAGAGAGAGACTAGCACTTACTGTGATTCTTGAGTTTGCATTATTTGCATTTGTAAGGGTACCTCCGTTAATAGCTATAGCGCCGTCTGTATGCAATACAACGGTTGCATTTGCCAAGGTTACAGATCCGGTAATTGTGATCCCATTATAATCATCAAGGTATCCGGCATTTAAATTAACAGTGCCGCCTAATGATGTTGATGTTGTATCAAATAATATACTACCAGCAGACATAGTAAATGTTGAACCGCTTGCTGTTGTAAACGCACCTCCGACAACTTCAAGATAGTCGTTTGTTGTTATACTCCCTCCATTTTGTAAATTTATCCCGGCACTATACAATTGATTATAATTATTTAATGTGTTCCCCGAGGCAACAGTTGTTGTTCCCGATATATTTACAGTTGAAGTTAACGAGGTGGGTTTATAATTATAAAAAATTCCATTGCTTGAACCCGTGAGCGACAAGTCGGCTGCAGTAACTGTCCCGGCAGATACACCTCCGCTTATGCCATTATAAAATCTCTGACTACTATATCCCGATACAAATACTATTGTTCCCGTAACAGCAATTGTGCCATAATTATATACTGCTGGGTCGGTACGCAGCTCAAAAGCAGCGGTTCCGGAATTCGTAACATTCAATTTTCCTCCACTTCTAACATAAAGAATCCCTCCTTCATTACTTGTAGTGCCGGCATCTATAAAAGCGGTATTCAAAGTTCCATAAACATTTAAAGTACCATCAACCGATGCATATTCTGTAACATTTGTATGACCTATAACGGTGTAGGTACCGGTACTATTAATATTTATTGTTGCTCCATTGATTACAGATAAGAAGTTTGATTGAGACGTTCCTTTTCCAATAATGTTTAAAGTACCGGTTGCAGTAGCTTGACCTACAGAAACATAGCCATAACCCGTGGTAGTTGCAGTTATTGTCGAATTACCGGTCGTACTATAGACAGTATTTAATATCCCTCCAGTATAAACTACTACATTCCTTGTTAATGTTAATTGTCCACCTGTAGTAGCATCACCTATATTCAAAGTGCCATAAACGTATACATATAAAGCGGTTCCAGCCCCGGTTAAAGTACATGTAGCACCGGCATTAACTGTTAAGTTAGACCCTTCAAGTGCAGACCATGTACAACCTGTTCCTCCATCATTGCGCCATGTCCCCATCAATGGTTCTTCTTCTCCTTCCGGCGTTTGTTCTTCTAAAATTTTAGTCCACTCCTCAGGTGTAATCGGCAGTCCATTGAAGTTTTGCACTCCCGGTCCTATTCCGTGGTTTTCGAATGCCTGAATTATTGCGATTAAATGCGGAGTTCCGTTTGAGAAATCACCGTCGTCATCATCTTCGATTATCATTCCGTACATGAATGTTTCGAAATGTAATCTGCCCTGATATAATGTGTTAAAAATGAGTTTGTCCACAGCTTCTGCGCCGATTGCTGTTCGTAAATCCCATAATGCGCCGGCAAATATCTGGCCGTCGTGGTGAGATTCGCCGGTCATGCCGGTTGTGTAATTTAATGTGTTGTTTAAATCTCTTGTATTATTTGGCGAAACTACGTCTCCGAATACTGAATCATCATTAATTGTATTTGCGAAATAATCCGCAAGGCCTTCACCCATTGCCGCTGACTCAGCGCCGTTTATGTTTGGTAAATGGGTGACATCTTCAACTATGTAATGTGTATACTCGTGATAGAGTATATCGCTTGATAATGCGTAATTTAAGTCGTCAGCGCATGAGGAGAATCCGTCGGTAAATCCTTCGCCGCCGCGTCCGATTTCAATTGTTTTTTGTGAATTATCGAACCATGCACCGCAGCCTCCCATGTAGTCATCAATTAGCTGTGAATTTACAGTCAGAGGGATTGGCACATTCATTTCGTATTCCATATTTTCTGCGAACCAGTCGTGGATTTTGTTTGTGTGATAGAACGCGTTAATAGCCGCGAGCGATGCGGAATTTTCATCCCATGTAAATGGATCCTCCGGGGTTTTATCTATTGTCTCGGCATTTGAAGTCGCGTGGTCATCACGTACTGTTACATACGGACCTTCCAGGAACAGCGAATACCATTTTTGATCGGGGTTATCAAAATAACCCTGATCATCTGTTGTAAATTGAGTTTGATTTATGTAAACATATTCGTTTGCGAGTGGCTGTGTTTCTTGTGCATCAGCCGGAGTTTTTGGATATATTTTTCCGAAAACCTGGCTTAGTAAAGTTTGTAAAATTTCTATTTCGGGCTCCTCGGTTGCTGTGACTTCAGATTCGGGTGTCGCAGGTTCTTCGGTAATAATCGGCTCTTCTATTGGCAGAGTTTCTTCCGTTGGTTCCTCCGGAATTACTTCCGGCAATGGTTCTTCCTCAGGCAGTTCGTCCTGCGTGCTTATATCACTCATCAAACCTTCAACCGTGCCGTCAACTCCGTTTACATAAACATCCCATTTTCCAAGAGGATTATGCGCGTCGGTTTCGACTTTATATGCTGGTTTTTCTTTGTAATATCCTTTGTTTACATATTCTATTTTGTCTTTTGTTTCGTCCCATTCAAATAATGCTTTTGTTGATTCGTTCGCGACCGCGGTTCCGACTTTAAACTCCTCGAGCGCAGGTAAATTTCGTCTTATGTTGTCAGTTAAAACAAGTAAATTTTTCTTTTCCGTGAAAATTAATTTTGCGTTTCCGTCAAATACCGGAAGCTTGTTATGATACTGCTGAAAATCAGCATACCATTTTGAGTTGTGATTTCTGATTTGAGAAAGCACCATTGCGTCAGGAACATTGACCTGATCGAGCTTTGTAGTGTCTTTTATGATGGCAATCTGATCGCCGCCTTCAACAGTATCCAGATATTTTTTTAGAGCTATTCTTGCGGCCGCATTGGCATCATTGTCGTTTTTTATTTCACTCGGACCGTAATCGATTGTTACATCGTTTAAAACAAGAGATTTTTCTGTTTGGCCGTCGCTTTGGTTTTCAAGATTTTTAATTTTTATATCACCCGGCTGCTCCTGAAATGAAGCAGCTATTTCCTGAAGGTTTTCTTCAGTGAGTTCAGTTGCGATAGAAGGGGTTACTTCTTCCTGAACCGTTAATGCTTTGGGAAGTTTTGCATCTTTTACTTCAATACCCAGATCTTCAACCTTCCCGGGTTTTTTTACTTCAACTTTTTCTGGAAATTTAATCGGCGTCTGGCTTGTTGTAATTTCAGGAGTCGCTTCAGCCTGTTCCAGAGCAGCATTTCGAAGATTGCCTTCAGGAACCTGCGCTGTTTCCTGCGCGGCAACGCCAAAATATATCAAAGGTCCAACAATAAGCGCAGAAATTATACTTCCGCCTAATATTTTCTTACTCCATGCAATTATTTTTAAACGTCTTCTCCTGGCTTTAAGCCAGCCGTTTTTAGATACCATGGGCTTTTTTTGTTTTTATTTACATGTATATTTTAACATTTTTTTCGAAAAAACTCAACCTTATTTGGGTGATTTTCCCTTATGTCCCTTTGGCGTTGCCCAGAATCCCATATATTTGCCGACCATTAATCTTGTCTGCGCATCTAAACTTGGAATTACTCCGAAAATATTTACCGTAATCGGTATCAAAATCCATTCAAGAAGTAGAAACAAGTGCTTCCATCTGGGGTAATTTGGCGGTGTCGGGGGCAGCAGCAATGTTGAAACAACTGCAGATGTTAGGAGTCCTACCATCGCAAGCGTCATAAGAGTGCTTGTTATGTGCGGCAGATTATACGAGAGTATTGTGTTTGAAAACTGGCCCTGTCCAACAGTTACAGGCAGCCATCCCAGAAGCATCAAAATTACCGCTGACGTTGACCATGACCAAAATCCTTCTATCTGTACCAGTGAGTAATATAATTTTTTCTTTAAAGAAATTGTTTTGTTTTTTATAAATCCAAAAATTATATAGGGAACATTTTCTGCTCCGTAAGCCCAGCGTCTCTGCTGTTTGTACTGGTTTTTTGCCGTCTCCCACATATTTTTTCCAAGACACGCATCCATTGAAATCGGATAAAAAAGAGGGACGACTTTATAATTTCCGTCATAAAATAAAAGCGACTGCCAGAAAATTCTTGAATCTTCAGATACAATATTTGTCTGCCAGTAATTCATTTCGTTAAGCGCTACAAAACTCATTGAGTGTGATGAAAATGTTGCGAGTTTTCTCTGAAGCCTCTGCTGCATCATCTGCCAGAAAGTTGTTGAGAAAGCCACGATTCGCGAGAACGATGGAAGGTTCCATACATTATTATGAAACACAGGTATAGGCTGAAAGCTCGCGTGGTAAGGATCTTTCTCCTTTAAAAAATGATACGTTAGAACACTAAAATAATCAGGATACGGACATGAATCTATATCAAAAACCGACACAATTATTTTTTCGTAAGGAATTTTTTCAGCATCAATTATATCTTCTTTTGCTTTTTTTAAAGCCCAGGTTTCGTTTGAACCTTTTCCGGGAATT
>Ga0315273_10012401_pt1 | contig 10930 bp, 10 predicted proteins | sample YL17G02_0_MG_FD_205753 | JGI IMG/M metagenome (GOLD analysis project Ga0315273, IMG submission 205753) | Sediment microbial communities from Yellowstone Lake, YNP, Wyoming, USA - YL17G02_0 | ecosystem: Environmental > Aquatic > Freshwater > Lake > Sediment | place: USA: Wyoming | collected...
CCGTGGGGGCAGAGGCGCCTGGCGTTCCGGAGGCGGGGGCCATCAACGCTGAAACCTTATGGCCATAGTCACGTTATGTCAAGTGTTTACTTATACTTACAAGCGTATCTATATGGTTGATAGGAACAGTGGACAATGCATCGCCTGAGGCTGGAAGTCGTCAGGACGCCTCCGGATCGAGGCCATCCGACAGACCCGCGGCGGCGGCTCCTGATGGGGTGTGGGGATGTGGCGATGGACTGACTAAGTGCCCCGATTCCTAAGTACGATCACGTATTCCGGGCGGGGCATCCCGCCTCGCTGCGTTGCTCAGCGCTCAAATACTCCCGGTATTCTCGCGTTTCGCGCCTTGCGATCCGGGCGCCGCGCTCCGGGCTACTGTCGCCGTATTTAGGAACCGGGGCACTAAGGCGCCGATCGACGGCGCCATCGGGCGCGACCGGCAGGCGGAAATCAGGTGTCGATGGAGCTGGTCTGGTGTTCCATCTCCTCTTCATTCGCGGAGGTCGCCGCCAGCGCGGTCGCCCCCAGGACAAACGCACCGGCCGTCACGGCCACGAGCCAGCTTGGAACGAGTTCGCCGACGGCGAGACGCGCATAGAACTCGTTGACGGATCTTGGACTCGATGGATGAATGAAGACCTTCGCCAGCCAGGCGGCGGTGATGAAGAGCGACAGGATAAGGTAGTTGCGCCGCAGACGAAATCTGGCGGATGCAACGAGTCCAATCTTCGGCGCCGGGTTGGCAAGTTCTCTCGCGAGACGTTCGCGCCACGATTGGTCCGTGCGCGGTGCCGCCCGAAGCTGTTCGACGAAGTAATGCTGCTCGAGCAGCCGCAACCGCCACAGGCTGTGGTGAAGGTGCTGATAGCGCCGAGCCTCAATCACCAGGCACATGGCCACGGCCGCCAGACCCAGCAGCAGGATGTAGGGCGGCGTCCGCTCAGAACCGAGCACGAAGGTGGTCATCCCGAGCGCCATGATCATGGCCCAGTTGGTCGTCACGTCCAGCCGCTGACGCCACGTGGTCATCCGGTGCATCTCGCCGCGATAGAGATGCGCCATCGCCGTGTCGAAGCTGCTCGAGTCTTTTGCTGACTCACTGTGAAGGCCTGGGGAGGGCATGGTGTGCCTGGCCTACTGACTCGTCCGCTGCCGGCTGACGTTCATCACGCGCAGTGCCTGATTCGACGACGCGCCCGCGCGGTAGACAATCCGGACGATGTCGCCTGGTTTCGGGGCGGTCCCGATTTCGGCGGTGGCAATGTCAAACGCCAGCGGTTCGGCCCCGGGGTTCAACTCATCCTGGACACGAATCACGCCGCCGCCAGGATCCACGGCCACGACCTTCCCCTGCACGACGGGCGCCCTGGGAGCGCAGGCCGACAGCACGAGGATGCCCACGAGTCCGACGAAGATGGCCACGCGGCTCACGTCCCCACCTCCTTGCGCGCCTTCAGTTCGCGCATCGCGCCCCTCACCATCCCGGCCACGACGACGCCGGTCATCACCGACACCGCCGTCATCACCACCCATGAGGCGGCTACGTTGAAGTTCAACTGTTTGAGAATCACCGACACCATGGCACAGACAACCGTAATGGCGAACATCAGCCGAATGCCATAGCCGCGGATGTATTTGGTGGCGATGGTGCCAATCTGGGCGCCTGGCGCTGCGCCGGCGAGCATGAGGATGACGGCGAGAATCTCGACCCGTCCCTTCATCGAGTAGGTCGCGGCGCCGTAGAACCCCGACAACATGATGGTGAACAAGTCGGTGCCGACAGCCACGAACGTCGGCACGCCGATCAGATAGACGAGCGCCGGCATCATCAGGAGCCCCCCGCCGATGCCGAGGAACCCGGCCAGCACCCCCACGAAGAACCCGACGGCGGCGGGCAGCCACATCGAACACTCGACCTGCGCCACGTTGAAGCGGACGATCGGCGGAATCGTGATCTTGTGCAGCGCGACGTGCCACTGCACAGCCGAGGCGGTGGGCGCGAGGCCGAGCGCCGCGCGCTTCCGGTTCGCCCGGTCCTTGAAGTAGTCGTAGAAGACGAGCCACGCGATCAGAAACAGGAAGACCACATAGACCCAGCGAATCACGGGACCGGCGAGGCCGAGCCGCTCCAGCCACATCACGAGCCTCGCGCCGATCTCGATGCCGACCACGTCGAACGCCAGCATCGTCAGGCCCAGCTTCATGTCGACGTTGCCGAACTTGGCGTGGCGGCGGGTCGAAATAATCGACTTGCCGGCCATGTGACACAGGTCGGTGCCGACGGCGAATGGCATCGGGAAGCCAAAGATGTTGAGCGCAGGCGTGACCATCCAGGCACCGCCCATACCGAAGAACCCGCCAAGCACGCCGACCGCGACGCCCAGCAGGATCAGCAGCAGCGCGTTGACGGAGACCCCGGAGATCGGCAGCACAACGGTGAACCATTCGAACATGATGGCCGCCTACTCCCTGGCTTCGCGTTTGCCGAGATCGAGGCCGATGGCTCCGACAATGACGTCCATCAGCATGCCGAGGCTGAGGCCCATCAGCCCCGTCAGCCCAACGGCCATCGCGGTGAAGAGCATCCGGTCGACGTTGTAGAGGTTGGCGAAATACAGATTGAAGCCGGTCAGGTGCCGGGTGTCGGCCACGTGAACCAGCGCTCCCTGGCTCTCGCCGCCTGCGGCAAACGTCGCCGTCGCCAGCAGGCCTGTCGCCACGACGACAAACGCAGCAATCCATCGCGCGATCGTACGGCCCGTCATATGTTGTTCCTCTGGGAGTCCCTCGGGAGCGGAGGCGAAATCCCGGTGGTATCGACACGCAGCCGAAAACAGGGATAATCTAGGCGTGAATCGGCCCCGGCGTCAAGTCCGAACCGGTGGCCGCGTGAGTTCCTGCCCTCTGAACAGCGGGGTTGGTGGTGGAGGACATCCGAACTTCCAACCTCTGGCGGTCACCCGCTCACCCCGACGTCCGGCGCGTCATCTGGGCCTCGGTGGTTCCGCCGTTCGCGCTCTTTCTGCTCGCCGTCCTGCTGACCTTCTTCGCGGGCACCGCGCCCGGCAGCCGGTTGGCGCCGCTCGCCGTTGCGGGGTGCCTCGCATCGGCGGTGGCCGCCGCGCTGGTGACCGTACGCCTGTCACGCCAATTGCGCGAGGTGGTCCGGCAGCGTGATGCGTTCTACCAGGAATTCGCGCGGCTGTCGAAGCTGGCGTCGCTCGGCGAGGCGTCGTGCAGCATCGCCCACGATCTCAACAACCCGCTGGCGATCATGAACGAAGAGGCAGGCTGGATGCAGGATCTGCTGCACGGCGCGGAATCGGACGACACGGTGACCCGCACCGAGTTCGCGGCGTCGGTCGAGCAGTTGCAGATCCAGATCGGCCGGTGCCGGGAGATCGCCCGCAGGATGCTCACCTGGACGCGAGACCCCGAGGAGCCGCCTGGCCAGGTTGACATCAATACGCTGCTGACCAAGACGCTGTATCTGGTCGAGACCGAGCTGGTGGCCACCGGAGTTCGCGTGGTCAAACACCTCGACGGCACACTGCCGCTCGTCACAGGGAACGCGGCCGAGTTGCGACAGGTCCTGCTCCACCTGATGAAGAACGCCCTTGACGCCATGAAGGGTGTTGGCGGCACGCTCACGATCACAACGGCCGAAGTCGGAGACGGGGTACGGGTGAGCGTGTCGGACACCGGCCCGGGCATCGCTCCTGAACTGCTCGGGCGGATCTTTGAACCGTTCTTTACCACCAAGGCCGAGGGCCATGGCGCGGGGCTGGGGCTGACGATCAGCACGTGGATCGTCCAGCGCAGCGGTGGTCGCATCGACGTCGAAAGCGCACCGGGAGCGGGGTGTGCGTTTCGCGTGACGCTGCCGGCGGCCAGGCCTGGCGTGTCGCGCGCGAGCGCAGGAGGACCCCATGAGAGTGGTGAGACTACTGCTGGTCGATGACGAGGCGAGGTTCGTCGAGACGCTGTCGAAGCGGCTGACGGCCCGCGGGTTCGAGGTGGAGGGCGCCCTCGGGGGACCGCAGGCACTCGAGCTGCTCGATGCGCGCCCCTTCGATGTGGTCTTGCTCGATGTCTGGATGCCGGGCATGGACGGACTCGAGGTGCTGAAGGCGATTCGCCGGCTTCACCCGTCCGTCAAGGTCATCCTCGTGAGCGGCAACGCCTCGATCAATGCGGCCATCGAGGGGATGCGCCTGGGCGCGGTCGACTATCTGCTGAAGCCGGTGGAAATCGACGACATCCTGGTCAAGGTCGAAGACGCCTTCGAAAAGAAGACCATCGAGGAAGCGGACGCGGCCCGTTGAGGGGTGGCACGGCATGGGGGCAGGGCGTTGGATGCGCAGGTTGTTCGGACGGGATCGGTGGCGTCCGGTCGAGGTCGCGAAAGACTCGAGGACCTCGCTGTCTCTGGACTACCTGACCTTCAAGGACTTGACCACATCCAACGATGAACTGCTGGAGATCATCGCCGACATCGAGCGCAAGCTCGAGGGAGGTACGGCATTCGGCATGGCGTACCTCCGGAATCGAACGGTCGGCTGCGCCACGCACACCTACCGCATGATCATCTGCCTGGACAAGCTGTCGTCGCGCCGGTACCAGGAACTGCACCTGGTCTTCGCGTCGATGCAGAAACGGCTGGAAGCCATTCTGGACCGCACGCAGCCGGCCTCGCCCGGCACGCCGCGTCTGATCTACCCGCTGTCGGAGGTCGACAGCTCGTCGGCCGCCAGAGTCGGCGGGAAGAGCGCGAATGCCGGGGAGATCAGAAACCGCCTGCGGCTGCCAATCCCCGACGGGTTTGCAGTGTCCACCGATGCCTTCGCCGCCTTCCTCGGCCACAACCAGCTGGCTGGTGAGATCAGGGCTCTTCCACTGAAGCGTGAACCGGATGACAGTGGCGGCTTGAACGAGATCAGCCAGCAGGCACAGGAGCGCATCACCTCGAGCGACTTGCCGCCCGCACTGGCGGAGGCGATGCTGGCGGCCTACGATGAACTGTGCCGTACCCACGGATCCGAGCCTCGCGTGTCGGTGCGATCGAGCGCGGTCGGCGAGGACGGAGAGATGTCGTTCGCCGGCCAGTACACCAGCGTGCTCAACGTCGATCGGGCGGGACTGGTCGACGCCTACAAGGAGGTGGTGGCCAGCCTCTACTCCCCGCAGGCGCTCTTCTACCGCAGCGTCCACGGAATCCCGGACGAGGACCTCCCCATGGGCGTTCTCTGTATGACGATGGTTGACGCCGTCGCCAGCGGCGGCGCGTGCTCGGTCGATCCCAACCGACCCGCTGCCGAGACGCTGTTGGTGAGCGGGGCCTGGGGCCTCGGCGTGGGACCGGTGGGTGGAACGGTCAGCCCGGACACCTGGGTGGTCTCGAAAACCGGCTCGCGCGAGATCCTGACCAGCCGCCTGGGTTGGAAAGACACCCGGGTCGATCCAGTGGACGAAGGAGGCGTGGCATCGATGGCCGTCCAGGCCAGTGAACGCCAGCGCTTCTGCCTGTCGGAAGCGCGCGTGCGCGAGCTGGCCGACCTGGTCGTGACGATCGAGTCGCACTATCACTGTCCCCAGGAGATCGAGTGGGCTCTCGATCGGCAGGAACGGTTTGTGCTCCTGCAATCGCGGCCCCTTCGGACCGCGGTCGGGGAGCGCACCGAGCCGGCACCCGCCAGTCAGATCGACGGTCACCGGTTGTTGCTGACGGGTGCCGCGGCGTCGCGGGGTTGCGGCAGCGGCGTGGTCCGTCGGTTTGCCGAAGGCGACGATCTCGCGGCGTTTCCAGCGGGCGCGGTCCTGGTGACGCGGCATTCGTCACCCCAGTTCGTCAAGATCATGGAACGCGCCGCGGCCATCGTGACCGACATCGGCGCGACGACCGGGCACATGGCGTCGCTGGCACGGGAGTTCGGTGTGCCCGCCGTGCTGGACACTCGCGACGCCACTGTGGTGCTGGCCGAGGGCTCGGTCGTCACCGTGGATGCGGATGGTGGCGGCGTGTACGAGGGGCGCGTCGAACGCCTCCTTGCCTCGAATGCGGTGGCCGAGCAGAAGAGCGTCGTCGGCACCCCGATTCACTCGATTCTGCGCGAGGTGGCGAGCGTCGTCGTACCGTTGACCCTGACCGATCCCCGCAGCCCGGAGTTTCGTCCGCAGGGATGCCGGAGTTTTCACGACATCGCGCGGTTCATCCACGAGAAGGCGTTCGAAGAGATGTTCCGCATGAGTGATCGCGTCACCAGTGCGACGCAGAAGGCGACCAGGCTGGATGAGCGATTGCCCTACCTGGTGTACCTGATCGACATCGGAGGCGGACTGCGCCGGGCGCCGAGTCCGTGCGTGCGTCTGGAAGACATCCGTTCGGAGCCCATGCGCGCCCTGCTGCGCGGTATGATGCACCCGGGCCTGCGCTGGTGGGAGCCCCGACCCATCTCCGTCTCCGGATTTCTGGCGGTGGCAACCGAATCGATGCTCTCGCCGGGCGGAGGCGACGGGCAGCGGCGTCTCGGGGACCGCAGCTACGCCATTGTGGCCGAATCCTACTGCAACTTCAGCTCGCGCGTCGGGTACCATTTTGCGGCCGTCGACGCGCACTGCTCCGAGTGGCGTTCCCGCAACTATGTCAGCTTCAGGTTCAAGGGAGGCGCGGCCGACGATGGCCGGCGCGCGCGGCGGTGCGAGCTCATTGGCGCGATTCTCGGACGTCTGGATTTCCAGATCGAGCGAAACGGGGACCTCGTGAATGCCCGGCTGCGCAAGTTCCCTCGTGATGCGATGCTCCAGCGGCTCGACCAGATCGGACGCCTGATCGTGGCCACGCGTCAACTGGACATGCGCCTCGGACCTGGCACGCCGATCGCCTGGTACGTGGATGCGTTTCTTGAGGGGAACTACCTGTTCGAGCCCCCCGGTCCCCAGGTACAGTCCGCGCCGGCGCCAGAATGGCCGGCGGGGAAGGAGCGTTGAGCGATGTCCAGCCAGGTTCGTGTGTTACTGATCGATGATGAGACGGTGTTCCTGGATTCCATGTCGAAGGTGCTGCGGGCGCGGGGCTACCAGGTCGGCGTGGCTCGCAGCGGGACAGCAGGGCTGGAGGAGCTCTCTCTCCACGAATACGACGTGGTCGTCCTCGATCAGCGGATGCCAGGCATGGACGGGGTGACCACGCTCGATCACATTCGCGAGAAGCATCCGATCCTGCCCGTCATCATGTTGAGCGGCCACGCGCAGATGGCGACGGCGGTCGCCGCGATGAACCACGGCGCGGTCGACTATCTCCTGAAGCCGGCGCTGGTCGACAAGCTCTGCGAGCGGCTCCAAACCGCGATGGAGAAGAAGACCCTGCTCGAACACCTGCCGCGCTGAGGGCGGGCGGCGTGGGGGCCGTCAGCCGGGGTTGGCCGGACCGTAACGGCCCGACAGGAAGTCGTCGGCGACCTCGGTCACAACCCGATCGGACGCCATGGCAGCGTCCATCTGGCGCATGAACTGCAGAAGCCGCCCCAGCATTTCGAGCGCGCGCAAGGTGTCTCCCCGATCGCGCCTGCGGTACTGCGCGTTGACCAGATCGCCGGTGACGTCGGTCGAGAATCCCGAGTGCCGGAGAATACGCGCGATGGCCTCGACACGACGCCGGCGGCGCACCTCGCCGGCCGCGCCTCCCTTGAATCGAAACGTCACCGAGTTCTCTCGGGCCACGTCGCCGCAGTGGGCGTCGACCGCGCTGAAGTGAAATCCCACCCGCGTGGCCAGGTTCACGTACCGATCCGAGATGATCGCGTAGCACGGGTCCCGCAAGGTGGTGTCGTCCTGCGGATTGGCGAACGCCTGACGCAGCACGACATCAAGGAAGCCCTTCGCATCGATCGACCGCGGTCCAAAGCGCGGGATCGCGGGATGGAGCATGCCATCGACCAGTGCGGCAAAGGGTGCTGACGCGATCTCCCGGCGTCGCACTCTTCGCGCACCGGGCGGCGATGACAGACCGCCGCCGAGATCGATGATGTAGAGGTCGATGGGCAGGAAGACATCGAGAATCGGCGTGCTGGCCCGGAAGTCGCCGACGAGCGTACTGAGCCCGAACATCTCCTGGAACGAATGCTCGTGAATGTATCGCGCCACGTCGTGCAGGCTCGCGCAGGCGATCGGCGTGAAGGACTCATCGCGGGGGTCGGTCAACGTCAACGACACGACGTACCGGCTCACCTCTTCGAGCGCCGCGTGGCCACGGCTCGCTGGCCGCGCGGCGTGGGGCGCCGGCCGCTCGGTCAGCAGCGTCTCCAGTCGACCGGCATAGACGCGACAACGTGCCGCGTCCACGGTGACGATGGTGCCGGGCGTGAGCCGCGAGGTCGCCCCGCCGGCGCCGACAATGGTGGGCACGCCGAACTCCCGCGACAGCGACGCCATGTGCCCGATGGCGCTGCCGACATCGGTGACGATGGCGGACGCCTTTCGCATGATGCCGACGAATCTCGGGCTGGATTGGACGGCCACCAGGACTCCGCCATCGGGAAAGCTCTCCAGATTATCGTCGGGCGTCGCGGCCATCACCACGCCGGAGCCGGTGCCGGAACAGGCCGTCATCCCTCCCTCCAGCAACAGCTCGGCATCCTCGATGGAACGCGCCTCTTCAACCGCCGGGGCAGCCAGGCCCATCGCGGGGCGACTCTGCAGGATCACGAGGCGGCGGGCGCGGTCCAATGCCCACTCGACATCCTGTGGCCCGCCGAAATGCAGCTCCAGTTCGGTCGCCCACTTCGCCAGTGTCGTCAGCTCGTCGGGAGTCAGACAAGGGCGGTCCTGGTCGCCGGACGACACGGCTTCCTCGACGATCCCGCCATCAGGATCGATGGTGAGGCGGGTATGTTTTCGGCCGACGTGGAGGCTCATGCGACCGTCCGCACGCGACACGACAGCGATGTCGGGATCGACGCGACCGTCGACAATCGACGGGCCCAGGCCCCATACGGCATGAATCAACACGCTGTTCGGGTGCGTGCCGACCGGGTCGGTCGAGAAGGCCACGCCGCTGACGAGCGCGTCCACCAGCACGAGACAGCCCACAGCAACGGCAACGTCGGATTCGTCGAATCCCATTTCGCGGCGATAGTTTTGTGCGTCGGCGCTGAAGGCACTGGCGATCACGCGGCGGTAGGCGCCGATGAGATCCGACTCGCCGACGTTCAAGAGCGTGAGGTACTGTCCGGCGAACGAGATCTCGGTGTCTTCCTCGATGGCGCTCGATCTGACGGCCAGCGGCGGGAGCCCGTCGCGGTCGGCCAGCACCTGATAAGCGCCGAGGATCTGTCCCGACAACTCCTCCGGCACCGTGGCGTCGAGGATGCGTTGTCGAGCCGCATCGGCTCCTCCCGCGGCCTCGATCATCCGGTGGAAGGCGGAGACGGTCACCACAAAGCCATCGGGCACCGGCAGGCCGAGCTGGCTCCGGATTTCGCCGAGCACGGCCATCTTGGTGCCGGCAATCGGCAACGAGGATCGATCGAGCTCGGCAAGCGGGATGACCCATCTGTCCGACAGTTCCGATTCGGTCATCGCGCGGCACGAGGAAATCCTCTGCTCGATCCGGGCCAGCACCAGATCAAGCGCCGGGTGGCGCCGCCCAGCGACCGCGCCGAGGGCCGCCACCATCCGGTGGGTGCATGTGAGCGCGCCCAGCACCTGCGCCCGTACCCAACCGATCGTCACGCCGGACCCACGCTGGAGCCGCAGCTCCATCGCGGCGATGATCTCCAGCAGTTCGTGGTTGGCGGCCAGCAGTTCGCGGAATTGGAAGTAGCGGAGCCGCAGCTCTCGGAGCCGGCTGTCGTAATCGGTGGTCCGCTCCCGGCGAAGGCCGATGATCTCGAGAAAACTCAACAGCCGCGGCCAGCGGATGGTCATGAAGCGTGTCGCGGCGCCGGAGCCTCTGGTGCTCCGGAGTGGGCAGGCCGTTGCGCCCGGGCGTCGAGCGCCGCGACGATGGTCTGGACCATGTCCGGGACCGTGCAGGGTTTGGTCAGGTAGGCAAAGGCGCCGAGCTTCAGCCCTTCCTGCTCGGTGGACTTCAGCAGATGCCCGGTGAGGATGATCACCTCGAGATCGGGCTGGATGCGCTTGAGCTCCCGCAGCGTTTCAATGCCGTCGAGGCCGGCCATCTTGACGTCAAGGATCACCACCTCGATCCCGCCCCGCAGGACGGCTCGAATGCCCTGCGCCCCATCCGACGAGGTCGACACGTCAAAGCCGCGATGGGTCAGAAGTTTCCCGACCGTCTCCCGGAAGGCGTCTTCGTCGTCGATCACCAACAGCCGCGGCCGACTCATGAGCTTCTTCCTGCCGGTACGGTACCACCGTTCGTCGCGGGGGTGCTGACCGACGGCCCGACCCTGGCAGCCGCGTCCACCTCGACAGGCTGCATGGGCAGCGTCAATGTGAACGTCGAGCCGATCCCGGGCTGGCTTTCGACCGTCAGGGTACCGCCCATCTGCTGGACCAGCCCATAACACACGGCCAACCCAAGACCGGTGCCCTTCCCGACAGGCTTGGTCGTGAAGAACGGCTCGAAGATCCGCGACAGGTGCTCCGGAGCGATGCCGGACCCTGAATCGGAGATGGCAATCCGGACCTGGTTCCCTGCGCGGCGAATCACAATCTTGACCTTGCCGCCCTTGCCCTCCATCGCGTCGACCGCGTTGTTCAGCACGTTCAACAAGATCTGCTGAAGCTTCGAGGATGAGAGCAGCAACATCGGCAGCGGATCGGGGTGGATCTCGAAGTGCACGTTTTCCGATCGGGCCCGATGCTCGATCATCGCGATCATTTCTTCGACCAGACCATTCAAGTCCGTGCTGACCCGCTCGGAATCGGACCGCCTCGAGAAGCGCAGGAGATCGTGTGTGATACG
>Ga0315273_10012402_pt1 | contig 10930 bp, 11 predicted proteins | sample YL17G02_0_MG_FD_205753 | JGI IMG/M metagenome (GOLD analysis project Ga0315273, IMG submission 205753) | Sediment microbial communities from Yellowstone Lake, YNP, Wyoming, USA - YL17G02_0 | ecosystem: Environmental > Aquatic > Freshwater > Lake > Sediment | place: USA: Wyoming | collected...
GGGTACCAGAACGTTCTTACGAAGTGCCTCGGGTCGAACAACGCTACCAACGTGGTGTGGGCGACCCTCGACGGCCTGCGGCAGCTTAAGACGGCCGAAACCTTCGCCGAAATGCGCGGCCTTGAAGTGGCCCAGATTCTGTGAGGAAGAGTATCTCTGAGAGATGACGAAAAGGGTCTGACGCCAACGGCGATCATCATGGCCTGAGTTTGAACGGAAGGAATGAGCACGACATGGACCTGAGCACATTGCAGTATTCGCCGGGCGCGCGGAAGCAAAGAAAACGCGTCGGGCGCGGACCCAGTTCCGGCACCGGCAAGACGGCCGGGCGCGGCCACAAAGGTCAAAAGGCCCGTTCCGGTTACTCGCGTCGCCGCGGGTTCGAGGGCGGCCAGATGCCGCTAGTGCGGCGCGTCCCGAAGCGTGGGTTCCATCACCGGAAGCGGTACCCTTACGCGACGGTCAACTTGGACGTTCTTGACAAGGCCTTCGAGGCGGGCGCGGTGGTTACTCCGGAAGCTTTAGTGGCCGCGGGGCTCGTCGAGATCACCAAGGGCGGCGTGAAGGTCCTGGGCCGCGGTGAGATTTCCAAGAAGCTGACGCTGAGAGTGAATGAAGTGACGCCGGCCGTCCGCGCGAAGATCACCGCCGCGGGAGGGGCCGTCGAGATCATCGGCGTTCCCGCTTCGTCGGCATCCAAAGAAGGACAGGAGGATAGCTAGTGGGCAGGCCTGTTGAAGCCTTCCGGAATGCGCTCAAGATCCCGGAACTCAAGCGCCGCATCATCTTCACGCTTATCATGCTGGCGATCTACCGGCTGGGCGCGCACGTTCCTACGCCGGGCATCGACGGCCGCGCTCTCGCCGACCGTATGTCAACGGGCGGGCTGCTTGGCTTCTATGACATTTTCAGCGGCGGCGCCTTCCGCAACGCGACCGTGTTCGCGCTCGGCATCATGCCTTACATCAGCGCGTCGATCATCCTGTCGCTGCTGGTGGCGGTTGTGCCCTCTTTGGAGAAGCTATCGAAATCGGGCCAGGAAGGTCAGAAGAAGATCACCGAGTACACGAGATACGGCACGATCCTGCTGTGCATCATCCAGTCCATCGGCATCGCCGCATTCCTGCAAAACATGGGCGGCGAGATCGTCGCCTACCCCGGCATTTTCTTCATCCTCATGTGCGTGATCTCGTTCACGACCGGCACCGCGTTCATCATGTGGATCGGCGAGCAGATCAGCGAGTTCGGTCTCGGCAACGGGATTTCACTCCTTATCTTCATCAGCATTATCTCGCGCATGCCCAATGCGCTCATCGACGTCTTCAAGATGATCCGGAACAACCAGCTCAACGTGTTCCAGGCCCTCATCCTGGTCGTCCTGCTGGGCGTGGTCGTCGCCGGGGCCATCCTCGTGACAACCGGCCAGCGCCGCATTCCCGTCCAGTATCCGCGCCAGGTCAAGGGGCGAAAAGTCTTCGGCGGCCAGCGCAGTTACCTGCCCTTGCGCGTGAACCAGGCGGGCGTCATCCCGATCATCTTCGCCAGCTCGATTTTGATGCTGCCGGGCCTTCTCCAGGGCGCCCTGGCCATCCCCATCGTGGAGAGCTTCTTCAACAATTGGTTCGACCCGAACGGGATCCTGTACAACGGGACTTATGCCTTGCTTATCATCTTCTTCTCGTACTTCTACACGGCGATCACCTTCAATCCGGTCGAGATTGCCGACAATATGAAGAAATACGGCGGCGTCATCATGGGTGTCCGGCCCGGTAAGGCCACGGCCGATTACTTGAACCGCGTGATGGTAAGGATTACACTGGTTGGTTCCCTGTTTCTGGCCGCGGTGGCTCTGCTGCCCAACATTGTATGGGGGGTTGTCAAGGTCTACGACTGGAACGTGGTGGGCTTCTTCGGCGGCACGAGTTTGCTGATCCTTGTCGGCGTGGCCCTCGACACGATCCGGCAGATCGAGCAACATCTGCTTATGCGGCACTACGACGGCTTCGCCGGGCCTGGCGGCAGACGGCTGCGCGGAAGGAGGTCTTACTAATACCATGGGTCTACGGATAGTGATGCTGGGCGGTCCCGGCGCCGGAAAAGGCACGCAGGCAAAGCGAATGGCGGAGGCTTACAAGCTGCCGCATATCTCGACCGGCGATATCTTCCGCGCACACCTGCGCGAAGGGACCCCTCTCGGGCGCCAGGTGCAAGGATACCTCGACAGCGGCCGGCTTGTTCCCGACGCGTTGACGTGCGAGATCGTCGCCGGACGAATTCTCCAGGCCGACTGCGCGGGCGGATACATCCTGGACGGTTTTCCGCGCTCACTGCCTCAGGCCGAGGAATTCCAGCGCCTGTTGGCATCGCGCGGCGAAGGAGCGGACCTCGCGATCAACGTCGACGTAACGGATGAGGAGATCATCAATCGGCTCTCCACGCGGCGGTCGTGCCCGAAATGCGGCGCGATTTACAACTTGAAATTTGGTCCCCCGAAGAAAGAGGGCGTGTGCGACCTGGATGGCGAAGCCCTTATCCAGCGCAAGGACGACCAGGAAGAAACGATACGTGAGCGGCTCCGGGTCTATCACGAGACCACCGAGCCCATCATCGCATATTACGGGAAACAAGGCATTTTGAAGACGATCAGCGGGACGGGCGCAACCCCCGCGGACGTCTTCGCGAAAATTGAAGAGATCGTTGCCGAAAAAGGAGCCGTCTAAAGGCTGTGATTGCGCTGCGCACAGAACGTGAAATTGCCATCTTGCGCGAAGCCAATCAGATTGTGGCGGATGTCCTGGCGACCTTGGCCGAGAAAGTTGTGCCCGGCGTCACGACCAGCGAACTGGATGCCTTGGCGGACCGGTTGATCCGGGAGCGCGGCGGTGTCCCATCGTTCCTTGGCTACCGCGGCTACCCCAAGTCCATGTGCATTTCCGTGGACGAGGAGGTCATACACGGCATTCCGGGAAAGCGGCGGATCAAGGAAGGGCAGATCGTCGGCATAGACGTGGGCGTCCTGTACAAGGGCTACCACGGTGATGCGGCGTTGACGATTCCCTGCGGCCACGTGGACAACGAGCGGCAACGGCTGGTGCGGGCCGCGGACCTCGCGCTCGCGCGAGCCATCCGCGCCGCACGCCCGGGAAATTATCTGCAGGATATTTCCCGCGCCATACAGGAGACGGCCGAGGCGGAAGGGTTCTCGGTGGTCCGCGTGTTCGTCGGTCACGGCATCGGAACGGAGATGCACGAGGATCCTCAGATCCCGAACATGGTCACCGGCGACCACGGCCCGAGGCTCAAGTCCGGCATGGTTCTCGCCATCGAACCGATGTTGAACGCGGGCACGTATGACGTCCGGGTGCTCGACGACGGTTGGACCGCCGTTACGGCCGATGGACGCCCGAGTGCGCACTTCGAACACAGCGTCGTCGTGCGGGAACGAGAAGCGGAAGTCCTGTCCCTGACGCCCCGGCGCGCCTGGGGACAGTAGGAGTGCATAGCCAAAGCTTGAGTATGCAAAAAGAGCAGCCTATAGAGGTCGAAGGTACGGTCGTCGAATCGCTGCCGAACGCGATGTTTCGCGTCGAGCTGAAGAGCAAACATGTCATTCTCGCTCACGTTTCCGGGAAGATGCGAATGAACTTTATCCGCATTCTGCCGGGCGACCGCGTGAAGCTCGAGATGTCGCCGTATGATTTGACGCGCGGGCGCATCACCTATCGGTACAAATAGGCGCGCCGCGCACCTCCGATACAGAGGACCTCGGCGTCACGGACGCCGATTGGGAGCAGTCAATGAAAGTACGCAGTTCGGTGAAGAAGATTTGCGAGAAGTGCAAGATCATCAAACGGCACGGCCGCATACGCGTGATCTGCGATAACCCAAGGCACAAGCAGTGCCAAGGATAACCCGTCGGCGCGCGCAGCGCTCCGCCGGCCGTCGATAGGAGAGATTTCCTCATGGCTCGTGTAGTAGGTGTGGATCTTCCGCGCGAAAAACGCGTGGAAGCCGGACTCCAGGCCATTTACGGCATCGGGCTGACGCGCGCCCGCGCCGTGCTTGCGAAGTCGGGCGTGAATCCCGACAAGCGCGTGCGAGAGCTTACCGACGAAGAGGTCAGCAAGCTTTCGGTCGTCATCCAGAACGACTACAAGGTGGAAGGCGACCTTCGCCGTGAAGTGTCCTCCAATATCAAGCGGCTCATGGACATCAACTGTTACCGCGGATTGCGGCATAAGCGCGGACTGCCGGTGCGGGGTCAACGGACCCACACCAACGCCAGAACGCGAAAGGGGCCGCGGCGCACGACCATTAAGAAGAAATGAAGTTGGGTATAGGGTATAGGGTTTAGGGTATAGGGTATACGGTGTGAGGTGAGGATTTTGACCTCAGCGAAATGCCTGTTCGACGAAAGAGATCGGCAGTGCTGGAGAATGTGTTCCTGATCTGCGAATACCCTAGACCCTAGACCCCAGACAAGTAACATGGCGAACAACTAGGAGGTAGACTGGTGGCAAAGGAAAATCGCCCTCCCGGCAGCACCGGCGGCGGCAAGGCCAAGACAGGCAAGAAACGCCGGATCTCGATGAACGTCACCTCGGGTGTCGCGCACATCCTTGCGACGTTCAACAACACCATCGTGTCCATCACCGACTTGCAGGGCAACGTTCTGGCGTGGTCCAGCGCGGGCCAGGTCGGCTTCGTCGGTTCCCGCAAGAGCACCGCGTTCGCGGCCCAGTTGGCGTCCGAGGCGGCGACGCGCAAGGTCATGGAACTCGGCATGAAGGAAGTTCGTGTCTATGTCAGTGGCCCCGGCGCCGGGCGCGAATCGGCCATCCGGGCGATTCAGGCCGCCGGACTTGACGTCACCCTGATCCGGGATGTCACCAAGATGCCGCACAACGGGTGCCGCGCGCGCAAACGCCGGCGCGTATAACGCGAATTGGAGTGGCTAGTGGTTAGTGACTGGTGGCGAGCCACCGGCCACTAGCCACTAAACGTGGTGGAAGGGGCGGACCCCAAGAGCGAAAGGCTGACAATACATGATTGCGAAAGAATTTGTGGTTCCGAAATGGGTCAAGAAGGAAGACGGCGCTACGGACCGTTACGCCCGCTTTGTCGTGGAGCCCTTCGAGCGCGGCTATGGCACCACCATCGGCAATTCCCTGCGAAGGGTGCTTCTGGCCTCGCTGGCGGGTTCCGCCGTGACCGCCCTGCGTATCGAAGGCATCCAGCACGAGTTCTCGGCGATCCCCGGCATACGGGAAGACCTTACAAACGTCGTGCTCAACTTCAAGAGATGCCAGTTGCGCCTCAACCGCGACGAGCCCATCATCTTCTCGTTCTCCTTCAAGGGGCAGGGAGAAGTGACGGCGGGGCAGATCTTCAAGAACGCCGATGTAGAGGTGTTCAATCCCGAACTGGCGGTCCTTACCAGCGTCGCCAAATCCACGAATCTCGAAATGGAGATCAAAGTCGCCCACGGACGCGGTTACGTCACCGCAGAGAATTTCGAGCTCGAGCACGCGCCCCTGGGAACCATTTACCTCGATGCAAGTTTCTCGCCCGTCAGCAAGGTCAACTTCCAGGTCGAAGATGCGCGCGTCGGACAAACGACCGACTATGACCGCCTCCTCCTGGACGTTTGGACCAACGGGGCCATTACGCCCGACACCGCCGTACAAGAAGCCGCCGGAGTCCTGATCGACCATTTCCGCATTTTCGTCAGCCAGGAAAGCGAAGAAAAGAAAGATTCGTCCCTCGCTGGTTCCGAGAATGACGTCGAACTGATGGTGGCGCTTGCGCGGCCCGTCGACGAGCTCGAACTCAGTGTCCGTGCGTCCCACTGCCTCAAGGCGGCCAATATCCGCACTATCGCGGACCTGGTGGTCCGCACCGAGCCGGAGATGCTCCAGTTCCCGAACTTCGGCAAGAAGTCGCTCGATGAGATCAAGTGCATCCTCGAATCAATGGGCCTCGATCTCGGCATGAAGCTTCCCGGCTTTTCGAGAGTGTCCGTCGACGAGGCCGAGGAAGAAGAAATCGAAGGCGAAGCATAGATCAGGGTCATGGGTTTTTGGGCGTCTTGGGATTAGGGTGCGTGGCTTGTCCGACCCTCCGAGACCCGAAACCCGAAGCCCGAAACCCGGCATGAAGGAAGTATTCAAATGAGGCACCGGAAATCAGGCAGACGGTTGGGCCGCATGATGGCTCACCGAAAAGCAACCATGAAGGCCCTGGCCGTGGCGCTGTTTACCCACCGCGCCATCGAGACCACCGTCGCCAAATCCAAAGAGCTGCGAGTTTTCGCCGAACCCCTGATCACCTTGGCGAAAACCGACAACGTGGCTAACCGGCGAAACGCATACGCCACACTCCGCGACAAGGAAGCCGTCAAGGCCCTCTTCTCGACCATCGCCCCGGCCCTCGCCGAACGTCCCGGCGGCTACACCCGCATCCTCCGCCTCGGCAACCGCTCAGGCGACGCCGCCCCCATGGCCCGCATCGAACTAGTCGGCATCGGCGAACACCAAGAGAAGAAGTAACACATACCAAGCATCCAAATGCAGGAGCGGCCAACCCCATCGCTCCTGCGTTCTTGTCTTATCCAGCCTTCAGCCGCAGCCGGCGCTACGCGGCTTGCCCATGCTTGACACGCCATAGTACACTGCGCACATCTACCCGTTTCGCAGAGATCACATGCGCCATGCCGATACCGCCGAAAGTCGTCGATCTTATCGAGCGCTTTGACGAGCACCGCGACGCCTACAGATCGCCCGAGTACAACGAAGCCCAGGTCCGTGACGAATTCATAGATCCCATGTTCGAGGCCCTTGGCTGGGACATCCACAACCGCCTGGGTTTTGCGGAGCAGTTCAAGCAGGTCGTCCACGAGGACAGCGTAAGGATTGGCGGCGTGGCGAAGGCCCCGGACTACTCGTTCCGCCTCGGCGGACGGCGCATGTTCTTCCTCGAAGCAAAGAAGCCGTCCGTCAATCTCAAGGAAGACCCGTCGCCCGCGTACCAACTGCGCCGCTACGCATGGACCGCCAAACTGCCCGTCTCGATCCTGAGCGATTTCGAGGAGTTCATCGTCTACGACACGCGCGTCAAGCCTGTACTGGGCGACAAGGCATCCACCGCGCGCGTCCTTTATATCCCCTACGCGGAATACCCGGAACGGTGGGAGGAAATGGCGGCGATCTTCTCGCCGCAAGCGATCCAGAAGGGCGCGCTCGACAAGTACGTCGAATCCACCACGAAGAGACGCGGCACGGCGGAAGTCGACGACGCCTTTCTCGCGGAGATCGAGGAATGGCGCGACCTCCTCGCGCGCAACATCGCCCTGCGCAATCCCGGCATCTCGCAGCGTGAACTCAACTATGCCGTCCAGACCACCATCGACCGGATCGTCTTCCTGCGGATCTGCGAAGACCGCGCCATCGAACCGTACGCGCAACTCATGGCGCTCCAGAACGGCGGCGACGTGTACGCCCGCCTGCGCGTGCTCTACGAACGCGCCGATGAGCGGTACAACTCCGGCCTGTTCCATTTCCACAAGGAGAAGGACCGGCCCGGCGCACCCGACACGCTGACGCCCGGACTCGATATCGACGATAAGGTCCTCAAGGCGATCATCAAGCGCCTCTACTATCCCGAAAGCCCCTACGAGTTTTCGGTGCTGCCCGCCGAGATCCTCGGACAGGTCTACGAACGCTTTCTCGGCAGCGTCATCCGCCTTACCTCCGGCGGCCAAGCCAAGGTCGAACAGAAACCCGAAGTCCGCAAGGCGGGCGGCGTCTACTACACGCCAAGTTACATCGTCGACTACATAGTCAAACACACGGTCGGCAAATTGCTCGAAGGCAAGACCCCGCAGGAAGTCGCCGGCGTCACCGAAAGCTGGCGTCCGTCGAAGACGGGCCGCCCACTCGCCATACTCGACCCGGCCTGCGGCTCCGGCTCGTTTCTTCTCGGTGCGTACCAGTATCTCCTCGATTGGCACCTCGAGTACTACAGCAAAGACACGGCGAAATCGTCCACCGGCAAAGAGCCCCGCATCTACCAGGACCACCGCGGCGTGTGGCGGCTCGCGACCTCCGAACGGAAACGTATCCTGCTTACAAACATCTACGGTGTCGACATTGACGCGCAGGCCGTCGAAGTCACCAAGCTCTCACTCCTGCTCCGCGTCCTCGAAGGCGAAAGCGCCGAAACCCTCTCCAAACAATTCGCCCTCTTCCACGAACGCGCCCTCCCCGACCTCGCGAACAACATCAAGTGCGGCAACTCACTCATCGGTCCCGATTTCTACCAAGGCAAACAACTCGACGCCTTCGACGAAGAAGAAACCTACCGCATCAACGCCTTCGACTGGAACGTCGAGTTCCCCCAAATCATGCAATCCGGCGGCTTCGACGGCGTCATCGGCAACCCGCCGTACGTGCGGCCTCACAACATTCCGCAGCAGGACAAGCAGTATTTCTGGCAGCACTACTTAACCTTCACACACAAAGCGGACCTATACTGCTGCTTTATCCAGCGGTCTCTTTCCCTCTTGAGAATGGGCGGTTTATTTAGCTACATCGTGTCACACGGGTGGTTGCGCCTAAACAGCTTTCAGAAACTGCGACGGCACGTGCTCGAACAGTCCAAGATAGTTGCACTCGTGGAACTGCCTTTCAAGGTGTTTGCTGACGCGGAAGTAACAACCGGTATCTTTGTGCTGGAAAAGGGGAAGGCACTCGAAGGGCAAGACATCAACATTCTAGTAGGAGACGTTCGAGGTTCCTCGGCAACTTTCACGCTAAGCAAGACCATTCCTCAGAAGGCGTTCCACGGGACATTCCAGAATGTCTTTGACCTGAGCATGAAGCCTGAAACAGAGGCGGTCAAAGACAAGATGCGGGCCGGCCCGAGAATAGGAGAGCACTTCAGCATCTCTTTTGGCCTAAAGACGGGAGACGACGCGAGATTCCTGCACAAAACAAAGGGGTTGTACAAAGAAGATCGGCCCCTTCTCCGAGGTGACGATATCAAACGGTACGCACTCGATTATAAGCGTGAGTATGTCTGGTATGTTCCTGACAAGATGCGCGAACACCGCAAGACGGCGAGGCCCGGTGAACCCGAACGCTTCGAACAGCCGAAAGTCCTGGTTAAGGACACATCTGCTGATTTTGGGTGCACGTTCGACGAAAAGAACTTCTACGTGAAAGATGTTCTGATTGTTGTTCCTAAGCGCGCAAGTCAAAGCCTCTTCGATCTGGAGTTGCTTGTTGGTGTCCTGAACTCGCGATTGATGTTCTTCTACTACCGCACAACTTTCAGAACCCTGCACGTACAGAATGAGGAACTTGCTAGTTTGCCTTTGCCTAGCCTTGAGTCCTCAAACAAGCTGCACAAGGTCCGCCACGACAAGATGGTCTCCCTCGTCGAGCGGATGCTTGACCTGCACAAGCGGCTGCAGATGGCGCGGACAGAGCACGAGCGCGGCGTCCTCGAACGCCAAATCGCCGCGACGGATGAGGAAATCGACCACCTCGTCTACGAGCTTTACGAACTTACGGACGAAGAAACTGCCATTGTCGAGAAATCACGAATTCCAAAGACGACACAGGAGGATCAATGAAACCCGCAAAATGGATCAAACGCATTCCAGCAACGATGATGTTGCTTGTCTTCTTCGGCTGCGGCGCCATTTGCCTGGTGATCTTCTTCCGGGTATGGCTGAACAGCAATCAAGGGGCCGTGACGGCAGGTCTGACGTTCGCCTATGTGCTTACAACGATAGGCATCCTCTGGCAAACTGCGAAGATTCACGAGGAAGAGAGCCGGCCCTTCGTCATCTTTGATCTTGTCTCTGAGAATAGGCTTGTCAAGAGCGTACGGAGCAACATCGGAGCGCGACCGGCGTACGATGTGCGTGTTATGGTAACGCCTAAGATTATAACCCCAAACACAGGATTCCGGCATGCCGTTTCATATGAGAACGAGCCGATTTCTCTGCTTGCTCCGGGACGGGCCATCAAGGACTTTCTGACTTCCAACCAAGCCTTCCTCAGAGCCAATCCTGCTTTGAGTTTCAGGGTGGACATATCTTACCGAGATTCGTCGCATAAAAAGTACGATGAGACTGCAACCCTGTCTTTGGAATACTTGAAAAACTTTGACATTGGCGGCGAGGACGACCCTCTACGCTGAATCGCCGCGACGGACGAGGAAATCGACCACCTCGTCTACGAGTCTTACGAGCTTGCGGAAGAAGGGATCGCGATTATCGATCAGCAGGAAATCTAGAAGCTATCGCAAGACCCTTCGCATGGCCGCGGAATTAGCGGAGATTTTGGGCCAACGCCCGACACCGTCATTCCCGCGTAGGCGGGAATCCAGGGCATCGGAATGAAGGCCTGTCCAGTGTTTCTGGATTCCCGCCTTCGCGGGAATGACGGAGAAGAAGTCGCTGTGCACGCGGAAGCGGCCTGGATTCCCGCCTGCGCGGGAATGACGGAAGCAGGAGTCGCTGTGTGTGCGGAAGCGGCCTGGATTCCCGCCTTCGCGGGAATGACGGAGGCAGGAGTCGCTGTGTGTGCGGAACCGGCCTGGATTCCCGCCTTCGCGGGAATGACGGAAGCAGGAGTCGCTGTGTGTGCGGAACCGGCCTGGATTCCCGCCTGCGCGGGAATGACGGAGGCAGGAGTCGCTGTGCGCGCGGAACCGGCCTGGATTCCCGCCTTCGCGGGAATGACGGAAGCAGAAGTCGCTGTGCGCGCGGAAGCGGCCTGGATTCCCGCCTGCGCGGGAATGACGGAAGCAGGAGTCGCTGTGTGTGCGGAAGCGGCCTGGATTCCCGCCTGCGCGGGAATGACGGAAGCAGAAGTCGCTGTGCGGGCGGAACCGGCCTGGATTCCCGCCTTCGCGCCCGCGC
>Ga0315273_10012404_pt1 | contig 10929 bp, 9 predicted proteins | sample YL17G02_0_MG_FD_205753 | JGI IMG/M metagenome (GOLD analysis project Ga0315273, IMG submission 205753) | Sediment microbial communities from Yellowstone Lake, YNP, Wyoming, USA - YL17G02_0 | ecosystem: Environmental > Aquatic > Freshwater > Lake > Sediment | place: USA: Wyoming | collected...
CCGGGTCCCCAGCGCATTGAGGTTCGGTCCGTGCAGGACGAGGATTCGCTTCACCTTGGTGCTCATCCCACGGCTCCGGCCTCCAGCAGGGCGGCACGCACCAGCCGCCCGGAAATCAAGCGTGGGACGCTAGCATGGCCTATCCGGGGCGTCAATACCCACCGGATCGTCCGCGCTGAGCGCTTCTTGTCACACCGCATGGCATCGAGCAGGCGCCCCACGGGGACCGCAGGCAACTTCCAGGGCAGTCCGAAGAGGTCGAGCAGCACCTCCAGGCGGATCCGGTCCTCCAGGCGCAGCCCTGCCTCCCTCACCGAGAGCGCCGTGGCCACCCGCAGCCCCAGCGCCACCGCTTCTCCATGCAACAGTGCGCGAAAGCCGGTCACGACCTCGAGCGCGTGGCCGGTCGTGTGTCCCAGGTTGAGCGCGGTGCGCGGCCCCCCCTCGTGCTCCCGCTCATCGGCAAGCACGACCCGGGACTTGGTCCGGATCGAGCGAGCCACGGCCCCGGCGAGCGCCTGCGGCTCGCCGGCCGCGAGCGCCTCGGCGTGTCGCTCGAGCCAGGCGAAGAGCCGCTGGTCCGCTGCCAGCCCCAGTTTCACGACCTCGGCAAGCCCCGCCTTGCGGTGGCGGACGGGCAGCGTCCGCAGAAGGTCGGGATCCACGAGCACACCCACCGGCTGGTGGAAGGCGCCCGCCAGGTTCTTCCCGGCTGCCAGGTTCACGGCGGTCTTGCCCCCCACGCTGCTGTCCACCTGCGCCAGGAGCGAAGTCGGCACATCCACCCAGGGCACGCCCCTCAGGTACGTGGCGGCGAGGAAGCCGGCGAGGTCCCCCGTGACACCGCCTCCGAGGGCGACCACCGCGCCGCGCCGGTCGAGACCCAGCGCCGCGCAGCGTTCCCACAACCAGACGAGGCGTCGGGGGCTCTTCGTACGCTCCCCTGTAGGCACGCGCACCAGATCGGCGGCACACCCCGCGACCCGCAGCGAACGCAGGGCCCGCGCACCGTAGAACTGCGCCACTCGAGCATCGCTCACCACCACGATGCGCCGGGCGCCGGTGGCCGCCCGCACGAAAGCACCGAGTCCGTCGAGGCCACCGCGCGCGATGCGCACCCGTGAGCGGACACGGGTGGCGGGATAGCGCAGCAGCAGATCGGCCATGCGACGCAGTATAGGGCTCCGCGTGGCGGGCGCGAAGGCCCAAGGTGGCGTTCCGGGGCAGCGGCGGGCAGGTTCGCCGCCTGGCCTTCAGCGCCGGGGGCCACCGCCCGGGGCGGGCGTCGGGCCCGGCGCCGGGGTCTGGCGCAGACCGCCCAACGCCCAGGCCGGCAGCGAGTCGCGCGACTCCGCCAGGCTCACGCGGCCGGAGCGCCGCTCATCGCCATGGACCCACACCAGCGTCACGACCGTCTTCGGCGGCGTCTCGGCCACCCAGCGGGCCAGTTGCTCGGGGTACTCGACCCGCTCGCTCTCGAAACCCACGATGAGATCCCGGGGCCTGAGCCCCACGCGCGCCGCCGGACCACCGGCCTGCACGCTCTCGACCCGCGCTCCGAGCGCCACCTCCGCGTTGTCGATCTCGCTCCGCACCACCTCCGCCCGCGTGCTCACACCCAGATAGCCGTGGCGCATGCGCCCGTCGCGTTTGAGGCTCTGGTAGACGGGCCACACCTGCTGGATGGGCATGACGAAGCTCGTGCCGCTCGGGCGACGGTCAGCGCCCCCACCTAGGCCGGGGTCGGGTGAGCCCAATTCCCCCTGCACGATGCCCACCAGCTCGCCCTGGGTATTGAGCGCCGCTCCGCCGCTATTGCCGGGGTAGACGATGTTGGTGAGCTGCAGGAGCGAGGTGCGGGGCTCCCGGTAGACGTACTCCACCATGCCGACCGACTGCGTAGGCTGCGCCCGGTAGGAAGTCCCCACCGCGATCACCCGGTCACCGAGTTGGGCCGGACGCGCGGCGGGCCGCAACCACGGGAGCTCCAGCTCCGACACGCGGAGCAGGGCCACGTTGAAGACGAGATCCATGCCCACCAGCTGCGCCTCTGCCTCGAGCTCATTGGAGGTGTACACGATGATGTGCTCGGCGCCCAGCACGACGCTCGCGGTGGTGAGGATGACGTTTTCTTCCACCGCCACCCCCGAACCGACAAGGGTGTGCACACGGCTCATGGGTTGCTTGGCGCCGGGCCTGGCGCGGATCACGCTGCGCTGGGCGAAGACCGTGACCACGCTGCTTCCGGCCTGGTTCGCGATCGCTTCCACACTCGCCGACAGCGAGGGTGGCGCGACCTGGGGGCGGGCAGCCGGAGCGAGGAGCAACACGAAAACGCCGGCCAGCCAGGCCGCCCGGCGCACCGCGCGATGGCCCTGCGTCGTCATCCCAGCGGATGCCTTCTTCTAGAAGGTGATGATCGGTCGCTGTCCCTCAGGATCACGCTTGACGCGGCCGCCAGACACCGCGGCCGAGCCAAGCACGAACTCGACGTTCTTGTCCGGATCAAACAGGTTCTCGGCGTTCCCCCGGCGAGTTTCCGGACTGCGCTCCCCCGGCTTCACGTTGGGCTTCGGCGTGAAACGGGGCTCCCGCGGCCCCTCGACTCTGACGATCTGGGGAGCCTGGCTCGATGCCGGGGCTCGCCACTGGAGGTTGGACCCGACGAGCAGGGCTGCGACCACGAGTACGGCACCCGCGGCCGCCACGGCAACGGGCACCCAGCGCGAGCCAGCCTCGCGGACGATATCCGGCGCGGTCGTGGCACGGCGCGAGCGTCCCAGCACCCGGTCCACGAAATCGGCGGACGCCTCGATCCTGGGCAGCGAGGCCGTCAACTCGAGGGCGCGCGAAAACTCGTCGTACTCCGTGCGGCACGGCGGACACGACGCGAGGTGGCCCTCGAGCCCGTCCCGCTCGGCCTGCGTGAGCTCGTCATCCCAGCAGGCCCCGAAGAGGTGCCGGGCCCGGTCGCAGATCATGGATCACCTGCTTTCGCGAGTAGCGGTTGGAGCTTGTGCTTGAGCATGCCCCGAGCGCGGTTGATGCGCGAGCGCACTGTCCCGCCCGGGATGCCGAGCACCTCTGCGATCTCCTCGTACGGCAGACCCTCGATGTCCCGCAGGACCAGGGCCAGCCGGTATTTCTCCGGCACCGTCGCGATCGCCCGCCCCACGGCGTCCTGGAGTTGCTCCCGCTCGAGCGTCGTCTCCCGGCTCTCCGTCGAATCCGCGAGTTGGATCACGCGGTCCTTCAGCATCTCTTCCAGCGCATCCAGGCTGAACCAGTTGCGTCTGCGGACCCGCCGCCGGATCTCGTTCTTCGCGAGGTTGGCGGCGATCGTGAAGATCCAGGTCGAGAACTTCGACCCGTGCCGGTAGTTTCGGCGGTGCACGAACACCCGCACGAAGACTTCCTGCGCCAGGTCATCGGCGCATTCCCGATCGTTCAGAACCCGGCTCACCAGATTGGCGACCCGGCCCTGAAAACGGCGCACGAGCTCGGGGAACGCCCTTGGGTCGTCCACCGCCACCCGGTCCATGAGATCCTCGTCCGAGAGGCTCAGGATCGGAGGCGCCGATGCGTCGCGGTCAGTCGGCAACAGGCTCCTCGCCCTTTGTTCCTACCCCGCCCAGGAAATGGGGTTCCATGTGGTCAGTGCAACTCGGACAGCTTGGCCCGGACCCTGGCATTGCCCTGGTCCTGGCCCAGGCTCCGCGTGTACTGCTCCCTCGCCAAGTCGATGAGGTTCAAATCCTTGTAGACATCTCCCAGATGCTCGCTGACCACCGGATCCCCGTTGGTCAGCTCGACCGCCCGCTCGAGGTCCCGGCGTGCCTCGGCCAGCCGGCCAAGTCGATAGTAGACCCAACCCATCGAGTCCAGGTAGGCGCCATTGTCCGGCTCCTGCGCCAGGGCCCGGCGCACCAGCTCCTCGGCTTCGGCCAGATCGCGGCCGTGATCGGCGAAGAGATAACCCAGGGTGTTGAGCGCCGAGCTGTTGTCGGGCTCACGGGCAAGCACGTCACGGACCGCGCTCACCGCGCCATCCACGTCGCCCAGCCGTTCGCGGCAATAGGCCAGCTGCAAGCCCGCCCGGGCTGGAGCCCGCCCGCGGTGGGCCAGATCCGCCCACACGGATTCGGCCGCGGCGAATCGGCCGTGCGCCTGCAGCAGCCCGCCCAGCACGAAACGGGGCGTCAGCGAGTCCGGGACCATCTCGACGGCGCGCCGCGCAGCCACTTCGGCCCCGGCCGTATCGCCCGTCCCCGCGCGGACCTGGGCCACGAGTATCGGGCCGCGATAATCAGCGGCGTGGCTCCGGGCCCAGTCCTCAGCCAGCGCCACGGCCTCACCCCCGCGCCCCCGTTGCACCAGGATGCCGGTCGCCTGTGCCACGCGAGCCGGGTCGGCCGGAACGGACCCGATCAGCTGGTCGAGCAGTTCGTTGGCCCGCGACACATGACCAAGGCGCAGCGCCAGGTCGGCCTCGACGCCGATCGCGTCCAGATCGTCGAGCTCCGCCCGCCGCACGATCCCGACCTCCTTGTAGGCTTCAGCATACCTCCCCGCAGCTACGAGCAGGTTCACCAGACGCCGGCGCGTGGCCTGGTCCCCCGGGTGGATCTCCAGATGCTGGCGGTAGAGCCCCATGGCTTCGGCGGGGTGCCCGAGGCCATCCTGGATCCAGCCGGCGAGAAACAACGCGCCCGGCCGCACCGGGTTGAGGGCCACTGCCTCCGCCAGCAGGGAGTCGGCGACCTCGAAGTGGCCCCGCCGGACCTCGACCGCGGCCAACTGGAACCAGGCCTCGCCATCACCGTCGTCAAGCTCGACGGCGCGGCGCCAACCCGTGGCCACCAACTCGACCTGATCGAGCAACTCGGCAACGCGGGCCAGCGTCCTCCAGTAGTCCGCCTGCTGCGAATCGGCGGCCACGGCCGCCTGGAGCGCTCTCAACGACTCCCACGGCCGTCCCAGGCTGAACAGCGCGCTGCCCTGTAACCAGGAAGCGCGCGCATTGCCAGGCTCGTGTTCCAGCACCCGCCCGGCGTACTCGAGTGAGCGCTGCGACTCGCCGAGCCGAGCAGCAACCTCGCTCACCCGGAGTTCGATCCCGGGCCGCCCCGGATCCAGGCGCAGGGCCTTCAGGTACTCCTCGAGCGCTTCCACTTCGACCCCGCGCTCTTCCAGGAGCAGCCCGGAGAGGTAGCAGTCGAGCGCCGCTGCGGCGTCCGGTGGGGGGTCCACAGCGGGGGCCCCCGCAGCGGGCAGGGCAGCGCCAGATCCAGGGACGGCAGGAGACTCGGCCGCCGCTGAAGGCGGCCCCGCCGTCGCGGCCGCGAGGAGGATGAGGATGAGGATGAGGACGCGTGCGACGGAAGCCATCACCACGAGAGCCTAGCACGCGCCGCGCGGCAGCGGCCAGCGCGTCCCCCCCGGCCCCGCGGTTTGCGCGACGGAAGGCTCACGCGCATCATGGGGCCCTGTGAGCGCGAACGACTCCATCCCGCCGGAGCCAGCGGCCGCCGCCGCGGGCCAGCCATTGGCCCGCATCCTCGTCGTGGACGACGACCTGAGTGTGGCGCAGGCCATCGCGCACATGGCCGAGGAGCTCGGTCACGCGACCGCAATCGCTGGCAGCGTGGACGAGGCCCTCGGCCGGATCGCCCGGGATTCCTTCGACGTCGTTCTCACGGACCTGAGCATGCCCGGGCGCAACGGACTCGACCTGCTCAAGCACGTACAGGCGGAGAGCCCGGAGATCCCCGTCGTGCTCATCACCGGCAAGGGCGCCATCGACACCGCCATGGAGGCGATCAAGGGCGGCGCCTACGACTACCTCGCAAAGCCGCCCCAGCTCGAGATGCTGGGTGCCCTGCTGCGCCGCGCGATCGAGAAGAAGCGCATGGCCGAGGAGGTCAGGCATCTGCAGCGCGAAGTCAGCAAGCGCTTGCCGGCCGGGGAGATCATCGGCTCCTCGCCGCAGATGCTCGAGGTCTACAAGATCCTGCAACGCGTGGCCCCGAGCCGGACCAACGTGCTGATCCTGGGCGAGAGCGGCACCGGCAAGGAGCTCGTGGCGCGGAAGCTCCACGAGCGCAGTGCGCGGCATGCGGAACGCTTCGTCGCGGTGAATGTCTCGGCCATCCCCGAGGGTCTGCTGGAGAGCGAGGTATTCGGTCATGTGCGCGGCGCGTTCACCGGCGCCATGACGGCCCGGCGGGGGCTCTTCGATGAGGCGAACCGGGGCACGCTGTTCCTCGACGAGATCGGCGATCTCTCGCTGCCGCTGCAGGCGAAACTCCTGCGGGCGATCCAGGAGCATCGCATCAAGCCCGTGGGCGGGAACGAGGAGCACGAGGTGGATGTGCGGCTGGTGGGCGCGACGCACCGCGACCTCGACCAGATGGTGCAGCGCGGACTGTTCCGCGAGGATCTGTACTATCGGATGAACGTGGTCTCGATCTCCCTGCCGCCGCTGCGGGAGCGCGGGGCGCAGGATGTCGAGATGCTGCTCGAGCACTTCCTGCGCAGGTACGAGCAGGAGACCGGGAAGACGTCGCCCCGCGTGTCGTCCGAGGCCCTTCGGCTGCTCAAGGCCTATGCCTGGCCTGGCAATGTGCGCGAGTTGGAGAACGTGCTGGAGCGGGCGGTGCTCATGTCCACTCACGGCTTCATCACGCCGGAGGCCCTCCCACCCAGGCTCCACGGCATCCCGCACACCCCTGTGCTCCTCGCCCAGGAACCAGGCTTCCCAGCTCTGAACGTCATGATCAAGCGCTATGTCGAGCGCGTCCTCGACCACGCGAAGGGTAACAGGACCCGTGCGGCCCAGATCCTGGGAATCTCGCGCCGGACCCTCCACCGGATGGCCGAACGGCGGCGGCGCTCCGAGAATCCAGAGTAGGACGTTCTGTCTCGAACCGGATCGTCCTGTCCCACTTCCTGAAACGACTACGGGGATTGTAGTTGCATTGCCATTACCGAAACACGCGACATTATGTCCCGTTTGTGCACTCATCAGTCATTGTTGGCAGGACTTCAGAACAACCACTGGATTCAAGTCAATCACTTACCGTAGAGCAAGATACAGCCATTGCGCCAGCGGACCATGATCCTGGCATCCGACATGCATTTACGATATGTCGAGTTTCTGTCGTCACCGCATGACGGACACGGAAGATCCGAGGGGCCTGTCTTGAATGTGCGTGGCGACAGTCTTGAAGCGGGGGGCGCAAGCCCCTCGCTTCCATAGTCACCACAGCGCCGGAACTGGCTGGCTCCCCACGTCCCCCGGGGAGCGGCCAGCCCTACGGTCTTCCAGAACGGCAGACCGTCCCGGCGCCGAAACACAGACGGGTGGCAGAATTCCCAGCCGCCCGTCTGTGTTTTCGTTTCGCCCGTCAGCGGCGGCGCGCACGGCGCGAGCGGCGGCGCCCATAGCGCGATTCAGCCGCCATCCCGTCCTCCGACGGTGTCGCCCCAGGAGATGGCGCTTCGTCCTCGGCCACTTCATCGCCCTGCGGCTCGGCCCCGGGTTCGTCCTCGAAGCGATCGGTCGCGAACTCCTCCTGGCGGACATCGGATGGCCCCCAGGCTGGCGCAGGATCCGCCTCGGTCCAGGGCTCGTCCACGAACTCGGGCGACTCCCCCGCCAGCGCCGGCTCCCCGGCAGCACCAATGCCAAAGGGATCGATATGACGCTCGTCGAGCGGGCCCTCCGGCCGGCCGATCTCCTCGATGCTGTCCTCTTCGTAGACGCTGAGCGGCGGCTCCACTTCCGCAGGCCGCGTGACCCGCTCGACCACCGGCGCGTGCTCGCGGACCGGCTTCGGGAACACCGGCTCGGCCTTCGTAGCCTCTTCCCTGCCCGGTCCGCGGCGACCACGGCCACTCCTGCGGCTGCGGAATCCATCGCGGTCTGTTTCGGCCGGCTCGCGCGCCGTCACCGGCGGGACCACCGGGACCTCGCGTGACTCCCGGCGCGGTTCGCGCTCTTCGCGGGCCTCGCGGGACTCCCGGCGCGGTTCGCGCTCTTCGCGGGCCTCGCGTGACTCCCGGCGCGGTTCGCGCTCTTCGCGGACCTCGCGGGATTCCCCGCGCGGTTCGCGCTCTTCGCGGACCTCGCGGGATTCCCGGCGCGGCTCGCGCTCTTCGCGGACCTCGCGGGATTCCCGGCGCGGCTCGCGCTCTTCGCGGACCTCGCCACGGGACTGCCCCGGCCGCTCGACGCTCTCCAGGGCGTCCCGCGCCGCGGCCTGCTCGGCCTCCTTCTTGTTCGGGCCCCGGCCCTCACCCAGCGCCCGCCGCCCGACCATCACCTCCACCAGGAAGAGCTTCGAGTGGTCCGGGCCCATCTGGCTGCGGATCCGATACACCGGGTGCGTGCGGAAGGTGGTCTGCACGTACTCCTGCAGGTGGCTCTTGTAGTTGCGGTGGCGCTTGTCCGCCACGATCTCGCGCGAGCCGCGGAGCAGCCAGTACTCGATGAATTCGCGCGCCTCTTCGAAGCCCTGATCGAGGTAGATGGCCGCCACCACCGACTCGAAGGCATCGGCCAGGATCGAGAGCCGCTGCCGGCCGCCGGATTCGACCTCGGAGTGGCTCAGGAGGACGAAACGGCCGAGCCCCATCGAGAGCGCCTTGCGCGAAAGGATGGCCTTCGAGACCAGGAGCGACTTGGTCTTCGTGAGCTGGCCCTCGTGTTCGTCGGGGAACAACCGGTAGAGGTACTCGCTGGTCACCAGGCCGAGCACGGAGTCTCCCAGGAACTCCATCCGCTCGTTGGACTCCCGCGGACCCATGCCGGTCACGCTCAGGTAGGAGCGGTGCGTGAGGGCCAGCCGGAGCAACTCCGGATCGTGGAAGGTGATCCGGAAGTGGCGGGAGAACTCCGCGATGGCGCGGGCTTCCTGCTGGTCGAACGACTCGCCGCCGCGCCGCGCGGATGGCGCGCCCGCGGCCCGGCCGGGCCGCACGAACAGGCCGGTGAGCCAGCGCCACCACGAGCGGCGGGCCTGCGTCTGGGGCGGCCGGGGACGACGGCGGCGGCCACGGCCTCCGCCGCGACGGGAGCGGGAGCCTACTTCACCGCCTTCAGGGCCAGGGTCGCGTTGTGCCCCCCGAACCCGAACGAGTTCGAGACGGCTGCCCGAACGCTTTGCGTTCGAGCCTGATGGGGAACGAAATCTAGGTCGCATCGGGGATCCGCATGGTCCAGGTTGATCGTAGGTGGGACGATCCCGCGCGCCAGCACCAGGGCGGTGATCACCGCCTCGAGTCCTCCAGCGGCACCCAGCAGGTGGCCGGTCATGGACTTGGTCGCATTCATCATCAGGCGATGGGCATGCTCACCGAAGACGGACTTCACGGCCAGCACCTCGACCGGGTCACCGGCGGGTGTCGAGGTCCCGTGCGCATTGATGTAGTCCACGTCTTCGGGAGCGAGGCCCGCGTCCTGGAGCGCGCGCCGCATGGCGCGCGCGGCACCGTTCCCATCTTCCGCAGGTGCGGTCAGATGGTAGGCGTCCGCCGAGGCCCCGTAACCGCCGAGCTCGCACAGGACCGGCGCATCACGGCGCCGGGCATGGGCCTCGGTCTCGAGTACGAGCACACCGGCGCCTTCGCCGATCACGAAGCCGTCCCGATCACGATCGAAGGGGCGGCTGGCACGTTGAGGGTCGTCGTTTCGAGTGGAGAGAGCTCGCGCCGAGCAGAAGCCGGCGATCGCCATGGGTGTGATGGTGGACTCCGCGCCACCACAGATCATCATGTCCGCGTCCCCGGCTCGCAGGAGCCGGAGGGCCTCGCCGATCGCATGTGCCCCTGAGGCGCATGCCGAGACCGTACCGAAGTTCGGACCTCGCAGGCCGAATCGGATCGAGACCTGTCCGGCCGCCATGTCCGAGATCATCATGGGAATGAAGTAGGGACTGACCCGGCCGGGACCCTTCTCGATCAGGATCCGGTGCTGGGTCTCGAAGGTCTCCATCCCGCCAATGCCGGAACCGATCACGACGCCGACCCGGTCGCGGTCCACCGCGTCCAGGTCCAGCCGCGCCCACTGCATGGCTCCGTGGGCGGCCACGACCGCGTATTGGACGAAGCGGTCCATCCGCTTGGCGTCCTTGCGATCCAGCACGCCCTCGACCGAGAAGTCCTTCACCTCGCAGGCGAAGCGGCTATCCAGGTTCGACGCATCGAAGCGGGTGATGGGGCCAGCGCCCGAGACCCCCGCCAGGAGGTTCGTCCAGAGCGTCTCGACGTCATTGCCGAGCGGCGACACCACGCCAACGCCCGTGACCATCACGCGGCACTCATGATCTGCCATGTCACGTCCTTCCCGCATCCCGGCTCACCGGCTCGCGCCACCCCCACAGGGGGTGCGTCAGCGCCTGCCAGCGCCCGACTGTCCGACATCCGTTACGCGGTCGCGTGGGCCTTCAGGTAGTTCATCGCGTCGCCGACGGTCTTCATCTTCTCGGCGTCCTCGTCCGGGATGTCCAGCCCGAACTCCTCCTCCAGGGCCATCACCAACTCGACGATGTCCAGCGAGTCAGCGCCCAGATCCTCGATGAATTTGGCCTCGGGGGTCAGCTGCTGGACTCCGACTTCCAACTCCTTGGCGATGATCTCCTTCACGCGGTCTTCCGAGAATGCTGCCACGGTCCACACCTCCTGATTGGGTTGTCCATCCTCACACCGCCCGGGCGCATCCGCGCCCTGCGACTACTCCATCACCATTCCGCCATCCACCGCCCAGGTCTGGCCGGTCACGTAGCCAGCGCGGGGCGAGGTCAGGAACGCCACGACCTCCGCCACGTCCTCCGGCTGGCCCAGCCGCCCGAGCGGGATGCGGGCCAGCAACTCCGCGCGCACCGTCTCGGGCAGGTTCGCGGTCATCCGGGTCTCGATGAATCCCGGACA
>Ga0315273_10012405_pt1 | contig 10929 bp, 9 predicted proteins | sample YL17G02_0_MG_FD_205753 | JGI IMG/M metagenome (GOLD analysis project Ga0315273, IMG submission 205753) | Sediment microbial communities from Yellowstone Lake, YNP, Wyoming, USA - YL17G02_0 | ecosystem: Environmental > Aquatic > Freshwater > Lake > Sediment | place: USA: Wyoming | collected...
CGACGCCACTACCGGGGACCATGGTGAGGTGGTGAACCGACTGGAGCGATGACCGGTCCGGGACGGCGTCGCAAAATGCGCGCGCAAACGGATGCTCGGATCGCGCCTCGAGCGCCGCCGCCAACGCCAGTGCCTCGCCGCGGGTAACCGTGCGCTGCGGGAGGACATCCTGCAGGATGATGCGGCCGGTGGTCAGCGTTCCGGTCTTGTCGAACACGACATGCGTGACGCGCGAAAGCGTCTCCAGCGCGTCGGCCCGCGCGACGACGACCTGCCGCCGCGACAACGCACCCGCGGCCGCGGCGAGCGCCGCCGGCGTCGCCAGCGACAGCGCGCAAGGGCACGACACGACAAGCACGGCGAAAGTCACCGCCAATGCGCGCGCCGGGTCGAGTTGCCACCAGACGATGGCCGTCGCGGCCGCAAGCGCGAGCAGCGCACCGACGAACCACGCGGCGATGCGATCCGCGACGCGCGCGATGCGCGGCCGCTCGCCCATGGCGCGTTCGGCGAGACGCTCGACGGCCGCCAGTCTTGTCGCCTCACCCGACGCCGTGACGCGCACGACGAGCGCGCCGTCGCCGACGACGCTGCCCGCGAGCACCGCGTCGCCCGGTGCAGCAACCCGCGGCCGCGATTCGCCGGTGAGGATCGCCTCCTCGATCGCGGCGCGCCCGTCGACGATCTCGCCATCGGCCGGGATCGTCGAGCCTGGACGCACGAGAACGAGATCGCCGCCGGCGAGCGAGGCCGCGGCGACGGTCTCGACCTCCTCCCGGCGAGGCCATGCCGGCAAACGCTCGGCCGTCGCAGGACGCGCCCGCGCGACCCTCTCGACCGCGTCGCCCGCGCGCCGCCGCGCGACGAGTTCGAAATATCGCGCGCCGAGCAGCAACGCGATGAACATCGTCACCGAGTCGTAGTAGACCGCGCCCTCGCCGCGAAATGTCGCCCAGGCACTGCCGACGAACGCTGCCGCGAGCCCCAGCGCGACCGGGACGTCCATCCCGGGGCGCAGCAGCGTGACGTCCCGCCACGCACCGCGGAAGAACGGGGCGCCGGAATAGAGCAGCGCCGGCAGCGTCAGCGTGAGACTCGCCCACTCGAGCAGCAGCCGATGCGCGGGCTCGACGCCATCGATCGTGACGTAGGTCGGCACCGCGAACATCATCACCTGCATCATCGCGAGCAGCGCGACCGCCAGCCGCGAGAGCAGCGCACGCGATTCGCGCCGCGCAAGCGCTTCGCGGCGCGCCGGATCGTACGGATATGCACGGTAGCCGATCGCAACCACCGCGCGCAGCAGGTCGGACAGGCGCGCCCTGGCGGGGTCCCAAACGACACGGGCGCGCCGCGTCGCGAAATTGACGTTGGCCTGCGCGATGCCGGGCTGGCGCGCGAGCCAAGACTCGAGCAGCCAGATGCAGGCGCCGCAGTGGATGCCCTCGAGCAACAGCGAAACCTCGCGCTTTCCGTCGTCCGTCGCAAATACGAGCCCCGCCTGCGCCGCGGCCTCGTCCCAGTGCGACCATTCGTCTTCCGCAGCGCATGGGGTTCGCCGCGCGTCGGTGGCCTCCGTGCGACGCGCGTAGAAGGCCTCGAGCCCGGCGGCGTGGATCGTACGGGCGATGCCCAGACAACCCGCGCAGCAGAAGTGCCGCGTGACGCCGCCGAGTTCGCAATGCCAGCGCGATGGTTCGGGATCGGGATTGCCGCAATGGAAACAGAGCAACGAACCGGGCGCCGCGGCGGTCGGCGACGCGGTGATCCCGGAGCCGCGCTGGCGCGGGACGGATGCAACCGGAGCGAACGGAGCGGGCATGCGACGGAATCTACGGCGCGGCTCCCCGGCGGGTCAACCCGAATTTCACTCGATGCCCGCCTGGGGCTTGCTCCGTTGATCTCGGTCAACCCGAATGCGGCGATTTTCGACGATAATCGGGGCATTGGGAGCCTGTCGAGGAGATAAGATGTACAAGAACCTGCTGGTCGCAACCGATGGTTCCAAGCTTTCGGAGAAAGCGGTGACGCACGCGATTGCCCTTGCACAGGCTGTTGGCGCCAGGGTGACGGCGTTCTACGCGGCCCCCGACTATCCGATGCCGGCGTACGCCGACGGCGTTGTCTACGAGCCTGTTTCGCGCAAGGAGTATGCAAAGCTCGCGGCGGAGGATGCGCAGAAGATCCTCGATGCGGCGGCCGCGAAGGCCGGTTCGGCCGGTATCGAATGCAAGACGGCCTACACGATCGCCACGGCTCCGTGGGAAGCGATCCTCGCCGCAGCGAAAAAGCACAAGTGCGACGCGATCGTGATGGCATCGCACGGCCGGCGCGGCCTCTCGGCCGTGCTGCTCGGCAGCGAGACGCAAAAGGTGTTGACGCACAGCAAGCTGCCGGTGATCGTCGTCCGGTAGCGCAACGCCGACGCCGGCGCGAAACGCAAACCGGCCGAGGTGGTCGCGCGTGAAAGCGCGCGGCCGGCGGCGTGGTAACGCTTGCTCCGCCGCTCCGATCGCGGTGGCGGGGCTCGCCGGGGTAAAATGCGCGTTTTGCCCGGACGACCGGCACCATGCGCGTATCGCGATTCCTGCTCTCGACGTTGAAAGAGGCGCCCGCCGAGGCGGAACTCGTCAGTCACCGGCTCATGCTTCGCGCCGGCTTGATCAAGCGGCTCGCTGCCGGCATCTATACCTGGATGCCGCTGGGCCTCCGCGTGATGCGCAAGGTCGAAGCCATCGTGCGCGAGGAGATGAACCGCGCCGGCGCGATCGAGCTCCTGATGCCCGTCGTGCAACCCGCGGAAATGTGGCAGGAAACGGGGCGCTGGGCGAAATACGGGCCGGAGCTCCTGCGCCTCAAGGACCGGCACGAGCGCGACTTCATCGTCCAGCCGACCTCGGAAGAAGTCATCACCGACATCGCGCGCAAGGAACTCAAAAGCTACAAGCAGCTGCCGCTCAACCTGTATCACATCCAGACCAAGTTTCGCGACGAAATCCGGCCGCGTTTCGGCGTGATGCGCTCGCGCGAGTTCGTGATGAAGGACGCGTATTCGTTCGACGCCGACAAGGCGGGCATGCTGCGGTCGTATCAGACGATGTACGACGCGTACGCGCGCATTTTCGCGCGGATGGGGCTCAGGTTCCGCGCGGTCGCGGCCGACACCGGCCAGATCGGCGGCAGCGCGTCGCACGAATTCCAGGTGCTCGCCGACTCGGGCGAGGACGCCATCGCCTGGTGCCCCGCGTCCGACTACGCGGCAAACATCGAACTCGCCGAAGCGGTCGCGCTGGCGCCGTCGCGCCCCGCGCCTTTGGAGCCGATGCAGAAGGTGCCGACACCCGGCAAGGCGACGTGCGAGGAAGTCGCGGAACTTCTCGCGCTGCCGCTCGCGCGCACCGTCAAATGCATCATGCTCGCGGCCGAGATCGAGGGGCAGCCGCCGCGCGTCACCATGCTGCTGATCCGCGGCGACCACGCGTTGAACGAAATCAAGGTCACCAAGATTCCCGGGCTCGAGAAATTCCGCTGGGCCACCGCGGCGGAGATCATCGCCGTTACCGGATGCAACCCCGGCTACCTCGGTCCGGTCGGCATTCCGAAGGATCTGACGCTGATCGTCGATCGGACGGTGGCCGTGATGGCGGACTTCATCTGCGGCGCGAACGAGCGCGATTTCCACCTTCGCGGCGTCAACTTCGGCCGCGATTGCCCGGAGCCCGACCGCATCGCCGACCTGCGCAATGTCGTTGCCGGCGACCCGTCGCCCGACGGCAAGGGGGCGCTCGAGATCCTGCGCGGCATCGAGGTCGGCCACGTCTTCGCGCTGGGTGACGTGTACTCGAAGGCGATGGGTGCAACCTTTCTCGACCCCGGCGGTCAATCGCAGTTCATGGAGATGGGCTGCTACGGGATCGGCATCACGCGCATCGTCGCCGCCGCGATCGAACAGAACCACGACGGCAGGGGCATCGTCTGGCCGCAGCCGTTGGCGCCGTTCGCCGTGGCGATAGCGCCGATCGGCTACGACCGCAACGACGCGGTCCGGGCGTTGGCCGACAACCTGCACGACGAGCTTGACGCCGCCGGGGTCGAGGTGCTGCTCGACGATCGCGGCGAGCGTCCTGGCGTGATGTTTGCTGATCTGGAGCTGATCGGCATTCCGCACCGGATCACGATCGGCGACCGGGGCCTGAAGGAAGGGAAAGTCGAGTATCAGGCACGGCGGGATGCCGCCGCCACGACCGTGTCCGTGGGCGAGATCGCCGCATTCATCAGAGGGAGGTTGGCAGAGGAATGATCGATTCCGCCGCACGCGGATGGATCTTCGCCGCGGCGATCGCGGCCGCGACGAACCTCGCGCTCGCGCCGGGGCCGGCGTTTGCCGGCGCGCAGGTCGAGGAACAGCTCGCGCAGTCGGTCGTCGCGGGCCTGCAGCGCTCGATCTCCGACAACCCGGTGCCGACCGACTATGCGAACAAGCCCGGATTGCGTCCGTGGATCGACGAGATGTCCCGCCGGCTCGGGCCAAAGTTGCCGGACGTCCGCGCGCGCGACGATTTCATCGCGACCGTCCACTACGAAGCTGCGCGGGCCGGACTCGATCCGCAGCTCGTGCTCGGCGTCATCCAGCACGAGAGCAGCTTTCGCAAGTACGCGATCTCGTCCGCCGACGCGCGCGGCTACATGCAGGTGATGCCATTCTGGACCAAGCTCATCGGCACGGCCGAGCACAATCTTTTCAACCTGCGTACGAACCTTCGCTACGGCTGCGTGATCCTGCGGCACTACCTCGACACCGAGAACGGCGACCTCTACCGGGCGCTCGGCCGCTATAACGGCAGCCTGGGCCGGCCCGAGTATCCGAATGCCGTATTGGCGGCGATGAACCGGAACTGGCTGTTCACGCCTGCTGCGGCGCCGAGACAGGGCGCGATGTCGTCCCCCGTCGCGGCCCGGTGAACGCCCGGCCTCGCGCGCACTCGCCGCGCTACCGCGGACGCTTCGCCCCGTCTCCCACCGGACCGCTGCATTTCGGATCGCTTGTCGCGGCGATCGTCAGCTACTGCGATGCGCGCGCGGCCGGCGGGCATTGGCTCGTGCGCATCGAGGATGTCGACCTGCCTCGGTCGCGCCCCGACGCGGAATCGGCGATCCTTGCCGCGCTCGAGCGCTACGGCTTCGCCTGGGATGGCGATATCCTGCGCCAGTCGTTGCGCATCGAATCGTACGAATTTGCGCTGGCCCGGTTGCGCGCGAACGGTGATGTCTACGAGTGCGCATGCGCCCGTCGCGACTTCGAAGACGCGCCACCCCGCGCCGGCGGTGAGCGCATCTATCCGGGCACGTGTCGCGACGGTATCCCCGCGGAGCGCATCGGGCGACCGCAGCGCGCCTGGCGCGTGCGCGTGGACAGCGGGCGCATCGAATTCCGCGATCGCCTGCAGGGGCCGCAGGTTCAGGAACTCGCGCGCGACGTCGGCGATTTCGTCGTCCGGCGCGCCGACGGTCTCTACGCGTACCAACTCGCGGTCGTCGTCGACGACGCGCTGCAGGACATTACGCACGTCGTTCGCGGCGCGGATCTGTTGGCGTCGACGCCGCGCCAGATCTTCCTGCAGCGTCTTCTCGGGTATCCGCCGTTGTCGTATCTGCATGCGCCGGTGGCGATCGATGCCGACGGCGAAAAGCTTTCCAAACAGACGCGCGCGGCGCCGCTGCCGCAGGATGCGCTCCCCGTTTTGCTGGCCGCATGGCGCTTCCTTGAGCAGCCGCTGCCCGAGGGGTCCGGCATGCCCTGTTCGGTGGCCGAATTCTGGTCGTGGGCCGGCACAGCCTTCAGTCCCGCGCGGCTGCCGCCCACCGCAATGCTCCCGGCGCCACCCGGGTTTCAAAGCGCTTCTGCCGGAAAGGTATAATTTAGGGTTCGCCTGCGGCCAAATGACGTTTACGCCACCGGATCTTCCCTCCGCCGCGCCACCGGAACCCGAAACCCATGACCACGCTCGTTGCCGTTCGCAAGAACGACGAAATTGCCATTGCCGCGGATTCGCTGACCACGTTCGGCGACACGCGCCTTTCCGCGGAGTTCGACCGGACGCCCGACAAGATCGTCCACTACAACGGCACCTATATCGGGCTCTGCGGCAGCGCCGCGCACCAGGTCGTCTTCCAGAACCTGCTCGCGAAACACGGCGACCTCGATTTCTCGAACAAGGCCGCGATCTTCGAAACGTTCCGCAAGCTGCACCCGATTCTCAAGGAGCAGCACTTTCTCAACCCCAAGGAAGAGGAGGACGACCCTTACGAATCGACTCAGATCTCCGCGCTCGTTGCCAACGAGCACGGCATCTTCGGCGTCTACTCGATGCGCGAAGTGTTCGAGTACACGCGATTCTGGGCCGTGGGCTCCGGCCGCGAGTTCGCGTTGGGCGCGATGCATGCGCAGTATCCGAGGCTCCGGACTGCCGAGGCGGTCGCCAAAGCGGGCATCGAAGCCGGCGCAACGTTCGACAGGAACTCGGGCATGCCGATGACCTTGTACAGGGTCACGGCGAAGCGCTGACGCATGAGCGCCGCCGGGCCGTCCCAAGGCGGATTTTCGCGGCCTCCGCGCCGTCGTGCGGGAGGCAACGCATTGTGACGTCGGCCGCCACCCGCGCTCGCAGACGCGCCCTTCGGGCCTTGGCTTCGCCCTGCTCGCACGGGGGTCCCTCGGAGGGAAGGCGCGCAGCGTCAAGGGTGCACAAATGAGCCTATACATTCCCGGGCATTTCGCGGCCGGCGACCGGACGGCGACCGCGCGCCTCCTCCACGAATACCCGTTCGTGACACTCGTGACGCCCGTCGCGCCGGAGCCGTTCATCACGCATCTGCCGCTCATCCATGTCGCGGACCGCGAGCCACACGGCACGCTGCTCGGTCATTTTGCGCGCGCCAACCCGCACGCGCAGGCCGCGCCGCAGGCGGAATCCGTGGCGATCTTCCACGGCCCGCACGCGTACGTGTCCCCCTCCTGGTACGCCGATCCGGCCGCTTCGGTTCCGACCTGGAATTACGCGGTCGTGCACGCGCACGGCACGATAGAGCTGGCGCAGGACGCCGCGGAAACCCGCGCGGTCCTCGACCTGATGATCCAACGGTTCGAGGCCGGCCGCGACGCGCCATGGAACGTGGGTCTCGACCCGGGCCGTCTCGATGCGATGGTCCGCGCGATCGTCGGGTTCCGAATCAAAGTGAAGCGGATCGCGACGAAGCTGAAGCTGTCGCAGAACCGGACGCGCGAGGACCAGGGGCGCGTGGCGGCGAGCCTCGATGCCGAAGGCTACGCCGAGGCGACGGCAACGGCGGCATGGATGCGGGGACAGACGACGGCGTCGGGCTGACGCGTCGCGCGGAACGCGGTCAACAGAGACGCAGCGCGGAGAGTTCGAGCAGGAGATCCGGATTCTGGTAGCCGCGCCAGACCGCGTACGCCAGCAAGGCAGCGAGGATCAAGCCGACGGTATGCCACATCGCCCGCGTGATGGTTCCACGCGCTCTCTGCGGTTCGGAAGCACTCGGATCGGCTACGGGGCCCACACGCGGAGATTACGCCCGCGCGGGACTTTCCGGCAACAGGCCGTGCATCGCGACGGAGGCCTGCAGCAACTGCGGCATCGGCGGCGACGGGGACTGCGTCGTGACACCGAAATCGCGCATCATCGCCATGATGGAACTGAAGTCGGCGGCTGTCTGCACATCGGCGATCGGCTTCGCCAGCAGGTTCACGGCGCGCCCGCTGACGATCAGTGGAAGCTCTTGCGGCAGCTCTGCGCGCAGCGAGCGGATTTCCTGGCCCGCGATCTTGCCCGAGATGCCGCGATCGAACAGCAGCACGACCAGGCTGGTCTTGTAAGCAGTCGCCGCGCCGGCAATTTCCTGTGCCGGCACGCCGGCCCCCAGCGTCAGACAGTTGACGCCTTCGGTGAACAGCAGCAGCTCGAGGATCGCGAGCCCGAGCTGGTTGGGGTCGTTCGGCGGAGTCGCGAGCAGGATCTGGCGCGTGTCGCGCGTGGGGCGAACGAGCCGCGTCACGTCGCGAAGCAGACGCTGCGCGAGATCGGAGAAACGAAGTTCCTGGAAATTCTGCATCTCGCCGCGCACCACCCGCTCGTGAACGGCCTCGTTCAGCGGGATCAGCGTCGCCTCGAGAAACTTGCGCATCCCCTGGCCCACCAGGAGCTTCGAGAGCTGATTCTGCAGTTCGCCGATTCGATGCTGCGCAAGCAGTTTCACGCCGGCCTCGATCTCTCCGGGGAGCGGCGCCGGGTCTTCGACGGTGAGTCCCAGCATCGATTGCAGGACCGATTCGGTCAGCGGCACTACCGCGCCGGCGCGCCAGCCTTCCGACAGCAACTGTTTGATGAGCTTCAGGCGGCCGACCTGGTCCGGCGGATAGACGCGATCGCCAAATCCGTCGCGCAGAGGTGCGGGAAAGCCGTACCGGCGCTGCCACATGTACAGTTGCTCCCGGCGCAGGCCCGCAATCCGGACCACTTCCCGGATGTGAAGGGCGCCGCGGGTGTCCGCAGCGGCCACCGAAACTTGAGCCGGCTCGGCCGGCGCCTCGCGCCGGCGGGCTGGCGCCTTGATCAGGATGCCCATCGTCGTCGTTCCCTAGCGTTTTGCGTCACACCTTCGGCGCAAGCTGTTCTGTACAAGCAGTTGAATGGTCACGTTACCCGGTGTTGCCGTTTGTCGACGGGCGTCAGGTGAAGCCGCGTCGGCGGCGGGAAAGCTGTGGAGCACGGGCCGTACCATGCACGATGCGTGCCAATCGCCACGTCCCGCCATTGCCCCCCTGCGCTTTGCGTGATGATCTCCCCGGGATCGGTCAGAATAGGCATGTTCGCGTCCCTGCCGCTTTCCCGTCGTCACCGGCCTTGGCGCGCGAACCGGATCGACCAAGCCGCGCGTGACATCGATGCAGCGGTCGGGCTCGTTCCGAAAACTGCGCCGCCCACGAATTGGAACCCACGCCACCGCCGCGATGTTCAGATTCCGCAAAAAGCCCCTCGGACCGTTCGACGACGCCAAATCCGTCCAGCGCTGGATCGCTTCGCTTCCGGTCAACGATCCGCTCGCGGGACAGCGCCAGCTGCTGCTCGAACTGCGCAGGCTCGCGGAGCGCACGGCACGGCGCACACCCGCAGGACTTGCGGCGGTGTTCATCGTGGACACGAAGACGAGCCGCGTCGTCAGAACACTCATGGCGCAGTACGCCGAGCATGCAAACCGTTCGCCCAAGATAGAAAACCAGCTCTGGCAGGCATTGTTTGACCTGACGCAGGGCTTTCAGACGTGCTACTCGGCTTTCTCGCGCGAAATCGCGGACCATGCCCAGCACGGCAAGTGGCGGGCATTGTTGCCGGAGCTCATCGCGCGGCAACTTGTCCATCTCGGTCACGATGCGAAGATCCGTCTCTATCGCTGCGAGCACTGGATTCCCGCGAAGTGGGCCGAATTGCACGCGACGTTCACCCGCGCCTGTTCGCTGAAACTCGAGCGCCAGCCGATCGTGCTGAACCCGAAGTCCAGCGCCACGACGATCGAACGCGAGTACCTCGCCGTCCTCCTGCTCCTGCTTGCCGATCCCGGCAACCTGGTGCCGCAACAGGTCGAATGGGTGGCCGCGCAGCTTCATGAATGGTGCCAGACGTTACGGCTCACGGTCGAGGCACGCGCAGCCTTGACGTTCTATGTCGATCTCGCGGGTAGCGCGGGATTGCGGCGCCGCGCGCTGGGTCCGCTCGACGGCCGCGTATTGTTCGTCGACACCGGGCCGCTGCATGCACAGTTCGTGCAAAAGCGCGCCGAACTCGAAAAGACGGCGAAGACCGATCCGCGTACCGAAGAGGCGCTCCAGCAGCGCGCGCAGCTGGATCTGTTCGAAAGGATCGCGAGCCGGATCGACCCGGAGTTCAAGCCCGTCGCGCGACGCGGCGACCGGACCCGGGCGAGCGGCACCGTCGACGCGATCGTCGGATTCAACAACATCACCGGTTATCTGCGCGAAGACCCCCCTTCGCCGGCCCCCGAATTCGACGCCGGCCGAAACTTCGCCAACACGATGGACCTCGCCGTCTTCGGACGCACGCGAGCCGAACCGGACACTCGATTCAAGCATGTGCGCCGTCGACTCTCCGCGTTCTCGGCGTCAGGCGGGCCGTGGGAAATGAAGGACATGAGCGCGTCGGGGTTCCGCCTGCACGCGCCGATGAGCGTCGCGACGGAGGTCACGCTCAGCATGCTCGTGGCGATCAACCGCGGCGGTCCGGACGCCTGGGTCATGGGGATCGTCCGCAGGATGAGGCGACTGTCAGCGGATCGCGCCGAGATCGGGTTGCAGCTGATCGCGCACACGTTGACCAGCGCCGAGCTCGTCCTGCAACGCAAAGCCGACGACGCCAATTACGCGGTGGAAGGCGAGCAGGCAGCGCTCGCCGGCCGCAGGTTCCGCGGTCTCTTCCTGTCGTTCGAGAAGCGCGCCGGCGACCCGCCGGTGCAATCGCTGATCGTACCGCCCGCCGAGTATCAGCCGGCCAAGCGCTACCTGCTTCAGATGCCCGGGTCGGCGCGCCCGATCCGGTACGGACGACTGCTCGAGCAGACTTCGGATTGGCTCTGGACCGTCGTCGAAGCACTCGAGCCCGACGCCGCCGCGACCGGGGCCCCGCCCGACGCTTGACCTCGCAAGCATGACGACCGACCGTTACGACGAGCTCTGCGCGGCGCACCGCTGGGACGTGCCGGGAGAGTTCAACATTGCGGAGGCCTGTTGCACGCGCTGGGCGAACGACCGGGCGCGCTTTGCGCTCTACTGGGAGGACGAGTCGGGCGCGACCGCCGCCTGCACGTTCTGGGACCTGCAGCAGCGGGCAAACCGCC
>Ga0315273_10012406_pt1 | contig 10929 bp, 8 predicted proteins | sample YL17G02_0_MG_FD_205753 | JGI IMG/M metagenome (GOLD analysis project Ga0315273, IMG submission 205753) | Sediment microbial communities from Yellowstone Lake, YNP, Wyoming, USA - YL17G02_0 | ecosystem: Environmental > Aquatic > Freshwater > Lake > Sediment | place: USA: Wyoming | collected...
ACCACTATAGGAATAGGTTCCTGGGGTTGTAAAGAAGACTCCGGGGTAATAGTAAGCGCGCTTCCGCTGTTGCTGGGTGGCGTAAAGAAGGGGCCTGTCGGTTGGTAGGCGCCGATTGAACAAGACAAGGTTACAACCGCCAGGACAAGCCCCACAGCCAACAACCTGAGATTCCCATGTAAAAAAGTAGAAGCTTGCTTTTGCCTCAAAATCGACACCCCGAACCATCCCTCAAAATTACTATCAACGTTGGATCAAATTATACGGGGAAAAACCTTCCCCCCAGGCTTCAACAACCTGGTCATCCTTTTGGAGCGTGCCATCGTATTCCTTACCGGCACCCCGCGAAATCCATCCATCTAACACGAACGGCAGAGCCTGGTCAGCCGAAATCCATTCACCATTATACCGCCTGGCCAGGTGAACGTGTGTTCCCGAAGAAAACCCACCCTCGCAAGAGGGGTGGCCGATTTTTTCACCGGCGCGAATATAATCGCCAGCCTGTACCCGCTCCCGTCCTTCGATGTGCATATAAAGGACAATCCAGCCGGTTTGCTCCAGCTCATCATTGGATTGTTCACCCGCCGGATCTAGATCTTGGATCACCGCACCCTGGTCAGCACGCACAATGGTGCCGTCAGATACCGCCACAACCCATTCATTGCTCTGTACACAACCCAAGACACCTCCCGGTACAAAATCCAGGGCTGCCCAGGCAGAGCCATCTCCCCAGCCTCCGTGTGGGCCTCCCGTAAATGCCCATTGGTGGTCTGCTTCAAAGGGAAGCTGCATTTCCGGTGGAGTAATACTGGGAGGTACTAAAGGATCGATTGCAAAATTAAACGGAAATCCGAAGAATTTTAAATAGGTTTGGTATAACCCGGCTTGCGAAACCGCTTCATCCCAATTGGAGCGGTCACTAACCAGTGAAAACATATACTGGACTCCTGCCGTGCCAGCATTGATGGTAGGGTCAATCGGGACCAACGATCCATCTGTAAGAGACCAGGCGCCGGTAGCATTTGCCCTCCATAAATAGTAACCGCGGTTCAGGTTATTGGCCGCCCAGGCGAGCTGTAAATATAAGCCTTTCCGCCAGGCTTCTACCTCCAGGATGGGATGTTCCAATGTTTTCTCTGCTGGATTTTGTTGGGTAACCCAGCCGCTGCGATATTCCAAGACAGCCAATAAAATCCGTGGATTGACCGAAAAATCTCTAGAAATCCGGTCCACGATCTGCGCCCCGTTCAAAGTCCGGCCCTCCACCTCTTCCTCAAAACCAGCCAGGTAGCCCCGCTGGCTGGAAACGAATTCTTCTGTATCAAAGCCAACCGCCGACGGGCTGTACACCAGCTCCGCATCAGGAATAACCTTAAACCCCGTTCCAGGGCTGCCAGGCACAGGTGCAGGGATAACGAGCTCCTGGCCTACATCCAGGTAATCTGGATTGCTCAATTGATTTGCATCAATCAGTGCCTGGAGACTAACATTGTACTGCCTGGAAATCGTCCCTAGCGTATCGCCGGGTTCGACAAAGTATTGTTCCGGATCGGAACGCAGGGTCGGTAAGATCCGTGGTTCGTCGGGGGTAGGGGTCAGAATAGGCTTATTAGCTGGCTGGTCGTTCACCTTCCCCGGCGTTGGCACAGAGGCCCGGGCGATCGCCGTTTGCGGTAAATCCGGATCGGAAACACTCCAGGGATCATTTACTGAACGGGTGCCGCGCGCGCATGCTAGCGAGACGAACAGCCACATACACAGTGGCAAGAATATCAAACCGCACTTGAGACTTGATTTTTCATCCTTCATCGACCGCACCCCACGCATTCTACCGTGAACAGAATCCGCCGTCAACAATAGCACGAAATGCTTAAGAGCTTTTAACCTCCCTTGGCGTGTCAATCAGGTTACAAGTTCAATACCATCGTAAGCCTCCGGAATCGCCGTGGAAGGGCGCTGGAGATTAGGTATAATTGCGTGGATATTTCGCTGTTAAGCAAACCTGCGCCTTTCAGGAAAAATTATGGCAAAAACACTTGTTGAATGCATCGCCAATTATTCTGAAGCCCGTCGATCAGAGGTTGTCGAAGCAATCCTTCAATCGATTACTACCATCCCCGGAGTCCGTGTCTTGGACCTGCACTCCGATCCCGATCATAACCGTTCGGTTATCACTTTCATTGGCAGCCCCGAAGCTGTTGAAGAAGCAGCCTTCCAATCGATCCAAAAAGCTGCCGAGCTCATCAACCTGGATCAACACACTGGCGAGCACCCCCGCATTGGAGCAACCGATGTTGTGCCTTTTGTGCCGATCAGCGGTGTTACGATGGAGGAATGCGTCGCTCTGGCTCGCCATCTGGGCCAGCGTGTGGGCACACAGTTGAAGATCCCGGTCTATCTCTACGAACAGGCTGCCACGCGACCAGAGCGGCAAAACTTGGAGAACATCCGCCGGGGACAATATGAGTCTTTAAAAAAAGAAATTTCCACACTGCCCGATCGTGCGCCTGATTTCGGCCCGCACAGCCTGGGCCCAGCGGGCGCTACCGTCATCGGCGCACGTCATCCATTGGTAGCCTATAATGTGTACCTGACTACAGATGACATTACCATCGCCAACAAAATCGCCAAAGCGATCCGTAATTCCTCCGGAGGCTTACGCTATGTGAAAGCCTTGGGAATGCTGGTGGAAGGCCGCGCCCAGGTTTCCATGAACCTGACCAACTTCCATTCCACACCCATCGCACGCGTGGTTGAGATGATCCGCCGCGAAGCCGCTCGCTATGGAGTTGGGGTGGATCACAGCGAGCTGGTGGGATTGATCCCTCAGGCGGCGCTGATCGATGCTGCGGTCTGGTATCTCCAGTTAGACCAGTTCCAGCCAGATCAAATATTGGAAAGCAAACTCTACCTTACCCAAGAAGAAGCCTCTCTTGCAGATACGATCCAGGCCTCCCGGCTAGATTTTCTCGATGAGCTGGCTGCCGGGACAGCTACCCCCGGGGGTGGAGCTGCCTCTGCTTACAGCGCTGCTGCTGCCGCCGCGCTCGTGGCGATGGTTGCGCGCTTGACCACCGGCAAGAAAAAGTATATCTCAGTCGAAGCCCAAATGCAAACCATCCTCAAAGAAGCTGAAAGCATACGTTTCGAATTGACGACAGCAGTTCATAGGGATTCCGCAGCCTTTGAGAAGGTTATGGCCGCCTTTAAACTTCCCAAAGAAACATCCCAGGAAGAGCTGGAGCGATTGAAGGCTATCGAACAGGCCACCTGGGAAGCCACGCTTGTACCGCTGGAGGTTTGTCACTGGGCTGTCGAAATACTATCCCTGGCTTCCCAGGTCATCTCCCTGGGCAACCTCAACGCTATCAGCGACGGGGGCTCGGCGGCTGCCCTGGCGCGCGCCGCCCTGACGGGCGCCAGCTTGAATGTCCGCATCAACGTGAAATCCCTGCCACCCACCGATAGGGTGCAAAATGCGCTCGATGAGCTTATCGCAATCGAGAAGCATGCTAATGAGTTGGAGGCCCTCATCCACAAGGTCCTGAATGAACGCGGGGGCCTGATCCAGGCATGAAAAAACCGCTTCTGATCGCTATCCTGATCATTCTTACACTCAACCTCCCCTTGACCGCCTGCCAAAGTGTAGGAACCGGCCGTGCTGAACAAGAGAACAAGCCTGTGGTTACCGCCTCACCGGCCGCCCAGGCAACGCGCCAGCCATCTGCTACACCCCCTCCCACCTCCACCGCTACACTCTTCCCCTCGCCCACGCCTATTCCACCGCCCTTGTTGTGGATCGACTCATCCTTGCCACAATTATTCCAGCAGATAACCCTGCCGACCGGGATTGCCATTTCTTTACAACCAGAAGAAGCCGATCTAAAACTTACCGTCAGCGAGTTGGAGCCTATCAGCCATTGGATCTTTGCTCTGGCAGCCCCCTTCCCGACCATTCCCGACGGGGTCACTTCGGACGAGCTGCACCAGGCCTGGCGAGGAGAATCTTCGGCAACTTTCCCTGGGATTCCCTTACTGGTTAACGAGAATACCTACCCGATCATATCAGCCTGGTGGGGCGACCCCGCACCGCAAGCCGTAAAAATACTACCAGAAGATGAGTTGGTCGAATATGCCTGGAAGAACCGGCCAGCCTGGGCAATTGTGCCCTTTGAAAATCTGGAGTCGCGCTGGAAAGTTCTGGCGATCGATGGACTTTCTCCCCTGCGCAAGGATTTTGTCGCAGACAACTACGCACTGTCCATACCAATCTCTCTGATCGGGAAAACCATCCCATCCAGTCTTCGAGACAGTCTGATCAGCCTCCTCCCCGCTTCCAACCGCGATCCCAGCAAGCTGACCACACTCATACTGACGGGAGTGACCGCCCTGGTGCGCGGCACTGCCCTGACAATCGAACAAAGAGGCGTAACCTATCCTGCCCAGGATATCAGAGCTTGGCTGCGGGAGGCAGATATAACCCATGTGAGCAACGAGATCCCCTTCTATGATCAATGCCCTTTCCCTGAGCTGTATCCCGCAGAGCTGCGTTTTTGCAGCAGCCCACGTTACATCGCGCTCCTCGAAGATATCGGCACTGACCTTGTCGAGCTCTCAGGAGACCACTTTGGCGACTATGGCTCCGCAGGTATGGAGCAAACGCTCAGATTATATAAGGAAAGAGGTTGGCCTTATTACGGAGGCGGGGCTAATCTCGCCGAAGGCCGCCAACCTCTGCTCATGGAACATAATGGAAACCGCCTGGCCTTTTTGGGCTGCAACGCAAAGGGGATTTCCTTTTATGCCCCAGCCAGCGAAAGCAAGCCTGGCGCCGCCTCCTGTGATTTCGATCTTCTGCGCGGAGAAATCGCCCGTCTAAAGAACCAGGGCTATCTGGTCATCGTTACCTTCCAGGACGAGGAATACTATTCCTACACAGCTCAACCGAAGTTGATTGCTGATTTTCACACCGCTGCCGAGTCCGGCGCAGATATTGTCAGTGGGAGCCAGGCTCACCAATCCCATGGGATGGAGTTTCTAAATCGCACATTCATCCATTACGGTTTGGGGAACCTGTTCTTTGATCAATACCGTTTCTTCCCTGGGCCTGAATTGGATCGCGCCTTTATCGACCGCCATGTGTTCTACGATGGGCGGTATATTGGCACAGAGCTGCTGTCCATTCGTTTTGTCGACCTGGCGCGCTCCAGGCCCATGACCCCTGCTGAGCAGGCTGCCTTCTTGAAAACAATCTTTACCGCTAGCGGCTGGTAAGAATACTAATCTTTGGGATTCCCCGTGATCGAAACACGGCAATTCCCGATGAGCCAGAATAATATCGTTATAAGGAGAGTATGATGGGCTTAAAACCTGACCATTGGATCCGCAAGATGGCGCACGAACACAAAATGATCGAACCTTTTGCTGACAGCCAGGTTCGAAACGGGGTCATTTCGTATGGCGTTTCATCTTATGGTTATGATATTCGCGTGGCGGATGAGTTTAAAATTTTCACCAATGTTTATTCCGCCGTAGTAGACCCAAAGCACTTTGATCCACACTCTATGGTGGATTTTAAGGGGGATGTATGTGTCATTCCTCCAAATTCATTCGCCCTGGCTCGGACAATCGAATACTTTCGAATTCCGCGCAGCGTATTGACCATCTGTCTTGGAAAATCCACCTATGCACGATGTGGAATTATCGTGAACGTCACACCCTTCGAACCTGAGTGGGAAGGATATGTAACCCTGGAAATTTCCAACACGACTCCCCTGCCAGCCAAAATATACGCCAAAGAAGGCATTGCTCAGGTTCTATTCTTTGAAGCAGATGAAGTTTGCGATGTTTCTTACGCCGATAAAAAAGGGAAATACCAGAAGCAGCAAGAGATCGTCCTGCCTAAGATATAGACTCCCGCATTTAACTATCGTGCTCGGGCACCTTTAGCTCACTTCGAGCCAGGTACCTCCGCCAGACAATTAATTGCCTCCGGCCGTTATAAATTCCTTGATTGTCTCGAAAGTCTTCTGGCCAATACCTGGAACGTTTTCAATTTCCTCGATGGTGCGGAAAGCGCCATTCTGGTCACGAAAAGCTATGATATCCTGCGCCGTTATGGGACCTATACCAGGTAAACTCTCTAATTCCGCTTGGGTCGCGGTGTTAATGTCGATTGGATACTGAACGGATGAGGAAACCTCAGGAGAGTCTGCATTCCCTGGAACGGGTGTTGCAGGAACCTTAGGAACAAACACACGCTCTCCATCCTTAATCAACGCTGCCAGATTAATGGCTTGTAGATTGGCCTCAGGTAGGAATCCACCGGCCAGGCTAATCGCATCTTGAACGCGGCTTCCTGGAGGCAAAGAATATACACCAGGCTGGTTTACTGCACCAGCAACATGTATCAGGAGCGATGTAGCTGTTGGAGCTGGCAACAGCAGGACGGGTTGACCGCGGGGCGGACGCGTTACTAAAAACAAAATACCGCCACTTAATAACCCACAAACCACACAATACACAACCGTCCACCAGGTGTTCTTCAACCCACAACTCCAGTTGCGATCCAAATTAGGTGTGGCTCAGGCATTCCACAAGCTGGAATCCCTGTTTCTACTGAACCGAAGACTTCTCCACGCTGAGGGTCAACCCCAGCCTTTGTTTAGATGGATCGATATGTAGAATCCTTGCCTTGACTGTCTGCCCTTCCTGCAGGAACTCGGCCGGCGTTTGCCCTTCGTCCAGCCCCATTTCGGTGATATGGATCAGCCCGTCCAAGCCCTCTTCCAATCTTGCAAATGCCCCAAAAGGAACCACACTTGTAACTGTAGCCTCAATTAACTGGCCTGGATAATAGCGTTCTTCAGCAGTTTCCCACGGATTGCTGCACAATCTTTTCAAGCTTAATGCAATGCGAGTGCGGTCCTTATCCACCTGCAAAATATAAGCGTTGACTTCCTGCCCCACATGCACCACATCACCCGGATGATTAACGCGCCCCCAAGAAATTTCCGAAACATGAATCAGACCCTCAATACCCCCCAAATCTACAAAGACGCCAAAGTCTGTGATGTTCGTTACAACACCACGGACGCACGTATCTACTTTGAGTTCATCCAGAAGTTGGTTTCGGCGTCCTGCTTGGGACAGAGCAGCTCTTTCCGAAAACACGATCCTCCCCCGGGCTTCGTCACACTCGATAACTTTCAAAGACAAGGATCGGCCTACATAGCTTGCCAGGATACTTTCCCGGTCTTCATCGCTCAATTCGCAAGGAACATCCACCAGGTGTGAGACAGGCACAAATCCGCGTAGTTGGTTTCCATCCACGAGCAATCCACCCCGGTTAAAATTGGACACGGAAAGCTCGATCGTTTCATCAAACTCATAAAGACGCTGGACACACATCCAATCCACCGCAGGTTGTTTGAGAACAGGATTGGTTTCCACCTTCGTTTCTGAATTTGGTTCTTGCCTTATACGTTGGTTAAACGGAGGGGAATATTTTTCTTCCTCAGCCAGTAGAGACTCCCACCAGGCTTCATCCTTTGGCTGCTGCATTTCCTCCGCAGGTCGAGTATTTCGATTTGTTACCATTAACACCCTACCTCTTCTAAGAAATTGATTTCGATGTCGTGATAACGAAGAGCAGCAAAGCTCTCCTTTTTCTCAAGCTTTATCGCTTTGAAAAATCAAACAATGTTCACATGATATTTAATATAATCCCCTTATTCGGTTGTTATTACCTCCTCTCTTGCCCTCTGTTCCATTTCCATAATCGCATTAGCCACATACTCGATGGCAACCCTCTGTTTTCGATAAAGATCAGCCTCAGAGAGTGCCAATCGCATCGCAATCTCACGAACCTTACGCCCTTCCATGAACTTCATTTCAAGAATATTATACAAGATCCACTCGCCCGTGAACCGGCGCTCACCGGTAGGACGTACCTGATCGATGCCTCGCCGTAAAATAGCCCTCAATGCATTCGCTGGATTTTCCTTATGCTCATCCAAGAGATCCTGGACAATCTGCAGGCGCATTAAAGGGCTGGAGGTTAATTTGGGCCCACCCCAATAATGCGTCAGCGCTTCTTTCACCCATTTCGACAGATCCTCGCCTTCCAAAGGCTCTTCGGGAGCGGTTAACACCCCGGTACCATTATAACGCGCCGCGGCCCTTAAACGTTGAATCATTTCCACCTTAGGATTTAAGGCCTCCAGTGAAACAAATACTTGCTGCTGCTTTGCACGGTCTTCCAAGGCGATCGAAGCCCGTCGTGAAAGCAGTTCCAAGGCATCCCGCTGTTCTTCATCAAACTCCTGCCCCGTCACTCGCAGGACACCTAATATCCCCAAAAGCTGCGGATTGTCGGCATGAGTTTCATTCAGAGGCAGAATCCAATAAGCGCCCCATGAAAAGAGACCCTTTCCATTGCCGTTTTGGATCACCAATTGCCTTAAATCCTCTGAAACATTCTCCTGAAAAAAAGAAACATTTCCCATGGGCACAACCATATCCATTTCCCCGTGGTTCAACACCGCAATAAAGGCTTGAGAAACCTGCATCCGGTCACACACTGCCGCCAGGACTGACTCGAGGAATTGTCGCAAGTCACTGGAGGTCAACAATCGTTCTTCCAAAGCCTGGAGCAAAGCAATTTTTTCGCGGTCACCGCCATGAAAAAGCCACCTCTCCCACAAAGGAGCGGCCAGGGTAATCATATACTCAAAGAGAAGGAGACTCCCCACCATCACAACAGGCACGGCCCCACTATAAGGCTGCCCAACACGCTCTCCGAGGCGACGAACGATGGTAGTGATGGCCAACACGGAAGAAGCAGTAACTGGCCCGCGCATCAGCCACTTAAACAAGCGTCTTTTGACAACTCGGTCGGGCCAGGAGACACCAAAGAATGCCACTGCGTAAGCCATAACAACCAACAATACAGATACAATCAGGTTGCTAAGCGTGGCTGTCACCCAAAAGATCAACGGGTGAACCGCAGCCGGGGCCGAACCAAAGAGTAAATAAGGAAAAGAACCTAAAGCTGGGGCAATCCCCCCGATGAGCAAGTAGCGCATCCTCCGGTGACTGGTGCTTGTTACGGTCCGCTGGCTGGCGCGCCAAAAGTTAATGAACGCGATCCCAATGCTCAGGACATAATAAGCAGTGAAAACCCAGGTCAGCCAGGTTCGCTCAAGGTGTGGAGCGGGAGAGCCATTCTCTGCCAAAGGCCCCACCAGGATCGACAATGGCAGCGCTATAAAGAAAACGAAAGAAATGAGATAAGTTAGACGAATCACCAGCAGTCGTCGGCCGCGCGATGGTCTGCCGGTGGTAGCCAGGAGTGCGTCGGAAAAATGCAAATAAGCAGTCGGCAGGAAGATGATGCCCACCCACTGTAATCGCAGCCAGAATTCTAGGTCAAGCGCAGTGGCCGCCGTGCTACCAATGGCATCGCTTACAAAAACAATCACCACACATAGCAAGACAATCGCAAAAGAGCGCGCCACCCGGTCACGCAGGTTAAAGGTCAAAGCATACAACAGAAGCGAAAAAGCCGTGATGGCAATCCCGGCTGTTAAGAGTTGGTTAATCGTTTCTAAACCGGTTAACAAGAAGTGATCCATACCTCAACGCACGACTTTTGAAAAAAACAGGGCAATATCATGGTTCGGATAATAACGATCGTGGTAACCACAAAATTCAAACCCAAGCTTCTTTGCCATACAAATCGCTGGATAATTCTTGGGCTGCATTTCTAAAACCAACCGGTGGCTGTCATGCTGTATACCCCACGCCATACCTGCCAGCACCAACGCACTACCAATCCCCTTCCGCCGCATCCGGCGGGATACTGCCAGATCGGTCACCCACGTGGTCAGGGGAGCTATATCGAGCATCAACCCAAGGTAGCCAATCACGTCCCCCGCAAGAGTTGCCACTAAGATGCCCGAACGCTTTATCCATTCCTCGTTCTGTAATTTCACAGAGCGCGGGTATTCTACTTTTACAGTCCGCGGCAGCCGCACCTGCCGAAAACTTACTCCAATCTGGCCTTCATCTGGCTGCTGAATTTCCATTTGCCAGACATAATCGCTGGTGTAATCATGTTCTATCCCGACTAAAACCGGTATATCTTCAGCTATCGCAGGGCGAATTTCAATTTCAGGCATAATTTTTCCACCAACTAGTTTTGTGTTTCTGTCACACGTACTTGAATAATACAAGCGGGTAAGGTCTGACCGCTGTTATCTGTGACCACCAACCGCAACATATAATCTCCTGGGGGCAGCATATCGGTGATCCACTCCCCCAACACGCCATCTTTCACGGGAGCCTCACCCGCGTTGAGCGACAACCAGATCGTCTCGCCTGGACGGGCAATCTCATACTTATAAAAACCAAAATTGGCGATATCTGCTGTTCCCGTGACCTTGACCACCCCACTGACCGTATCCCCATCTTTTGGAGAGGAGATCGCCACCGATCCAGGCACACACCCTTGACCTGCAACTTGACCGCTGGCTGGACTCAGCGTGGGTGTTTCTACCGCCCCTGGGCTGAGTGTCTCCAGGGGAAGAACCGCCGTAGCGGTCGCCAGTAAGTTTAAGGTAGGGGATGGAATTGGAATGGCGCCTGGAATAGAAGGTGCGACGATATAGACCAGCATAAATTCGGTCACAGACATCAACAATAACAGCAAGAGCGTTGTGGCGGATTGATTCAGACGGTTTTGGGCGGCTTCCCGCTCCAGACCAAAGGCTGCACCGCGCACTTCTTCCCATGCCAAAACGAATTTCCGGATCTGCCATAGAGCTAATACCCCCAATATAATATAAATCCAGATTTCATATAACCTGAAAAATCGGAGTACCTCTGCCATCGTAAATATGGAATTTCCTGTACCTGTATTGGAAAAAT